>Ga0157372_10002447_pt1 | contig 20124 bp, 20 predicted proteins | sample C55metaG_FD_115307 | JGI IMG/M metagenome (GOLD analysis project Ga0157372, IMG submission 115307) | Corn rhizosphere microbial communities from Kellogg Biological Station, Michigan, USA - C5-5 metaG | ecosystem: Host-associated > Plants > Roots > Rhizosphere > Soil | place: USA: Michigan... | reverse complement strand
CGCACGCCACCAGCGCGCCTAGTACTAAAAACGATTCTAGCTCGACCAATTCGACCAATTCTAACAGCACTTCTGCTCCATCGTCTGCTAGCTCTGCATCTCCCGGTAAACCGACTACTCCAGGGCCGGCGGTTAGCGTGCCACTGCCCAGCTGCGATCAGGCCGCCCAAGCTGCAGCCATCGCTACCGAGCAAACGGCTTTGAATGCTGAAAGTTCCCGCCATAACGCCACTCTTACCTTATTGGGTGTAACCAACGATGCCACTAACTTACTATTGCCCAAAGCTACCCAAGCTAAAGTTGAGGCCGAAAATGCCCTCCACACTACTGCTCTGCAACAAATTCAAGCTGTTTATCGGGCAAGCGTCACAGCAGCTCACTGCTGAGTAATTGACAAGCAATAGTTTAGTATCTATACTATTTAGTAGTTAAATAATTTAGGTGCTATATATGTCCACACGTGCAGAGCTCATAAAAATCGTCTTTGAAAATACCAGCACTCTAAAGCGAGGTATGCAAGCCTACTTGCAGGTAGCTAGCCGCGATCTTTCTATTTCTCGTACCCAACTTGAGCTACTGGATATCATTCAGAACTTGCAGCCAGTCAGCTTTAAAAAGCTGGCTCAGCAACTCTATTTAACACCGGGAGCAGTCTCACAACTAGCCGATAGTTTACTGCAGCAAGGACTGCTTGATCGCGAAACCGACCCAAACGACCGGCGTATCCAGTGCTTGCGACTCACCAAAAAAGGCCAAAAAGTTCTAGCTACTATTGATAAGCGCCGTGCCGCTGTCATGAAAAAAGTCATGCAGGGCCTCAGCACCGAGCAAATACAGCTCTGGGCACACATTCAGCAGAATATGATTAGTCGCTTTCAGGCCGAAACTGCCAAACAAAAAGAAGGAGGTAGAACTACATGAAAATAAGCGCTCTGTTTCGTCGGCCCAAAATCTTGCCAACACGTGTCGTTTCGGCTAAAGCCGCACCGGCTGCTAGCCTCAGCGCCCCCGCCGAAGGCACTCGTTCACATGCCGAAATCATGTTTGTTCTAAGCGCCCTGATGATCGCCATGTTGCTAGCAGCCTTGGATCAGTCAATTGTGGCCACCGCCCTGCCCCGGATTGCCAGTGATTTGAACGGCCTCACTAAGCTCTCGTGGGTGGCCACGGCTTATCTCATTACCAGCGCTATCGCCACACCGATCTACGGTAAACTCGGCGATTTGTACGGCCGCAAAAAAGTTTTCCAATCGGCAATTATTCTGTTTTTAGCCGGTTCGGCGCTGTGTGGGCTAAGCCAGACCATGAACCAGCTGGTGTTCTTCCGGGCCTTGCAAGGTATCGGGGCCGGCGGCTTGATTTCGCTAGTGTTAGCCATCATCGGTGACATTATTCCGCCACGGGAACGAGGACGTTACCAGGGCTACTTTGGAGCGGTGTTTGGCATTTCCAGCGTCGCTGGACCAGTGTTAGGCGGCATTTTTGCCAGTGCCCACACTTTCCTCGGTGTTTCGGGCTGGCGTTGGATCTTTTATATCAATCTGCCGCTCGGGCTTATCGCGCTTAGCTTGGTCGCCGCCCGCTTACACCTACATACCCCCGAAAAACGAGAGAACCGGATCGACTATGCTGGTGCTGGCCTGCTAACCGTTGCCGTCGTCTGCTTAGTGCTGGTGTCGGTGTGGGCTGGCATAGAGTACGCTTGGACCTCGTGGCAAATCCTGAGCTTGTTAGCTTCGGCTGTGGTTTTTGGTCTGTTGTTCATTTGGCGGGAGCTGCGAGCTGCCGAGCCGATCATCCCACCGCACCTGTTCCGTAACGACATCATGAGCGTGGCAACGCTGCTGTCATTCCTTACCGGTATCGCCATGTTTGCAGCCATCCTTTATATTCCGCTGTATCAGCAGGTGGTACGCGGTTACTCGCCGACTAAGTCCGGGCTCTTAACGCTGCCGCTGGTAGTTGGTCTATTTATCGCTTCCATGGGGTCCGGGCGCTTGATTTCCAAGTTCGGCCGCTACCGGCTTTACCCCATCCTTGGTACGCTGATTATGGCCCTCGGGCTATGGCTGTTCAGCCACTTAGGCATTGCCACCAGCGTGTGGTTGGTTTCCTTCTGGATGGTCATAATTGGCCTGGGGCTCGGACAGCTGTTTCAGATACCTACGCTGGCCGTGCAAAATTCCGTCGAGCGCCGGCACATGGGCGCCGCTACTTCCACCGTGACCTTCGCCCGCAGTATTGGCGGAGCTTTAGGCGGAGCTATCTTCGGCACCATCTTAACCTCTCGGCTCACACACTATCTGACCGCCTTTCTGCCGGCTAACGTCGTCGGTAAGGTGAAAAGCGGCCTCTCCGGTGGCCTGCAGCAAACCAGTCAGTTGCCGGCCACTATCAAGCACGACTTTTTCTCAGCTTACGTGCATGCCTTCCACGATATGTTCCTGATCGGTATACCGGTGGCGTTGTTAGCCTTTATTGTGGCCCTATTCTTACGGGAGCAACCGCTCAAATCTTCAAGCCACGAAATGTCGCAAAAGAGCCAGATGCCAGTGGATACCGCTCATTCAGCCTAATTGTTCGCGCGATAGATCAGGCCAGATCACTTTGGCAATAATCACTTTTGCCGGCAGCCAGCCAAGCGTGCGGCTGTCGGTGCTTTCAGCGGCATTGTCGCCCAATAGATAAATCAGATCACCTTCGTGCTTTTCGATACGCTTGATTTTCTCCAGACCATTGTGGCTGATGATTACCACGTCACCGTCGTGCAAATCACGGGTTTGCCGCCCAATCACTAGCTGCCCTTCCCTAAGGGTCGGCGCCATACTATTGCCACTCACCCGCCGCACGATGAACAGCTTCTGAGGCAATGAAGAGTGCCTGCTTCTTTTCATGTTCTTATTCTATTCTCAAGTTAGGGGAGCTTCCAAGTCAGGCTCCCAAGAAATAAGGCTGGAATTCTTGTCATCCTCAGATTGATTGAGGATCCAGAAAAGAAAAAGGAGTGTCCCTCCGGGCCACAACCCCCTCACTGGATTCCCGGTCGAGCCGGGAATGACAAAGAAAGTAACTGTGTCTAGGCTTTCTTCGTTTCCCAGAAGATTTTGGCTATTTCGTCGATCATATCTAGGAGCTTCTGGCCTTCCTCTGGTTCATGATGGTGCTTACACTCGCCGGCCTGTTTGGTAGCTTTCCAGAATTTATCGTGCAGATCAGGATATTTTTCCAGATGCTCGGGCTTGAAGTAATCGGTCCACAGCACCCACAAATGCCGCTTGACCAGTTCGGCCCGCTCTTCCTTAATAAACAGCGCCCGCACTCGGTCATCGCCCGTAAAAGTAGCCATCTTTTCCTGAATGGCCTTCACGCTCTGCGCCTCAATCCGCGCCTGCGCCGGATCATATACGCCACACGGTAAGTCACAATGCGCATACACAGGTTTAATAAACGATAACCTCATAGATAAATCTCCTTTACTATCTTTAGTATAGCGCTGCTTCAGGGGTTTTTGGAAGGCTTAGTGCCATAAATAGCCAGACTGCTGGCGGGCAATTTTTCCAGAAGTTCACTAACTGTTTTGCCGCTAGTTGGATCAATACGGTGTGGGCTTAGGTCACTTATGGGGCGTAACACAAAGTCGCGTTCGGCGAAGCGGGGGTGCGGAATGGTGAGGCTGGGCATCTCTATTACCTGATCGCCGTAAAAGATGATGTCAATATCAATCTCGCGCGGGCCCCAGCGGAAGCGCTGGATGCGGCCAACTTGCTGTTCTATATTTTTTACAAATTTGAGTAGTTCCAGTGGCTGCAATTCGGTTTGTCCCCGGACAGCGGTGTTCAGAAAGTCAGGCTGATCAGTGTAGCCGACGGCTTTAGAACTATAGATTGGTGCCTCGCTAATGTCGGTGATTTTAGAGCGCATAAGCTCAATGGCTTGCTGGATATTAGCCGCACTATCGCCAACGTTTGAGCCAAGTGCCAGGTAAATTGTTGTTTCTGTCATAGATGTTTTTATGCTTTCTTGGCCTGAGAAGCTCGCCACTTAGCAATCTCACCGTGGTGACCTGTTAATAACACTTCCGGTACTTTCAAACCGCGAAATTCCTCTGGTCGGGTGTATTGAGGGAATTCAATATTTTGGTCATCCTCTTGAAACGACTCAATTTCGGTGCTAGTTTCACCGCCCAGCACGCCTGGCAGCAATCGCACCACAGAGTCTAGAATAATCATGGCCGGTATTTCACCACCGGTCAGCACGTAATTACCGATGGAGTACTGGTAATCTACCCATTTGGTAACGCGCTCGTCGTAACCTTCATAGCGCGGACAAATCAGGATTAAACCATTGCCTGTGGCCGCCAGGGCCTTCGCCTGAGACTGCCGGTACGTTTCACCCCTCGGAGTAGGCAGAATGACTAGTGCCGTAGGATCCACGATCTTAGCAGCCTCTATGGCGGTCACGAGCGGTTCCGGCTTCAGCAGCATGCCGTCGCCACCACCGTAAGGTGTGTCGTCTACTTGCTTACGCGGCCCCAGCCCAAAATCACGTAAATTCACAAATGAATACTCCACAATCCCGCGATCTGCGGCCTTCCAGAGCATACTGCTATCCAGCACGCCGGTAAACATTTCCGGGAATAAAGTGATAATCTGAATCTTCATAGTTTAATTGTAGCAATCTTCCGTTTTCGTCCTTTTGGACTCGTCGGCACAAATACGCATTCGTGGAACGGAAAATGGATAGGAGCAGGTGGCGGTTAGAGTGAAGATAATAAAATAGAGCTTCATTTCGCCCCGCTCGACCATCCATTTGGATGTTTGCTCTGCTGCCCTAAAATTCGGACTGTTTTAGGCTAGTGCTGGCCAGTTGCCTGGGGCAAGGCGCGCTCATGGCTTTCGCCATCGATTTCTCGTGCGAACGCGCCTTGCCCCGATCATTGCGTGGGAACAGTCACCGCTCGGGCTTGATTAGTGGAAATCCTCATCATCAAGCGCGAAGGCGGCAAGCATGGTGCCAATAACACCGGTAACTATCCCCGTCACGAAGATCAGCAATCCCTTCTTCATGTCCTTTCACCTCCTCCCGGTGAATGTGAGATCGATTGGATTTTGCTTCGGAGTTAGGTATACGATTGACTCGCCATCCAGCTATCATGCCCAGTTCGCTGTCGTGATTTGGCAGCATGACGCTGTTTCGCCTCATCGGCGCACACAAGCACCAGGGACCCTGTCACTACCACTCCCGCGACACAGCTAACACTTTGAGCAACTTTCCCATGGCAATCACCCCCTTCGGTGAAAACTTCTGTCAAGTGGCCCTCGGCCTAGTGGCTATAACGCTCACGCAGTAGATCTTCCAGCACGCCGAAGCATGCCACCACCGCAACCAGAGCGCCCGCCAAGGCTCCCATTGCAAAACCCGCAAATGTCTTTCCCATTATCTTTTCACCTCCCTCGATGAAAACTCGTTCTGGACAATGCAGAGCTTAAGCTATATTACCATAAATATCTTATAAATAAAGCCCTGTAGTGTGCTCGGTAATTGTTAGAGAATACCGCTCTACACCCTAGTAAACGGCTTTGTAAATAATATAGTAATTTGAAGTTTTATTGACGGCTACAGAATTATTACGCGATCTTGTGTTCAAGCTGCTGTAATCGGATCTCATGATCGTCCACTTTATCGGCCGTAGCATCCAGTTTATTCTCCACTCGATTCAGTGTCGCCTGCATATCATCCACTTTTACTTGCACGCCGTTAATAACTTTGTCCTGCTTGTCAAAGCGTTCTGAGATCAACTGCATAGCCTCACCAACAATTTCACCGACAACTCGACCAACAACTTCTTCCACATCATCTTTAGTTACAGCCGGATTTTTAGTCATACCTTGATTATAACAGCGACCCCTAAAACCAAAAAGAGCCGGGCATCAAAACCGGCTCTTTTTGTCACATAAAGCTCCCAAATCTGAGGTTTGTACCCGGATTTGGCTCGCAATGAGCTTTTATCGTACTGTTTTTGTTTTTGGTAAAATGTTCGTCTTATCGACTAATGTGTATTGTACCTAGGCTCGGTGAGACTTTCAAGCCTAAAATTAATTGAATTCCAACATCTTTGTCATCCTCGCGAAAGCAAGGATTTAGACAGAAGCCCTTGTCGTATTGATTCTGGATTCCCGATCCGGTCGGGAATGACAGGGTTGAGGACCAATTAAAGTAGGGTAACCTATGAATTTTTAGAAAGACTGCTCTCTAGACGTCTAAATCGTCTAGTTCTTCCAGTTCCTGACGGGTTTTGCTTACCACATCGCTTTCCCGCACATTTTTTTCATCGACAGCGGTATCCATCTCGTCCAGGTCGTCGTCTTGCGGCTTCGTTACCGAGGCAGCGTCATCAGTAGTGTCATCGCCGGCTGAAGTTTGATCGGGTTGGTCCCTGTCATCACTTGTCCGGGACGAAGCCCCGCCGCCTACACCGTTATCAACGATTTTTAAGTTATAACGAGCGTCGTTTTTGGTGCCCAAGGCGCGCAACAGTGTGCGCAAGCTTTGGGCGGTCGCGCCACGCTTACCAATCACCCGACCAAGGTCTTCCGGGTCGACTGTTAGCTCTAGCAGCACTCCTTTTTCATCGATACGTCGCTCCACCTGAACGGCATCTGGATTGCCCACGAGTGACTTGACGACAAATTCTACAAATTCTTGGTCAATACTGTTATTCATGACAAGTTCCTCCACTGTTATGCTGTACTTCCGGGACACTTACGAAGTCGTGCTGCGCCAGGTTAGAGTAAAATATAGAGCTGGCCAGCATGAGTCATAAATAGTCTCTGACTCACCAATTATAGCAAATCCGAGCAAACGGATTGTAAGGATTTTTGCTTTTGGGAGAGATTTTTAAGCTTCAGCTGTTTCTTCGGCTGTGGTTTCAGCCGGTGCGGCTTCTTCGGCGGCAGCTGGTGCTTCACCGGTTGCTTCAGGTTCGGCAGCAGGCGCTTCGGTCTCAGCAGCGGGCTCTTCCGCAGGTGTTTCTTCGGCAGGAGCTTCCTCAGCTGGACGGGTGCTGCGACGCTTATCGGCGTTACGGACGCTGCGGGTTTTGGCAGTACTCAGGCTAACCCACTTGGGCAGCTTTACACCTTCAGCTTTTAATAACAAGGCGACCCGGCCCGATGGCTGCGCGCCGTGCTCCAGATAAAAGCCAGCTTTTTCTTTATCTAGGCTAACGGCTTTGCTGTGTGGATCGTAACTTCCCAGCTGGGCGACAATTTTGCCGCTGGTTGGGGTCCGGCGTGAGTCTTGGACGACAACGCGGAACATGGCGTGGCCTTTGCGGCCGGTACGCTGCATGCGAATAACTAACATTATTAAAACGCTCTCTTTCTTCGTCTTTACGAATTATTAAAGTTTTATAAAGACAATCCCTGCTATTTTACAGATTAAGCTCGCGAATGTCAATCAACCTACCCCTTATATGAATGACTCTTTGCTTGCCCCTTTTAAAACTAATCATGGAATTTACACTTTTGATGCAAACCATCTTAATGCCCTGCCCCGAATATTAAGCCACTTTTTGAAAGGCGTACGGTAGTTCTAGATTTGTAGCTGACAAAATTGGAATGATTCCTTGATCTCTTAAGCCTTCAGCAATCTTTTGTCGCCAATCGATGTACTGCTTTTTCATGCGTGCCGGGTTAGCCTCAAAGCTTAAGATTCCGCCCAATTTTAATCGTTCTGCCATGGCAGCCACTAAGGCATCTTTACTGCTATCTGAGTCCACATAAAAGAGCATATTGTTACATAAAATCAGATCAGCTTCAGCAACTTCGCACCCTTCAATGCCACTACTCGTGAACGCAACGTCATGCCTATCTCGCAATTTTGTAGTGTCCAATATACAGCCTTCAGTTCCGTTAGACCAAGCTGCTGGACCTTCTACGCTTATAGTGGGGATTAGACCACAGAGAGCCGCTATCTTCTTTTCATCTTTAAGGCGCGCCACATATTGACCGCCTTCTGCGCGCTCAATCACATAGGGATTAACATCTACGCCCGTAGCTGTAACTAAAAGATTGGGGTCGAGTATCGCAAAGCCAGCTAAGGCACTATCAACTTCAGCTCCATAGCTACAACCAACGGAAAGCATAGAGAACGAACTTAATTCATCTGGCACTACATCGGCTAGCACCCTGTCTAACACTATCGGCAGATAGGTGCTAGCACGGAAAAAGGCGGTTCCGGTTAGCAAAGTAGGGTCCACAAACTCAGAGATTGCCGGATAAGGCTCCACGTTAATCTGTTCAAAATTGGGCATATTTAATTATTATACCATTAATACGAATAATTTCAATATATTTATGGCTGGTGCTTGGCAAGGGCGGCTTCGGCAGCTTTTTGCTGGGCGGCTTGTTTGCTGGGGCCGGTGCCTTGACCGCGGAGTTCGTCGCCTACGAAGACGCCAACGGTGAAGATTTTGTCATGATCCGGGCCAGTCTCTTCAATAATGCGATATTGGGGAGTAGAGCCTTCCTGACTCTGTATTACTTCTTGCAAATGCGATTTTGGATCCATCCAGGAACCGGTCTTTAGAATTTCATCAAATGTCACCAACAGACTTTCAGTGATGAAGCGTTTAGCCACTTCATAGCCTTGGTCCAGATACAGCGCGCCGACTACAGCTTCGTAGCTGTTGGCTAAGATCTGCGCTCGGGCTCGGTCGGTACCGTGTTTTTCGCCCCGGCTTAAACGCAGCAACGGCTCAAATTCGTAGCGGCTGGCGGCGGCGCTGATGCTTTCGGTGCGCACTAGACTACTGCGCCAATTGGTCAGTACACCTTCCGGCTCGCTGAAGTTACCGTATAAATACTCCGTTGAAACCAACTCAAGCACGGCGTCACCTAGGAATTCTAGGCGCTCATTGTGCTCGCTAACGGTTTTCTTGTGCTCGTTCAAGTACGAACGATGCGTAAAAGCCGTAATTAACAGCTGAATATCTTTGAACGTTACACCCAGCTTGTCTGTGGCGAACGCTTGATAGGTAGTGGTGTCCATAACATCAGTTCGTAGTTTTTAGTTAACAGTTTATAGAGATTCTATAAACTAAAAGCTGTAAACTATAAACTTATTTCTCCTTTCTTACAACTTACCGTCGCGAATGCGTTTCATTCCCACCAATATTAACTTACCGATGTCCTCATAGGCAATTTTGTCAATCGCCTCGTTGGCTGGTAGCCATTTAATGTCAGTCAGCCATTCCTCGCCTTTCAGTCGGCTAGTTTCGCCTTTGCCTTCTACCAGATAGATGTGCATAGTCATCAGCACCAGGGTGTGACCACGGCGATAGCGGAAGTTGACTTTGCCCAGCCAGTTGTAAACCTTCATTTCTTGCAGGCCAGTTTCCTCGCGGATTTCGCGCTCGGCGGTCTGCTTAGGCTCCTCACCCTCCTCGACATGGCCCTTAGGGATGGTCCAGCGGTTTTTGGCATCGCTAATCAGCAGAATTTCTAGACCATTGGTTTTAGGATTGCGGCGAAAGACGATACCGCCAGAAGTGGTTTCACGCACCACCTCCTCAATCACCGGCCGGCGCCGGGTTACAAAGTGCTTAATGCCCTGAATTGGTTTGGGTCTTTTCATGTGTTAAATGGTAGCTTTCGAATTAGGATCGGCATCGTCTGAAACTGGCGCTTTTTTGGGTTCCACTGCCTCACCGTCTCGCTGGCGCAGCGCTGTACCTAGTACGCCATTGATGAACTTGCTGGAGTTCTCGCCGCCGAAGGCTTTGGCCAGCTCAACCGCCTCGTTGATGACCACCTTGGGCGGCACATCCTTGGCATTTTCCAGCTCATACAGGCCAATGCGTAAAATAATGCGGTCCATGCGAGCAATCTGCTCGATGGGCCATTCGGGAGCGATTGGTTGCAGCTGAGCGTCAAGTTTGCTTTGCTGCGCCGATACACCGGCCACCAGCTTGCGGATAAAGTCGATATCATCGACCATATCCTTATAGCGGGCGATATTCCGATCCAGCACCGCCGTAATATCAAAGTCAGCATCATTCGCTTCGCGGCGAAACTCTTGCTCATAGAGCGTTTGCAGAGCGATGATACGGCCAAGATGACGGTTTGATGCCATATTTGTTAAGTATTTCCGTTTAAACTATACCTCTAGTATAGCGTGGTAAAGCGTATTAGCCTATGCATTTTTGCCGCTTTCACGGCGGGTTGTGTAGGCTTTGACAGGTGATTTGGCATTGACGGCCCGTGCCAGTCTAACCACTAAGTGGCTACGGCGGGTACCTGTTTTACGCGGGCTGGTCCGCTTTTTGGGCTTACCCATAAAAACTACTCCTATCTGCTTTGCAGTTTTAGCTAACAATATTAAGGTTAATTTTATCTGAAAACAGGGGCAAATACAAGTGTGAGCACGCTAGGTTATTTAATGACCAGGTTGACGATCTTGCCAGGCACATAGATGGTTTTGACAATTTCTTTGTCGGCTATATAAGCTTGGACGCGGTCACTTGCTTTAGCTGCCTCTATCACTTCTGCCTCAGGAGCGTCAGGCGAAACTATAATCTCACCGCGTAATTTACCGTTTACTTGCACAGCGATAGCGCTAGTTTCTTGGATCAAATATTTCTCATCGTAGTCTGGCCACTCACTTTGATGAATAGAGTCCTCATGACCTAATTGGTGCCATAGTTCTTCGCTCATGTGAGGCGCGAACGGCGCTAACAGCTGCAATAACACCTCGATGGCCTGCCGCCAGGCTTCGTAACTTTCAGCCAGCGGCAAAGTATTTTTGAGCTTATAGAAATCATTGACGGCTTCCATCATAGCCGCAATAGCAGTGTTAAAGTTCATGGCTTCTAAATCATCGCTGACTTTCTTAACAGTCCGGTGCACAATTTTAGATAATTCACCATTATCGTGACTCGTGACTCGTGACTCGTGACTTGCTTCCCCAAGCCCTTGGGCCAGTGTCCAAACGCGCTGCAAAAAACGAAAGCTGCCACCCATGCCTTCAACGCTCCAGTTGGCGGACTGGTTCCAGGGGCCGATAAACAGTTCCATAATGCGAATGCTGTCAGCGCCGTAGCCCTGTTCGATCAACTCATCAGGCTGGATGGTATTGCCTTTAGATTTGCTCATTTTCTGACCATCAGGTGCCAGGATCATGCCCTGGTTACGGAGTTTTTTGAATGGCTCACCGAAGTCAATCAAGCCGGCATCTTGCATAACCTTGGTCCACATGCGGGCATATAGCAGATGCATCACCGCGTGCTCGGCGCCACCGATGTAATCGTCCACTGGCAGCCAGAACTTTACCTTATCAGCATCAAATGGCTGGCTGTTATTGTGCGGATCGGCGTAGCGCAAAAAGTACCAGCTGCTACAGGCGAAGCCGTCCATAGTGTCGGTCTCCCGCTCGGCTGATCCACCGCATTTGGGACAAGTAGTGTGCAAAAATTCCGGAACATTGGCCAACGGACTGCGGCCATCACCTGACGGTTCAAATCTCTCTAGCTCTGGTAATACGACCGGCAATTGGTCCTCGGGCACCGGCACGACACCGTCCTTGGGACAATGAATAACCGGAATTGGAGCGCCCCAGTAACGCTGACGGCTGATTAGCCAATCACGAATTTTATAACTAATTTGCGTGCGCACCAAGTCATTTGCTACCAAATAATCAATAATTGCCTGGCGACTTTTGCTGGCGTTCTGGCCGGCAAACTCAGCTGGTTCAATCAGCACGCCATGATCCATATCAGTAAAGCAGTACTCGAGGTTTTTTACCTTCTCGGCCTCGGCAGGATCGGCCGGCACCATGGTCGGTTTAAGCCGGATACCGTATTTTTTAGCAAATTCGAAATCGCGCTCATCGTGCGCCGAACACAACACAATACCGGTACCATAATCAGCCAAAGCGTAATTAGCAATCCAAATCGGCAGATCCTCATCACCAAAAGCATCAATGGCGTAACGGCCAGTGAAGATGCCTTCGAGCTCTTCCAGTCCTTTGGGGCCTTCGGCGTCACGCTTGAGAGCCATGCGCTTGGCTTCGGCCAGGATGTGATCCTTATGCTTAGTACCTTCCAGCAGTGTTGGCAAAAACGGGTGGTCTGGGGCAATGGCCACAAACGTATTGGCGGTAAAGGCCTCAAAATGCGCCGAGAATGATTCAATAGTCAGATCGGTATCGCGCACCTTATTTTTATAAACAATGCCCTCGCTGCGGCCGATCCAGTTGCGCTGCATGTGCTTGATGGAATCACTCCAATCCAAGCCATCCAGATCTTCAGCCAGCCGATCGGCGTAATCAGTGATCTTGAAAAACCACTGTTTAAGGGCCTTTTTCTCAACCTCGGAGCCACAGCGCCAGCAGCGGCCGTTTTCGACTTGCTCATTGGCCAAAACCGTCTTGTCGAACGGGCACCACCACTGCAATGCCTCTTTGTTGTATGCCAGGCCGCGCTTGTAGAGCAGCAAGAAGAACCATTGCGTCCAGCGGTAATATTCGGGATCGGAGCTGGCAAATTCGCGACTCCAGTCATAGCCAAAGCCCATACTAATAAGTTGCTGCTTGAACTTAGTTGTATTTTCTTTGATAGCCTGCTGCGGGCTAATGCCAGTTTTTATGGCGTAGTTTTCGGCCGGCAAACCAAAAGCGTCCCAGCCCATGGGGTGCAGCACATTGTAACCGTTCATGCGGGCGTGCCGGCTCAGCACATCACCAATAGTATAATTACGCACATGCCCCACGTGCATCGCCGCCCCGCTCGGATACGGGAAATATTCCAAAATGTACTTTTTAGGCTTAGCAGGGTCTTCGCTGGCCTCATAGATTTTGTCCTCGGCCCACTTTTCTTGCCACTTAGACTCAATATCTCTTGGATTGTAACGCTTCATTAAAAGTCATTATAACAGATAAGGCTCTCTGTTGAGGCTATACAATCCGGCGTTTCATGTGCGGCGTGAGACGAGCAAGTGTTTCGTAAGCGAAGAGCCCGTATTTTTGTTGCAAGCCAAGCACAGAGTTTGGCTGATTTGAATCACTACTAATAACTGTCACCTGGTTGCCAACACCTAAATCAGTTCCTGTCAGATCGATCATAGTGTGATTCATGCACACCCGGCCGACAATTGGTAATTGCTGGCCGTCGACAGTTACGTAGCCATGATTACTAAGCGCTCTTGGCACACCTTCGTAGTATCCTAGTGGCAAAACACCGATACGCATTGCTTTTAGTGCTGTAAAGATGCCGTTGTAGCTGACTTTATCGCCCTTGTTCAGCGGCATCACCTTAATGATCGTACTTTTGAGTTCCAGAACGGGCTGCAACGCTACCAAATCGGTTGCTCGTTCATCATCTGGTTGTAATGGCGTAATACCATAGGTACCAACCCCGATGCGCAACGCATTAGCATAGCGGCTTTTCACTTTAGTGCTGCCGGCAGTTTGGGCAATGTGGACATATTTTGGTTGAAAGTCAGCTTTTAGAATTTGCTCGACCAGGCTGTCGAACTTTTTAGTTTGTTGAACGGAAAAAACATTTTCGTTAGGGTTGTCGGCATCCGCTAGATGAGTCATCACTCCCTCAAGCTCTAGAGTAGGATATGATTTTAAAGCTTCCAGATAAGTTTCAAGCTCATTCGGCTGCAAGCCTAAACGGTTCATGCCAGTATTCAGCTCCAGGTGAATTTTTACGGGTCGCCGTAATGACGCAAAAGCTTTGAGGGCGGCAACATCCTGCACTACGAACGAGCAGCGTTTGGTATCAAGCAACCGCACATTATCAGGCAGAATATAACCCATTACCAGCAACCGGTGACGGGATATGTCGCGGATTTTGGCAGCTTCGAAATAACCATCGACGGCAATCATCTCGATAGTGGCATCGTTTAAAATGGTTACTACTTCTTCCAAGCCGTGGCCGTAGGCATTGCCTTTCAACACTGGGAAAATCGCCATGTTCGGATGCTGCTGCCGAAAAAGGACGATATTATGCAGCAGCCGCGCTTTGTCGAGTTCAATCCAGTTAAGTGGCCGGTAGGAATTTCGCGTCGCTCGCTTAAGTGCTCGCTTGGCAACTTTGCGAAGCATGGCTAAAACTGCTGTAAATAGTTGGTGTTAAATACTGTCGCTAAGGCTTGCCGCTGTGTGTGACGCTCTTTGGCATAGCCGATGAGTTTTTGCGCCAATTCCACCTTGCTAATACCGGCCAGCGCCCAATTGTGTTGATATAAGCCACCCGGTAATGGGTTAACTTCGTTAAAGTAAACCGACTTGGTTTTGACATCGATAAGCAAGTCGACCCGGGCGATACCACTGCAACCAAAGGCCTTATAGACGCTCAAGCCAGTAGCCTCGGCCTTGTCATACAGGTCTTTGGGCAATTTAGCGGGAATCTGACTGTAGCCTTGCGCCCCTTTGGCACCACTCTTGCCTTTTTTGCCACCCTGCATGTATTTGGTGTCAAAGTCGAAGAAATCTTCGGGTTTGGTCATCGGCTCCTCCAGCAGCGCCGGCTGCGGATTGCTAGCCAGTCCCATAATCGGCAGCGTGACTTCCACCAGGTTCTGGACGGCTTCTTCCACCAAGACTAGATCGTCGTAATGAGCAGCTACTTCTAGTGCATTCGCCAGTGTCGTATCATCGGTCACCCGGCTAATGCCTATGCTAGAGCCCAGATGGGCTGGTTTCACAAATAAGGGGAACTTCAGGGCTGCTTTAATACTTTTGAGGGCAGCCGCCGGCTCACGCTCCAGATCAGCCTTGGTAAATTTCAGGAATTTAGAAACAGGGATATCATTAGCTACCGCCAACTCTTTGGCCAGCACTTTGTCCATGGCTACTGCGCTAGCGCTAACACCACAGCCCACATACGCCACGCCGGCCATGTCCAGCAGCCCCATCAACGCTCCATCTTCTCCGTAGGTGCCATGCATGGCTGGGAAGACAATGTCAATTTTCTTGAGCTGCTTGCGACCGGCAATACCGCTGGATTTGACTAATGTCATACCGCCGTCGAGCTGCACGCTAACCGGGTGGGCGTGCTGCAGAAAGTCTTGGATCTTACCGCTGGTAAACAGGGTAATGTCTTTTAATTTCTCGTCCCAGTACCAGGCACCATCTTTAGCGATGTAGATTGCCTCAATCCGGTATTTTTTGCTCAATTCCAGCGGCTTAATGATACTGGCGAGAGCCGTCACAATCGACACATCATGCTCCGCCGACCGTCCCCCATAGATCACTGCAACTGTTTCCATAGCCAATCCTCAATTATGTATACAATTAGTATATACAATTAAGGGCTACAATTAAAAGATTTTACTTACAATTTGCTGCAATGGTTTATTGATCTCTGGCAAACAAGTTACCTTACCGCCTACAATAACATGATAATTTGCAAGGCCCCCATAATCTTCCAAAACCACTGCTCGGCTGGCAGCAACGTTGGTTATCGGATCGACATAGTTAGTCCGCGTCCCTACGGTATGGCTATTTAAAGTGGCGATCTGCAAAGCTGGCATATAGTCTACCGCATCTGCTACGGCTTCCTGGTAGCGCGTATTAATTTCTTCAGTACTAGTTACCTCCGTAGGCGCATTCACTGCCGCCGAGCGCAGCAATCGGTAACGTCCAGACGCAAAGATGTGAGTAGCCCCAGAAACATTGCCAACCGGCACCAATGCAGCATATGCTCCACGCACAACAATCAACCCCGTAGCCTTGTATTGCTCTGGTAGCTTAATCAGAAAGTGCAGAAATACAGCATGTTCTAGCGGCAGCAGAGGTAAACTAGATCGCTTATGCAAGGCATTAACATCGGCAAACGCAGCGTTAAAGAGTAGTCGCGCTTGGATAGCCCGACCATCGGCAGCGGACAGTATTTTCATATCTTTGCTCGCCTGCACAGAAGTCGCCTCAAAGTCAGGAATAAGTTTAACGCCACTGGCAATAAGCTGAGCCCGCAAGAGCTGCTGGAGCTTATAATTATCAAATGTTTTCTCCTCGGTCGCATATACAGCCGTCAAAGCTGGCCCAAAAAAATCAGGAGACGCTTTCGATAGACGATGAAGCGGTAGGCCAACATCCCTACAGAAGCCTTCATAAACGTCAGACAAGATCTCGGAATTCTTATGTATGCCGTAATAGGTGACCGCATCCTCGTTAACAGCTTCCGGATAGGTTTGGGCAAATATCCGCGCATCTTGAACACACTCCCGGGCTAAATCCGGAAACTTGCTATACATGTAACCGGCATGTAACTGCCCTTGATTAGTCGAGGAAGCACGACTAAACGGCTTGTTGGCCCTCTCTAAGATAACTACCTCAAGCTCAGGCCGCAGTGTTTTGATCTCAATCGCCGCCGCGCAGCCATAATAACCAGCACCGATTATTGCCACATCTGCATGAATGTCAGCCATAACGTTAGCGCAAGCTGTCGGCTCCCTCGAGTAGCTCTACCAGACCATTATTCAGTTCGATCAGCTCGTAGATAAAGGTTTCCGCATTTCCACGATTTTCAATTAAGTGTGGCACATATGGTGGCATAGCAAATACCTGTAGCTTGCCATCCTGTGACGGCGCCATTGCCGCTTCATGACGTTGGCCCTCGGCATCGCGCCACACTATGTACAGACCCTCATTGAGCGCCACATACACTTCCCGTGATAGATGACGGTGGTTGCCGCCCCAGCCACCTGGCTTAAGCTTTAGGAGATGGGCCGGCAGCGTCGTTTTAAATTCGGTGGGCAAAGGAATATCTTGCACATCGATCATTACCAGCAACTGTTCGGCGCGGTTGCGAGTTGGCTCAAACTCCTGCCTCCAGACAGTCTGCTCAGGCATAGTTGTCGGTCCAGTCGTTTTGCATTAGTACCAGGTCGCCGGCGGCGATGAATTGATCGATATTAGTATAAAATTCTAATGGTTTATTCTCTAGCTTGATCTCACCAGCGTAGCCCGCTTGCTCTAAACCCTGTTGAATATAGGTGGTAACAGAGTTTTTCATAAGGATCACCATGTCTGGCTTGGCCTGGGCAATTAACTGCCCCATTTCGACATGTACGGCCTCGGTTTCCTTGCCTTGATCCACCAAACCTGGGGTCACGTACAGTTTGCGTTTCGCCGGCAAGGCGGCTAGCAGCGCCGTGCCGGCGCGGACACCTTCGATATTACCGTTATAGGTGTCGTCGATTATCCAGGCGCCACTCAGCGGTCGCGGCTGCATGCGATGCTCGTACGGCAAAGTCTTGGCAACACCGGCGATAATTTCGTTCTCAGTTAATCCAAATTCCAATCCTAGCACCGCCGCCAGACTTAACGGGCCGATCTGATGCGCTCCTAGTAGTCCGCTGGTCAACCGCAGTGCTCGCTTACCTTTACTGAGCGTAAAGCTAGTATTGGTAGTTGTAAGCTGTAAATTACTTACTTTCCAGCCAGCAAAACCTTTGGCAGTATATAGTTTTATGTCAGTAAGTTCGTCCGCAAGCGGCAAAAGGGCGCCGGACTCACCGTTGGCATACAGCTGTTCGCCAGCGACATACTCTGCTAACGAAAAGATGTCTTTACCGGCAGCTTCCAAGGTTTTGTACTGATCCAAGTGAGCCGGCGCTACCCCTGTAATGATACCGTGCGTCGGATGGGTGATTTTGGCAAAGCGACCGACGTCACCCGGCTCGCCTTCACCGTATTCAATGATCAGAATGTCTTCGTCGCCATCCAATTTACGGGCAAACAGGGCGTGCGAAATGGAGACGTTTTTATTGGCTGGTGTGGCAGCCACCTTTTTACCCTCGCTCAACACGGTCAGCAACAATTCTTTCATGCTGGTTTTGCCATAGCTGCCAGCAACGGCAATTTTAACGCCTGGGTGGTTGGCAAAAATGGTTTCCGACTGTTTGATAAGCGCCGCTTCCTTAGGCTTAACAATAAATATCCGCCCTAACTCCAGCGGCACCGCTATTAGATGCGCCCACACCACTGGATACGACACCAGTAGTGCCAAGCCAAAATACAAGCCACCGGCCAAATCGTGTGCTTTCCAGAGGCCAATTACTATGAAGGCGGCAATAATCTGCAGCAGCATCCCGGCCATCAATGCTAAGCGCAACAGCCGGGCCGCTTTGGTGGGATTAAGTTCGCGCCGGTATATGACTTTGGCAAAATTCTGGGTCCGCCAGTACCATTTCAGATACGGTCCGACGTGGTATTCGGTATTCTGCAACATATAGGCGATAATCGTGCCGTAGCGCGGCGGGTAGTAGAGCGAAAACAAGCCGCGGATCATCGTAAAAAGTCCTGTATAAGGCCGGCAACTTTATCGGCTTGCTCCAGATGCAAAAAATGTCCGGCGGCCGGTAAAATCTCCAGTGTCGAGCCATTGATAGCCTCGTGAAATAACTCTCCGAAACGGACCGGCGTAGCGTCATCATTTTCACCGTAGACCAAAAGGGTCGGCACGGTAATTTTAGCCGCTTCGGTACGTACATCATCACCCACCACTCGTTTAAATGTCTCCTGCAAATGTTCGGCCACTAACAGATCCGAACCAGCCGAAGCGTATAACTTCTGGCGCAGCTTCCGCTTTGTACTAGCCGGTAGCGGCACACTTAGCAGCTTACCCGTTTTCGCCACCGCCTTCAGCGTCGCCTTGCGACCACCCTGTTCATTACGGATGCCGGCGCTAGCTAGCAGTACCAGCTTTTCGGCCTGCAATGTAGCGCTAGCCAGTCCGCGAATAGCGATGGCACCACCGTTGGAATGCCCAATAATGGCCCCTGGCTTGAGTTTAAGCTTGGCAATGAATGCCGCCACGAATGAAGCGTATTCTGTCAGCCCCCAAGTATCGGCTGGTACTTGCGTACCACCAAACCCTGGTAAATCGACGGTTACAACATCGTATTTGGTAGCCAATTTAGCAGCAAAATCTTTCCAGCCAGCAGCGCTATCAGCCCAGCCATGCAGTATCAAAACTGTTTTGCCGGAGCCTAACCGTGCATATGACGTCAACAGCTTATCGACAACTATTTGCATATACTAACTATTATACCGTGCTGCCTCTTAGTTAGTCAGCGAAAAGACGGAGGAAGCAGGCTGCTGTGTAGCAGTAGTTGAGCCAGTATCGGTACCCAGCAGGTCGCCAAGCCCTAAACCTTGCAAGACATTCATGATTGGCTTAGCACCAGCTGGCGCCGTTACCTGAATTTTGTCGTTGGACGGCGTGAAGTCTACATTCATGGTGAGGTTCCCGCCATCGCTGCCGCCAGCGTTTACATTCGCATCAACATTTACTTTGCCGCTTTTAGTGTTGTAGGTCAGCAAGATTTTGCCGTCCGTAGTACTGCCGTCGCTTTTGTCGTGCAACGTTAGAGCTACCGGAATAGCATCGCCACCGGTGTAATTCAGGCCTGCCTCAAGGTAGCTGTTAGCCGGATTGTGGGAATCGGCAAAGTGTAGTTTGTGCACGAGTTTAGTCTTGGCATCGACATACATGTTAAAAGTGTACGAACCATCTGCTTGGTCGATAGATTTATTGATATTCGTGGTATCCAACTCATCGGCAATAGAGTTGCCAGTAGCGTCCTTGACCCAGCTATTGAGCGAGCTGTCATTAAGTGCGCTGCCAAGTGCCGAGACATAATCTTTGAGGTTAGACTTATCGTAACCTACCTGGTAACCGTAAACCTGACGACCGTCCTGGGTCGATTTGCCCAAATACTTTTCTTTCTTGAGAACAGCGTGCTTGCTATCAGTCGTAAATAAATACTGACGGTTAACGGTACCGACGCGCTTTAGAGCGTCCTGCACCTGCGTGTAAGTCGGACCCGTTGCCGCCTGCGTCTGGTTAGCGCTAGCTTTGGCACGGTTAATGAAACTCTCCAGCAACGTATGATCCACGACTACCCATTGGCCATCCAACCCAGTTATGGATGGATCAGTAACGCCCAAGTTGGTCAAAATATCTTTGAAACCGTTGACCTGCACATACATATCCGGAGCGCTTTGGCCGCTTACCGCCACTGTGCGCATGTTAATGTTTATCTTGTTACCGGCCACATCCACATTCGCTGTGCCATCCGAATTGACGCCGTCACTCTTATACTGAAGCGT
>Ga0157372_10002444_pt1 | contig 20131 bp, 16 predicted proteins | sample C55metaG_FD_115307 | JGI IMG/M metagenome (GOLD analysis project Ga0157372, IMG submission 115307) | Corn rhizosphere microbial communities from Kellogg Biological Station, Michigan, USA - C5-5 metaG | ecosystem: Host-associated > Plants > Roots > Rhizosphere > Soil | place: USA: Michigan... | reverse complement strand
TCGGGTCGATTCGGAATATCTCGGCACCTGGCAGCATGCCCAATGTCGCCGCGCGAAACCCTGCCCATCCGAACACTGCGAGCACGAGAAAGCGGAGCGACGGCTTCATTGCGGCAACTCCGCCGGGAAGATGTGCCTGGTCTTGTCCCACCGCGTTGCGCCGCCTCCGAGGTGAAGCGACACCGCGCGGGCTGCGGCCAGCATCGCCACGACATTGCCGACGACGAGCCGGGGAATGGACAGGATGCCCTCGCCCAACCCGTAGGCCGAAGTGGTGAATGCCGCACGCATGAAGATTCGCCAGGCAAGGAGCCAGCCGTTGATGGTCAACAACGTCACGATCGCGGGATCCAGCCGCGCCTTGATCGGGGCTCCAAGCGCTTCGGCGAGCCAGATTTGGGACCACATGAACGCAGCCGCATAGGCGGCGAGTAGCAACAGAGCCGCTAGCGGCCCGCGACGGTCCCGCATCCTCATCCACCGTTCGCCGAGCCCACCGCTCCAGCCGAGGCGATCCCAGCCGGAAAGCGCAATTCCGCCGAGCCAGCGCGCCTTCTGCCGGACCGCACTCCCAAGCGTCGCCGGAAAATGCCCGCGGCTCGCAACCACTCCGCGCTCTCCCGGTCGAGCGGGCAGCCGGACGAACATCGTCTTGAGGCCGAGCGCGCCGATCCGGAGTCCGACCTCATAATCCTCGGTCATGCTGTTTCCCGCGAATGGCTTGCCGTCCTGCATCGCGGCAAGCTGCGACAGCGACTTCCGTCCGATCGCGCAGCCGACCCCCGCAAGCGGAATCGCGGCCCCGACTGCCTCTCGAACAACCAGCTCCTTGATGTGCGCCTCGGCGAACTCGTCGCAATAATGACCGGCGATCCAGCGGGAATGCTTGTCCGGAAGCGGAAGCACCGGGAGCTGGATCACCGCCGCGCGATCTATCAGGCGGTCGAACACCTTAAGCTCCAGCGGATGAACGACGTCTTCGGCATCGTGAAGCACGACCGCGACGGCGGAGCGGCCGGTCTCGATCTCGTAGGCCAGCAGCGCATCATAGAGGTGATTGAGGCAATCGGCCTTCGTGGTTGGACCTTCGCCGTCCACCTCGACCGGCTCAATCCTGTCGTCCTTCACGGCAGCGATCGCCGCCGCCGTCGCCGGGTCGTTCCGATAATATCCGACGAAGATGCGATAGTTCTCGTAATCGAGCCGAGCCGTTGTCGCCCGAAGCATCGAAGCGATCACGGACGATTCATCCCATGCAGGAACGAACATTGCGATGAATCCTGCTTCGCCAGTCCCGCCAAGCGAACTCGCGAACGCGCGTGGATAACGAGTGTAGACAGCCAGCGAACGCCACGTCGCCCGCGCGAAATAGATGATGTCGACCATCAGGTCGTTGACCGCGAAAAGCAGGAAGCCCGCGCCTGCGAACAGGGCGAGTTCAGCCGCGACGCGGCTCAGGATTTCAGCAAGCGCCATTCGCTGGCGGAGCTAGCGAATCAATCCAATGCGGTCGGGTATCGCTCGGTCCATCACGCCCTCCCCTGGCGAATCATCCAAAACCGAGCGATCAAGCCAATGGCATAACCATTGTGGCATATATCCCCTTGAAACATGTAAGGCGATGCACTATATGAGAGTGCATGGCACAGAAAGCTCCCACCCTTCGCCAGTTTCAGGCGCGGTTCCCAACCGAGGATAGCTGCCTCGATCACCTGTTTCAGGTTCGCTACGCGGGCACGACCTGCCCCAAGTGCGAGCGGCCTCTGAAATACAGCCGAGTGAAGGGCCGCCGCGCCTATCAGTGCAACTGGTGCGCGAACCAGCTCTATCCGACTGCCGGAACGCCATTCGACCGGACCCGCACGAGCCTTCGCGATTGGTTCTTCGTCATGTTCCAGTTCTGCAACACGCGGAACGGGGTCGCCGCCAAGGAAGTCCAGCGCCAGCTAGGCGTCACCTACAAGACGGCTTGGCGCATGTGCCACGAGGTCCGCAAATACATGGCCTCGCTAGACAGCGACGATCCCTTGGGCGGTCCCGACCATATTGTTGAAGTCGATGAAACCAGTATCGGCGGCAAGGCGCACGGCAGCACTGGCCGCTACGCTGGCGGCAAGCCTACCGTCCTCGGGATGCTGGAAAAGGACGGGGAGCTAATCACCCGCGTCATTCCGAACATCAAAGAACACACGCTGCTTCCGATCCTCCACGACAACATCCTGCCGGGATCGCACATCCACACCGACGCGCTTCGCAGCTACCAGAACATCGGAAAGCACGGCTACCGGCACAGCTACGTTCGCCACCAGTGGAAGGAATATGTCGGCTCGCTAGGCCAGACGGTGAACCGGATTGAGGGCTTCTGGTCGATGCTCAAGCGGGGCATCAACGGGACGCACATTCATGTCAGCACGAAGCACCTGCCGAAGTATCTCGGGGAGTTTGAGTACCGTTGGAACATGCGCCATTGCCCGCATCTGATGCTCGACCGGCTGCTGACTTCTTTTGTGAACTAAAATCCCGACTCTTGTCAGAGAGTTACGCAAGTGGCATAAACCATTGCGTGGTTCGTTAACGCCTTTAAGTGACACTTTCTGTCGCTTTGAGGCGTTTTTGATTCCAAGGGCGGCAACACAGGGGGACAGTGTTGTAGGAAAAATGGCCAGCAAGCCCGATCAGTTTGTTTTACATGTGATTTTCGAGGAGCGAGAAGACGGTGGTCTGCGCGCCCGTTGTCCCGCCGTACCCAACTTCCTTTTGTCGCATAGCGACCCTGAGCTTCTGTTGAAGGATGTCGAGCCCGCGCTCGAAACCATCCTGAGCGACATGTACGGCGTACCCATGAGGGTTCGGCGCTTGCCAGAGAAGAGTGAGGTTCTGGATCATCAGATTCCTCTTCCGCACGTAATCGCACAGCAAAGCTACGTGGGCGAACTCGAAGCAGCTTGATCGCCTCCCGCTACGTCCAGCGCGACGAGTGGGAAGCGGAACTCCGCTACTACGGGTGCAAACCTCTAGAGGGCAAAGGTAAGCTTAACACCGCCGAATGGTGGCGGATGCCTTGGCAGTCATATCCCTTCACAGTCCCATGTGAAGCCGATGGACGGATGCCGCAGTCGGATCTGGACGTACTTCTTATCGCGATCGCTGAGTGTCTTCCGGAGGGCTGGGAGCCTCCGGCTCTCTGACGGCATTCCGTTTATCAGCTTTGTGCGGCTCGCCTTGGCTCATGGCCTTCAGGAGGCGGTCGAAGCGGTTCTGCCATTTAGTCACCGAAGAACTCCGCTTCCATGCGATCCATCTCTTCTATCAGAGCCCGGCCCAGGTGTCCTATTTCAAGGTTCTTCTCATGCATGGGAATTACGGCGTCTGTGATGGCCTCTGGGGGCCAATTCAGATCCACTCCCCGTTTGACCATGCCGATCTTACCCTTCAAGTCGCCGAGCGCTTCCTGCAGCGGCTTTAGGTCCGTACTGCCCATGCGATTCAGGTACGCCCAGTGCTTCTGCAAGAGCCCCCTGATCGCCTCCTCTGCATTTGCGGCCTTGATCTGATACGCGCGGGCGTAACGCTTCAATTCGCCCATTTTTTCAGAGTTTCGCGCGTTGACCAATTCATGATGGAGCGTTGTAAGGTCGCCGTTCAAGTAGTTGCGGACATCGACTATAGCGGCTCTGCAGTGAGGCCGCTCAGCCACCTTTAGGGGAGGGGGCTTCTCGTCTTCTGATTTGGACGGGGCAGGTTTGAGGATCGCACCATCCGCGCCAGCCTTAGCTCCATCTTTGGGCGGTGACTCAGCTTCTGCTGCCGGCCAAAGCCCATCAATCTCAGCCTTTACGAATTGGACGTCCGTATAAGTGTTTGTGCGCCACTGGTTTGGGATGCTTACTTGGCCCTTTCCGACGTCGAAGATCGCGTGGCGCATCTCCAAGTCGCCTAGCCTTTGTAGTGGAAAATCGGCGTACCTTGCCCATACGGTGAGGCCCTTGAGCCTCACCTTATCACCAACCTCCAAATTGATCTTTCGCGCGCTATCTAATTCCCCTGAGCTTGCTGCTATGCGCTCGGCCAAATCCTTAAGCGTAATATCGGGTTGAGGTTCGCTTGGTCCTGCCGCTCCGCGACCAGACGTATTGCCAATGGCCGCTGATACTGTGGCGCCGTCCAAACGCTCCTCGGCGCGCCTTAGCCTTTCTTTTGTGCGGTCAAGTTCCTCGGCGATTTCACTAGCGGGAATAGGCCGAAACTTCCGGTAGGCCGATGCTGAGATCACGGCTACGAGTGAGATCGCCAACAGCGTTCCAAGGGCCATAAGGATCGAAAGGAGGACAACCTCTGTCCAATGCAGCCCGTCGAAGATCGGGCTGAGAATGGCCAGCAACGCGTAGAACGCTGTCAACACGGCGGTCCCAAGCCAGCCCCACCCAGAGAGGCTTTGGACCAGAGAATTGACCCTCTTAAACCAATCCATGTTCCACATCCTGTCGTTTCCGACCCCGGATGTGGAGTCGGATTATGCAATCTCTGTTGCATAACAACTGTGGTTACATGTCCCAAGGGGATATATACCACCATTGTTAAACAACAAGATCGTGTTTGGGAGGGGCGTCAGCTCCGCTTCGTGCCGACGCTAAGAAGCACATTCAACCGTTCCTTCACGGCGTCGGCGAGGTGCGTGTCGACGACCGGCGCGCTGGTGAAACGTACGCCGAGCGGGTTGACGGGGGTTCCACCCATCCTGACCTCGAAATGGACGTGGGGACCGGTCGAAAGGCCGCTCGACCCGACATAGCCGATGACCTGGCCCTGGCGGACGAAGCTGCCGGGCTGGGCGACGATCTCGCTCATATGGCCGTAGAGGCTGACGATGCCGCTGCCGTGGGCGATCTGGACCTCTCTGCCGTAGCCGCCCGCCCAGCCTGCCGCGACCACCCGGCCGTCGCCGGCGGCGACGATCGGGCTTCCCCAGCTGGCGCCGATGTCGAGGCCGGCGTGGAAGCGGGTGAAGTGGAGGATCGGGTGATAGCGGTAGCCGAAGTAGGAGGTGATGTGACCGTCGACCGGCATCATCATCCCGCTCTCGACGGGCGCAGGCTTTGCGGCGTTGGCGGCGTCGATCCACTCGCTCCGGCCGTTGGCCGTCCAGCGGACGAGCTGGAGCGCCGACGATCCAACGCGGCTAAGGCCGGCGTAAAGCAGCTGCCGGTTGCTCCCGAGGACGAGGTCGAAGCTGTCGCCCGCTGAGACATCGCCGACGTCGATCTCGGTCGCGAGCGCGGAAAGATACTCGGCTGCGACGTCCGGCGAGGCGCCCGCTGCCCGAAGCGACCAGTAGAGCTCGTCGCCGGCACGGCCGCGAATTCGGAGGGGAGTTACCACGATTGCCGCGGGTTGCGATGGTTGCGGCGCGGCCTGCGGGACGAACGCCCGCTTGGGCGCGAACTCGATCGGCTGGGCGGCGGCGGTGGGCGCCATCGCCATTCCGGTCACCCCACCGCTCGACAGCGGCGCGACGCCGAGCGCGTGCCACTGGCCCTGCTCGTCGCCCGAAAGCTCCGCAGGCCGGGGCAGCGACGCCCAGGCGACGGTGCTGCACAGAAGGGCGAGCATGCCGGCGCTTTTCCAACCTGGCCTCGGCCAGCTTGGACGAAGCGACCGCCTCAGCGGATGCGCATGGCTTCGTGACTTGAACACGGCGTCCGTGATGGCGAATCAAGGTTAAGACCGTCCTAAAATCGGCTCGTCGAAGGAACCTTGCGCCGCCGCCAATCGCTGCCACATTCAACCTATGGCGCCGCGTTCAGACGCTCCGGTCAGGGCCATCCTGGGCCCGACCAACACCGGCAAGACCCACCTCGCGATCGAGCGGATGTGCGGCCATTCCTCGGGCGTGATCGGCTTTCCGCTGCGTTTGCTGGCGCGCGAGGTTTACGACCGCGTCGTCGCCATCAAGGGCGAGAAGCAGGTCGCGCTGCTGACCGGGGAGGAACGGATCGTTCCTCCTACGGCGCGCTACTTCCTCTGCACCGCCGAGAGCATGCCGGTCGCGAGCAGCGACACGCACGACGGCGACCTCCAGCGCGATTTCGCCTTCGCGGCGATAGACGAAGCCCAGCTCGGGATCGACCACGAGCGCGGTCACGTCTTCACCGACCGAATGCTCCGCGCGCGCGGGCGCGAGGAGACTTTGATCCTCGGCTCCGACACGCTGAAGCCCATCATTCGCGAGCTTCTGCCCGACGCCGAGATCGTCAGCCGTCCGCGATTCTCGACCTTGCGCTATTCCGGGAGCGTGAAGCTGTCGCGGCTTCCGCCGCGGTCCGCCGTAGTCGCCTTCTCTGCCGAGCAGGTCTACGCGCTCGCCGAGATGCTGCGGCGCTTCAAGGGCGGCGCGGCGGTGGTCATGGGCGCCCTGTCACCCGCGACCCGCAACGCCCAGGTCGCGATGTTCCAGCGCGGCGAGGTCGATTATCTCGTCGCGACCGACGCGATCGGCATGGGCCTAAACATGGACGTCAGCCACGTCGCCTTCGCCGGACTGGAGAAGTTCGACGGCCACCGCGACCGGCGGCTGACCATCGCCGAGATGGCACAGATCGCGGGGCGCGCCGGCCGGCATCAGCGCGACGGAACGTTCGGGACGCTCGGACTGACCGAGGAAGGCGCCGGCCTGAGCGACCAGGAAGTCGCGGCGATCGAGGAGCATCGCTTCCGGCCGCTCGACTGGCTCTATTGGCGCAACGCCGACCTCGACTTCGCCGACGTTCGCTCGCTGATCGGAAGCCTCGAGATGAAGAGCGACGATCCGGTACTGAGGCCGGCGCCCGAAGCGATCGATCTGGCGGTGCTGAAGCTCATCGCCGAAGATCCCGCAATCGTGGCACGAAAAGGCGCCCAGGCTCGGCGCCTCTGGGCGACCTGCGGATTGCCCGACTTCCGCAAGGTCGGCCCGATGCATCACAGCCGAATGGTGCGCCGCTTGTTCAGCTACATCGGCGAGGGCGGCCATATCCCGCACGAATGGTTCGCGGCGGAGGTCGCCCGGCTCGACAACATGAGCGGCGATATCGAGGCGCTGGCCGACCGCCTCGCGGGAATCCGCAGCTGGGCTTACATCGCGCACCGTTCCGACTGGCTGAAAGAGCCGGCCAAATGGGCGGAACGCACGCGCGAGGTCGAAGCGCGGCTATCCGACGCCCTGCACGAGCGTTTGACCCAGCGCTTCGTCGATCGCCGGACGGCAGTGTTGGTTCGAGATATCGGCGCGCGCGGAGCGGATGCCCTTCCCGTAACCGTTGCGGCCGATGGAGAGGTGAGCGTTGGACCCGAGCCGATCGGCCATTTGACTGGCTTCGATTTTCGGGTCGATCCATCGGCCCGCCTTGCCGACAAGCGCCTCCTTCTCGCAGCCGCAGAGCGCCGCCTCGGCGATGAGCTTGAGCGCCGCGCCAATGCGCTGATCGAGTCCGGCGATGAGACATTCAGCCTCATTGTCGAAGCTAACGGCGGTCCGGTCGTCGCGTGGGGCGAGCATGTCCTCGCTCGGATTTCGCCGGGCCGCTCGTTACTTGAGCCGGCGCTTCGGACTGCTCGCGCCCTTGACCGGCTATCCGCCCAAAGTCGCGGCGCGCTTAGAACTCGCCTCGAGCAATGGCTGGACCGCCAGATCGACTTGCATCTGAGGCCGCTCAAGAAGCTCGCCGCCGCCGCGACGGACCCGGCGAGCACAGCTGGAGTACGGGCGCTCTCGGCGATGCTCGCCGACGCCGGAGGAGCGCTGCCGCGAAAATCGGTGCTGAGCGCGATCAGCCATCTCGAGCAGGCGGACCGCCGGGCGCTGCACCGGCTTCGTGTGCGCCTGGGTCCGCTCGATGTGTTCCAACCACAGCTTCTGAAACCCGCCGCGCAATTTTGGAGGGCCGCGCTTCAGTCGGTGCGTCAGGGACAGCCGATGCCTGCACTTCCAGCGGCCGGAGCGGCCATGCTCGGCGGCGATGCGGATCCCCGCGGCGCAGCGCTCGCATATCGGCGTAGCGGCCGGACCTGGATCAGGATCGACCTCGCCGATCGGCTCGCCAGCCACGCGCGGAAAGTACGCTCCGCTGGCGGCGCGGACCCAGTGGATGCCGAGCTCGCGACCTCGATCGGTCTCGACGCTGAGGCCATTGCTCGACTGATGGCAGAGGTCGGCTTCACGCGCGCGGGCGATTCGTGGCGGTGGCGCGGGCGACGCGGGCCGCGGCCTGAGCAGCGCGGAGCGACCGGTCATGCCTTCGCCGAACTGGCGAAGCTCAAGAAGACGTGAGGATCGACCGCTTCCTTTTCTTCATCCGGCTGGTGAAAAGCCGCACCCTCGCGCAGGGCATCGTTGAGGAGGGCCATGTCCGGATCGACGGAAAGCGCATCGAGAAATGCTCCGAGGAAGTGCGCGCCGGAAGCGTGATCGCGCTCCCGCTCCACGACCGCGTTCGGGTCCTGCGGGTGCTCAATCTTCCCACGCGCCGGGGCCCTGCCGCCGAAGCCCGCGCCTGCTACGAAGAGCTGGGAATTGACGAGCCGAAGCCCGCGACATAGCGAGGCGTCAAAGGGAGCGAGTTTCAATGACCTACGTCGTCACCGACGCCTGCATCAAATGCAAATATATGGATTGCGTCGAGGTTTGCCCCGTCGACTGCTTCTACGAGGGCGAAGTGATGCTGGTCATCAATCCCAATGAGTGTATCGATTGCGGCGTGTGCGAACCCGAGTGCCCGGCCGAGGCGATCCTTCCCGATACCGAGAGCGGGCTCGAGAAATGGCTCGAGCTCAACACCAATTTCTCCGCCGACTGGCCCAACATCACGCGCAAGAAAGACAGCCCCGCCGACGCCGACGAGCACAAGGGCGAAGAGGGGAAGTACGATAAATATTTCACGCCCGACCCGGGCGCCGGCGACTAGAAACGGCAGGCGCAGCTTATTGGCGGACCGTGAACGTGTAGCTAAGGCCGGCTCCTCCGGACAGCTGATTGCGGAAGCCGAATTCCCGAATGATCGGTGACTTAGCGGCGTCTCTGACCAACCTCTCATAGCGCGCGAAGCCGAAAGCGCCCCAGCGATTGCTGAACTGGTATGAGAGCCCGCTTGCGAGGGCGGCGGCATGCACACCGCCGCTGGGACGATAAACGGGCAGGCCGGACGCAAGCGACGCCGCCGGAGTGATGCCGAAGTACGCGCGTTCGTAGCGCCCGTCCGAAAACAATAGTCGGGGACCGATCGAAAACACGTATCGATCGCCGTCGCGCCAGATTTTGTCAGCGCCGATGCTGCCCACGAGGCCGTGATGGCCGCCGAGGCCCTTCAGGAGCTCGGCCCGAATGCGGATGGAGTCGGTCACTTCATATTGGGCGAAGGCTCCCGCCTCGATGGTTCTGGAAACATTTCCTACCGGCGCGCCCACGTCCGACTGCCTGCGCCGGCCTTCCAAATTGGCTGCCGGACCGAACGAGAAGCCGTGGCTGGAAACGACACTTATGGCCGGACTGTCATCGGGCGCACTAAATCTGAATTCGTGTGTGCCGCGCGCCGTATTGATGCGGAACAGCGGTGCCACTTCGGTGTCGTCAGCGCCGATGAATTTGGGCTGCAGCTGAGCCCCGAGCCCAACCCGGACACGAATGTCGTTGCTGTCCTGGGCAACAGCAGCGCTCCATGCCGGAAGGAGCAGCGCGGAGGCGGTGAGCAAGTGCTTCATGACTGCCGTAACCTCTGTTCTGACCTTTGGTTGCACATCCGTATCGGCCTCGGCGCGCTCACGCTTAGCGGTGGCCGATGAGCTTCTCAACGATGAGGTCGGCCGCTTCGTCCGCACTCATCGTGGTCGTATCGATGCGCAATTCAGCATCTTCGGGCGGCTCGTACGGGCTGTCGATGCCGGTGAAATTCTTGAGCTCGCCGGCGCGCGCCTTGGCGTAGAGGCCTTTGACGTCGCGCTTTTCGGCTTCGGCGAGCGGCGTATCGATGAAGATCTCGAAGAACTCGCCTTCCGGGATCATCTGCCGCACCATCTGTCTCTCCGCCCTGAACGGCGAGATAAAGGCCGTGAGGACGATCAGGCCCGCATCTGACATCAACCGCGCCACTTCGCCGACGCGGCGGATATTCTCGATGCGGTCCGCCTCGGTGAAGCCGAGGTCGCGGTTCAGGCCGTGGCGCACATTGTCGCCGTCGAGCAGGAACGTGTGGCGTCCGCGCGCCGCGAGCTTCTTTTCAACGAGGTTGGCGATGGTCGACTTGCCCGCTCCGGAAAGGCCCGTGAACCACAGCACCGCCGGCTTCTGGCCCTTGAGATGCGCGTGGGTCTCGCGGCTGACGTCGAGGTGCTGGCGATGGATGTTGAGCGCGCGGCGAAGCGCGAAGTGAATCATTCCGCATCCGACCGTCGCGTTGGTCAGCTTGTCGATCAGGATGAACCCGCCGAGCGCCTTGTTGGGGCTGGACCCTTCGACTGCGTAGGGCTCGAACACGATTTCGCGATCGGTCGCGATCGATGCGACGCCGATTCCGTTCAGGCCCAAAGTCTTCGCCGCGAGATGCTCGAGCGTGTTGACGTTGATCTCATACTTTGGCTCGTGGACCATTGCGGTGACGAGCTGCGTGCCGAGCTTCATCCAATAGCCGCGGCCCGGCAGAAGCTCTTCGTCGGCCATCCACACGATTGTTGCCTCGAACTGGTCGGCGGCTTCGGGCGGATCGGCTGCCGCGGCGATGACGTCCCCGCGCGAACAGTCGACCTCGTCGGCGAAGGAAATCGTCACCGACTGCCCGGCAACCGCCTCATCCAGGTCGCCGTCAAGCGTGACGATGCGATCGACACGGGTCATCCGCCCTGAGGGAAGCACGCGGACTTCAGCGCCCGGTCGCAGGCTTCCTGAAGCGACCTGCCCCGAGAACCCGCGGAAATTCTGGTCGGGGCGGTTGACCCATTGAACCGGCATCCGCAGCGCCTTCTGCGCATCCGCCGTCGCATCGATCGGCACCGTGTCGAGATGCTCGAGCAGCGTCGGCCCGTCGTACCAGCCGGTGGCATCGGTCCGACGCATGATGTTGTCGCCGTTGAGGCCCGACACGGGAATCGCGGTCCAATCCGTTATTCCGGTGTGCCCGGCGAATGCGCGATAATCGGCGACGATGGCCTCGAAGGCACCTTCGTCATAATCGACCAGGTCCATCTTGTTCACGGCAAGTACGAAGCGGCGGATGCCGACCAGCTTCGCGAGGTAAGAATGCCGCCGCGTCTGGGTCAGCACCCCCTTGCGCGCATCGACCAGAAGCACGGCGAGGTCCGCCGTCGAGGCGCCGGTGACCATGTTGCGGGTATATTGCTCGTGCCCCGGCGTATCGGCGACGATGAACTTGCGCTTCTCGCTCGAGAAGAAGCGGTAGGCGACGTCGATCGTGATGCCCTGTTCGCGCTCCGCCGAAAGGCCGTCTACCAGCAGCGCGAAATCGATCTTCTTGCCCTGCGTCCCGTGGCGCTTGCTGTCGTGCTCCAGCGCTTCGAGCTGGTCGTCGAAAATCTGCTTGGACTCGTAAAGCAGCCGCCCGATCAGCGTCGATTTTCCGTCATCGACGCTTCCGCAAGTGATGAAGCGCAGAAGCTCCTTCTGCTCCTGCTCGGCGAGCCAGGCTTTGACATCGACAGGAGCGTTCAAAAGTAACCCTCCTGCTTTTTCTTCTCCATCGAGGCGCTGCCGGCGTCGCGGTCGATCGCCCGGCCCTGCCGCTCCGAGGTCTTGCTGACCAGCATCTCGGCGACGATGCCCTCGACGGTATCGGCATCGCTCTCGATTGCCCCGGAGAGCGGATAGCAGCCGAGCGTTCGAAATCGCACCTTTCGCATGACTGGCTGCTCGCCATTCAGCGGGAAGCGGTCGTCATCGACCATCAGGATGAGCCCGTCGCGCTCCACGGTCGGGCGGTCGGCGGCGAAATAAAGGGGCACGATCTCGATGCCCTCGCGCATGATGTATTGCCACACGTCGAGCTCGGTCCAGTTGGACAAGGGGAAGACCCGCATGCTTTCGCCCTTGTTCTTCTTCACATTGTAGAGCGACCAGAGCTCGGGGCGCTGGCGCTTCGGGTCCCAGCGATGATTGCGGCCGCGGAAGCTGAACACGCGCTCCTTCGCCCGGCTCTTCTCCTCGTCGCGCCGCGCGCCGCCGAACGCTGCATCGAAGCCATATTTGTCGAGCGCCTGCTTTAGCCCCTCGGTCTTCCACATGTCGGTGTGACGGGGCCCGTGGTCGAACGGGTTGATCCCTTGGCTCATCGCTTCGGGGTTCTTGTAGACGATGAGCTCGATTCCGGGCTCCGCGCCAACCTTGTCGCGAAGTGCATACATGTCCCTGAACTTCCAGGTCGTATCGACGTGGAGGAGCGGGAACGGCAGCGGGCTCGGGAAGAATGCCTTCCTCGCAAGGTGAAGCATAACCGCCGAATCCTTGCCGATCGAGTAAAGCATCACCGGCTTGTCGGCCTCGGCGACCGTCTCGCGCAGGATCTGTATGCTTTCGGCCTCGAGCCGGTCGAGATGCGTCAACACGCGCACTTTTGACTGTGATCCCCGCTTGAGATGATTGTACTCGCGCGCCTTAGCACGCGCGCCGCTCGTGACGAATGATTTGGCATTTTCGGCGCCGGAACAGCTTCTCGGCGCAAATCACTCAAGTCATTAGATAAACCCATGTAAGCAAATCGTTTCTGTTCATCCCGCACCCGAAACGTTCTGCCGTTGATGGTTTAACGGCCGTTTACCGTCGGCTTCCGCAGCCTCCGCATCCGTGATTCCTTCCACTGTGGGAACAGGTGGGAGAGGGCCGATGGGTCGCCGCGCAGGCTGGGGCGTGCTGCTCGTGGGCGCTATTGCGCTCATGTCGCCACAAACAGGATTGGCTCAATCTTACGGTCAGACATCGACCGGCACGAGTTACATCGCCGGTCCGAATTTTCTCGGAACGCGGGCCGTGCCGATCAGGGCGGATCGATTCTCCGACAGCCTGAAGCGAGCGCGAGAGGATGCGACGGCGTCACCGGGCATGCAGCGGCTGATCGCGCCGGCGCGCAATCTTCCCCCGTTGCAAAAGCTCGCGTTCATTCAGCAGGCGGTGACCAACAACATCCACTGGATCTCCGACGCGACCGAATGGGGCCAGCATGATTATTGGGCCAGCGCCTCGCAGACGCTCGCTCACGGCGCGGGCGACGCGAAGAATCGCGCGATCGTCAAGTTCCAGGCGCTGCGTGCGCTCGGATTCAGGAACTCCGACCTGTTCCTCACGCTCGCGCGCGACAGCGTGGGCGGGCCTTTGACGGTCGTGACGGTGCGGACCGCGGGACGCTATTACATCATGGACGATACCGGCTCTCCGCCCTTCGCAGCGGAGCAGCGCCGCCTGGAATTCCAGCCGCAGATGAGCTTCGGAATGTACGGAGCCTGGGTGCATCTCCAATCGGCGCAGCTGCCGCAGGCGACCATTGCCTCGGCGAGGACCGACAGCAGCATCGTCGCTCGAAGGTAGTTCCGCATAATCGAGCGTCGCCGTGCTATGCCGCCGCTTCGCAGGCGGAGATCGACAATGCGCGTATTCCGGAACATCGCTGTGCTCACCGTTTCGCTGGGGCTTGCGGCTTGCGCGCGTGAGCAACGTCCGCCCGCTGCCGCTTATCCTCCTTCCTCGGGTGCCGAGCGGCCGCCCTCGCGCGCCGCTGCCGTGTCGGCGGCGGATTTCGTCGCGATCAACGGATCGATCGACCTGTTCGTCATTCGCTCATCGGAGCTGGCGCTTCGGCGCTCATCGTCAGCTCGCATCCGCGATTTCGCATCGCAGCTGATCGAAGCGCACAAGGGGACGAGCGCGCAGCTATCCTTTGCCGGGCGAAGACTGAACCTGCTCCCATCAGCGACTTTGCGACCGGCCGAGCAGGCGATGCTCGACAGCCTGCAGTCCTCCACTCAGTTCGACGCCGAATATGTGCGCGACCAGCGTGCGGTCCATCGCCAGGCCATCGCCATCGACAGCGCCTATTCCGCCAGGGGCGCGAGCCCGACTTTGCAACCGGTTGCGGCGGCGGCCCTGCCCATTGAACAGCGGCATTTGGGGATGATCGCCTACCTTTAGGAAAGCTTTCCGATCCGTCCACGGCGGTTCAGGTAAAAGCGCCGGTAACCATGGTCCCTAAGCCTATTTTCGCTCTGTTTTGCGAAACGCTGGTCCATGGCGACCCGCAATCGTTCCCGCATGGCGCTGGCAGCATCGGCTGCCGCATTGGCCCTGATGCCCGCGACCGCATCGGCGCAGGCAATATCCGGCGCCGCAGCGTCTCTAACCTGGTCGAAAAGCGAAGCGATCCTCGGCGCCCCGAGCGCCTTGCAGGCGATCCTCGCACAGCAGCATGCTGCGCCCCGCGTCCAGGTTGCGCCGGCTTCCTACTCGATCCCGCAAGTTGCGAGTGCAGTGCTTCGAGTGCAGTCATCCGATGAAGGCGTGCATAGCGGCCGTCCGGACGTATTCGGTTCGGTCGCGCTTCGAGTTGACCATACGCCGCTCGACGCCCGCTGGCATGCCGTCGAGCATGCTGCCGTCACCGGAAGCGCTGCGAAGTTCGCAGAGTCGTTCAAGCGCGCTGCGCCCCTGAAGCAACTCGAAGCCGTCAACTGGTACGTGAATGGCCGGGTACAATTCGAGGACGACTGGCGGCACTTCGGACGGGCGGACGTCTGGTCGTCGGCGAACGAGACGCTTCGCAGCGGTCGCGGCGATTGCGAGGATTATGCGATCGCCAAGATGCAGATGCTTCGCGCCGCCGGCTTCCCTGAGCATGACCTTTATCTCGTCGTCCTCCGCGATCTCGTCCGCCGCGCGGATCATGCCGTGCTGGTGGCCCGCGCCGCGGGCCGGATGGTCGTCCTCGACAATGGCACCGACGAGCTGGTCGATACCGACAAGGTGAGCGATTACCGTCCGATGCTGACCTTCGCCTCATACGGCGAATGGACGCACGGCTACCGGGTCGATCGGGCTCCCGTCTATATCGCGGAAAATCGTGCCACGCCGGTCGCCCCGGCGTCAGCCGATCAGCGCTCGCGAAGCGCGTCGCTTCTGGCCTTCAACACTGGCTTCAAGAGGTAGGTCAAGACGCTCTTCCGGCCGGTGATGATTTGCGTGTTGGTCATCATCCCGGGAGTGATTGGAAGCGGGTGGCCGGAGGCCATCAGGTAGCTCTTGTCGGTCTCCACGATCACCGTGAAATAGGCTTCCTTCTTCGCCTCGTCGTAGATCGAGTCGGCGGAGACCTGGACGACCTTTCCGTCGAGACCCCCGTAAATCGAGAAGTCGTATGCGGTGACCTTCACCAGCGCCCGGTCACCGACCTTGATGAAGGCGATGTCGCTCGGCCTCACCCGCGTCTCGACGAGCAATTTGTCGCCGAGCGGCACGACTTCCATGATCTTCTGGCCGGGCTGGACGAACGAACCGATCGTCGTGACCTGGACGTCGTTCACCACGCCATCCACGGGAGAACGAATCTCGCTGCGGTTCTGCTTGCCTTCAGCGCCGCGCAGCGACTGCTCGTTGACGGCGATCTTGGCATTGACCTGGCTGCGCTCGTCGAGCGCCTGCTGCTTGAACTCGAAGCCCGCCTGCGCTGCTTGAGCCTGCGCCTCGCGCACCGCCGCCTGGGCTTTGCCCTGCTGCTCACGAGCGGCCGCGATCCGGCCCTGGATGTCGACCACTTCGCGCTGCTTGTCGAGCAGGTCGGTCTCGGGAACGATATGCTTCGCCGCCAGCGGAGCCATCATCTGAACCTGGTGCTGGGCGAGCGCGAGCGTGCTCGTCAGGCTGCTGATCGTCGCCGCCGCTTCGGCTGCGTCGCGCCGCGCCTGGTCGGCAGTGGCCTGGGCCGCCGCAACCTTGCTGTTAAGCGCGGACTCGCGCGCCGCCCGAAGCGCTTCCTCGCCGGCGCAGTCGGGACCGTCGCAAGCGATATTCTTCCCCATGCCTTCCGCGGTGAGCCGCGCCGACCGCGCTTCGAGCGATTCCGTCTCGGCCTGGATCTGGCCGACCTGCGAAGCATTTTCGGGATTATCGAGGCGAACGAGCAGCTCGCCTTTGTGAACCCGCTCACCCGAGCGCACGAGGAGCTCGCTAATGGTCGCCGGGTCGGCGGCGGTGATCGTCTGGAGCTTGCTCGACGGGATGACCTTGCCCTCGCCCCGCGTCACTTCGTCGACCTGGGCGAGGCTTGCCCAAATCACGAACAGCGCGAATGCGACGGCGGTCGCGACGATGATCATTCGCGCGCCGGTCATCGGCTTGCGATGCCTGATCGCGGGTCCGACGAATGGAAGGGTAGCCATGTTACGCTTGCTCCGGATTTCCGAGTATCTGCTGCCCGTCGTGGTCCCCGCGGCGGATGCCGTCGCGACCTGGTGCGCCGGCGAAGCTGTGCCCTGCGACGCGATCATGCGCGCCGTGGCGCTTCCGCTTTCGTTCGGGGCGGGGATGTTCAACGTCCATCCCTTGCTGGTGTCGAGAAGGCCACCCACGTCGTCGTCCGCGCGAGGAACAGGCGGCCCGACCTGCGCTTGGGCGATAATCACTGTGGCGGCGTCCGTCTGATCGGATGGAGCCGGCGGTGCCGGACGCATGCTCAGCGGATCGCGCGGTTCGCCGATGTAGCGGCCGGTGAATGCTGCCGGCTGGCCCCATTCGCCGGGCCAGCGATAGAAGATGTGCTGGCCGATGTCGGCGACCTTCGCGAGCAACGGTGCCCAGCGGGGAGCCACATAGTCGGCATGGTAATGCGTAGCCTCGCCGACGGACGTCTCGACATAACCGGACAGCGCGGCACGGGCGATCAGCTGGGCCTCATGCCAGGCGTCCGCGGACGGACGGCGGTAAAGCGCGCCATCGCAGACGAACGTGAACTGGCAAGTGCCGCTTCCGGCGCCCTGATAGACGACGCCGCAAATCGATTTCGGGAACGCGGGATGGCGAAGGCGGTTGAGAACCACCTGCGCGACCGCGCGGCGTCCTTCGACGGGCTCAAACCCCGCCTCGTAATAGACGGCCTGGGTGAGGCAAAGCAGCGCCCGCTGCTCATCCAGCGTGCTTCCGCTGATCACGAACGGGCGCGCCGAGTGCAGCGGGCCATTGGAGAAAGGCAGCGCCGCGTTAATGATTCGCGCCTGGTCGCCGACCGCCTGCATGTCCGTTGCAGCCGTGCCGCTGGTCGCCTGAACGAGCGCCGCGGCCTTCGCCGGCGGGACGTTGGCGGTGATCGTCGCAGCCGTCGCCGCCTCGCGCATCGACATCAGCGCGATGGCCGCCGCGCCGATTCCGAGCAGGGCAGCTGCGCTGGCGAGCGTCGTCGATCGACGCGGCCAATGGACCTTGGGCAGTCGAAGCGAGAAGGCGCGCATGTTACTGCGCCGCCTGTTGAGCGCTTGCCGCCGAGCTCAGGTGCTTGAGGATCTGGTCGCGCGGACCGTCGGCGATGATCTTGCCGGCTTCGATCACAATCAGGCGGTCGAGGATCGAGAGCATGTTGTGGCGGTGGGTCGAGACGACGAGCGCCTGGTCGGAAGCCAGCGCGGTCTTGAGATGCTCGATGAAATAGAGCTCGGTCTGCGTGTCCATCGAACCGGTCGGTTCGTCGAGGAACAGCAGCTTCGACGGGCTGACTAGCGCGCGGGCCAGCACCAGCAGCGACCGCTGGCCTCCCGACAGGCGGCTTCCGCGCTCACCGACCGGCAGGTCGAACCCCGCCGCGTCGCGCGACAGGAAGATATCGGCGCCCGAACGGACCACGGCATCGATCAGCTGGTTATCGTCGGCCTGGGCCGCGCCGAGCATCAGATTGTCGCGCACCGTACCGCTGAACACGTCCGCGTCCTGGCTCACGAAGCGAAACGCCTCGCGCAACTGGTGCGGGTGATATTGGCGGCTGTCGAGTCCATCGACCAGCATCTCGCCGCCGGTCGGGGCATAAAGCCCGCAGAGCACCCGGCCGAGCGTCGACTTGCCCGAAGCGACGCGGCCGATGACTCCGATCCGCTCGCCCGGATTGATCTTGAGATCGATGCCGTCGAGCGCGTCCCTCGACGCGTTGGGATAACGGAAGGAGACATTGCGCAATTCGAGGTGGCCCGCGCGAATCTCCGGAACGATGCTGAGCACCGCCGTCTGGCGCTCGTCCTGCGCCTCCATCATCCGCTGCAACGAGTCGAGCGTCGCGAACGCCTGCTTGCCGCGCGTGATGAGGAAGGCGAGCTGCCCAACCGGCTGGAGCGAGCGGCCCGAAATCATGATGATCGCGATGATCGCGCCCATCGTCATGTCGCCTGCCTGGAAGCGGTAGAAGCCGCCGATGAGCAGGCCCACGCTGATCGATTGCTGCGAAATGCTCGCGAGATTTACCGCGACCGCGGAAAGCTTGCGCATCCGCTCGCTCGTCGCCGCGCTCATCGATGCATAGCGGCGCCAGCGGCCCAGCATCTGCCCTTCGGCGCGTGCGGCCTTGAGCGTTTCCGCGCCCGAAATCGATTCAATCAGGACGGAATGCTGCAGGCTTGAATCGGCCTGCACGTCCAGCGCGACCTTGCCCATCGACCGTTGGAGGCTGAGGCCCGCGGTCAGCATCACTGCGATGCCCGCCAATGGCACCAGAACAAGCCAGCCGCCGACAAAGGTGATGAAAGCGAGGAACAGGATCAGGAAGGTCAGGTCGACCGCGAGCACTACCGTGGTCGACGCGAAGAAGTCGCGGACCATTTCATAATCTGACACTCGACGCGCGAGCGCACCGGTGCTGCCCTGCCGGTCGGACATTGGCAGGTTCATCACCTTCTCGAACAATTTCTGCGAAAGCCTGGCGTCCAGCCTGCGTCCGACTTCGTCGATCAGCCGCCCGCGCGCCACCCGCAGCGTGAAGTCGAAGACCAACGCGAGGAGGACTCCGAGCGCGAGGACCCACAGGGTCGCCACAGCCTTGTTCGGAATGACCCGGTCGTAAACGTTCATCGTGAACAAAGGCATCGCGAAGGCAAGCAGGTTGACGATGAGTGCGGCAAGAAGGACGGGCCAGAACTCGCGGCGGACCTTCCACACTTCCGACCAGAACCAGTGGCGGCGTTTCGCCTCGTCCCACGGGCGCTCATTCTCGCGCTCGCGAGTGGGATCGGTTTCAACGATGACCGCGCGGCCGGTGTAGGCCGGTTCGAGCTCGACGAGCTTGGTCCACATCGGCTCGGCGAGGCCGGGCGCGTAGATCAAACCGTCATTATCGCGGACGTCGAGGAGAACCGCGGCGCGGTCGTCCTCAAGCTCAAGGATCGCCGGGCATTTCGCCGAAGGCCATCCCTTCAGCCGCCGGGCGATCGTTTCCGCCCGCATTCCGACCTGCTCGAGCGCGGGCTCGGTCTGGTGGAATGGCAGGCGACCGTCAGCCGACAGGGCAAGTCCCGCCCGAAGGAGGACCGGCGACGAAGGCCGGTCCGCCTGTCGAGCGACAAATGCCAGGCAATCAAGGACGGGATCGATTTCCCGCGACTGCTCAACTTCAAGCCAGTGCATGAAACTCACAGCCCGTCCTCTTATGCGTTAGCGGCCGTTCGGCCCCGTTGGCTCGCCAACGGGCGGCGCGCCACCGGCAGGAGCAGCCGCAGCTGGCGCAAGCGCCGGCGTCGGAATGCTGTTTTCCTGCAGGTCTCCCGGCGGAATCGGATTGACGTGATAGTGCGCCATGTTGGTCGGAATCGCCGCTGCCGGAGCCTGCACGTTCAGGCACTCGATCAGCCGGTTCTCGGCCGCGAGCACGCGATACTGCGCATAGACCTTGGCGAGACGAGCCGTCTCGGCCTGCTGCTGCACATTGTAGCGCGAATTCTGCGCGTCGAGCACGTCAAGCAACGAACGCCGCCCGATGTTGAACTGCTCGCGATACGACAGAAGCAGGTCGTCCGAGATGCGGCTCTGCGTTTCCAGCTCGGTGGCTAGCGCCGACTGGTTCTGCAGGCGGCTCCACGCGGTGCGGACATCTTCTTCGGCCGCACGGGTGCGTTCGAACAGACGGCCGTGGACCTCGTTCTC
>Ga0157372_10002441_pt1 | contig 20139 bp, 9 predicted proteins | sample C55metaG_FD_115307 | JGI IMG/M metagenome (GOLD analysis project Ga0157372, IMG submission 115307) | Corn rhizosphere microbial communities from Kellogg Biological Station, Michigan, USA - C5-5 metaG | ecosystem: Host-associated > Plants > Roots > Rhizosphere > Soil | place: USA: Michigan... | reverse complement strand
CTAATACGCGGTGCATGGATTCTGTAAGTGCGGATCCGACTTGTTGCCCCATAGTGAACTCCTAATTCTACGGATTGAAGCGATCCGGCCATCGCCATCGCGAGACCAGATACGGCTTGTCGACTTCGAAGGCTCCTGCCAGAGACTCAACATGTGCCTGCGGAGAGAGACGTTCCCCGCCACCAGCGGACGAAAGTCGAAGATGGGACGCAACCCAAGCCAGGTAGAGAGGGGTAAGTGCTCCCATCAGATGGCCCCGATTGATGGTTCGGAGCCGATAGGCCAGTATGAAGTCATACACAATTCTGGCCCAGAGTGCATCCGGCATACGGAAGATTGCTGGCGGCATCAAGGACAACTTTTTGAGCCCCAACAACGAGTTGGGCGGTAGAACGAGGGACCAGATTTCGTGGAGGTTGGAATACGCAAGCCGAAACGACTCAAGCATCGGCTGTATGTCGGGCGAATCCGCTGTTGCAAGGTTCTCTTTGTTAGTTCCCGTCACTTGCGTGTGAGGGGCCGCCGCTTTTGGCGAATATGCCATGCGGGCTCTCTGCCAGAAGCTCGCTTTCGCTTCAATATCTGCAAAGAGAGAACCCGCGACATGAGCCAGGATTGTGTTGAGATCCGCTGAGTCAGGAACCGGAATAGCGCGGGTTCCAATTTCGACTTCAGCAATCGACATCCCTGCCGACGCAGCTTCGGATACCGGCCAGAGTAGCCCTGCATTCTGGCCGGATGCTGTAAATTTCTGGGCGGCAGTTGCGAGCCGCTCCCCCATTCTGCGTGAAATGGCAAGATCAATGGCTAATGGATACCTGGCTTTTGTGCCGAAAAGGGAACGAGTGGCAGGGTACAAGATGGCAGAGTTCACAAGACCATCGCGAGGTCCCAATGCATAGCGCGCCACGCCGAGGTCTGCGGAACCGGAAAGCAGTGCTGAGCCCAATGCCGCCAGTGCGTCTGGGTCAATGGACTGCGCCTCCGGTCCTAGCAAAAGACAACCATTCGTCCCATGCTCCTGGACCAGCTTGTACGAATTGAGGAAATCAGCTGCGGTAAGGAGCCAGCCTCCGGTGCTAGGCGCAACCGGTGTGTACGTCAACGCTCGGAACTGCGGTAGCTCGGATATATCCGGCGGAATTGGATCCGGCGTAGCGACCCGAATCATCGTTCCCGGAAACGCAGCCGCAAGATTTGAGATCGTCCGTTCCAATCCCTCAGGCGAAAGCGGGGTTAGCACGACCAGCAGGCCAGCGGGCTGGCTTTCCGGGCGATCAGCTATTTCAGGAAAGGAAGAGGTGATGGCCATTGACGTTTACGTTGATAGCATCAGTCAGAAGTATTTAGCTGACGTCTGACAGCGCTCAAACACCGTGGGTAGTTAAAAGCTAGTAGGCGGAAGGGCGAATATCCCCGCAAGAGGAATGCGTACCCAGGCCGGCCGGTTGTTCAATTCGTAGGAGAGTTCGTACATAGCCTTTTCGAGCAAATACGCGCTTAACAGTCGATCCGCCTGCTTCGGCTGAGGAATGAGATGCGGATTTCCAGCGGCCGCGGATCGCCACGCGTTCAGGAACTCCGTCGATACCGCATTTTGCCAAAGCTTACCCCAAGATTCGAGGATGCGCTGCGCTCCAGGATGGCGCTGGGTGAAGTAGTCCAGAGCAGAGTGGACAGCGTAACTGAATGATCGAAGCATGCCTGCAACGTCGCGCAGGGGCGACTGCTTAGCTCGTCTTTCCATCACTGACCTCGCCGGCTCTCCCTCGAAGTCCAGAATGACATAGTCGCCACGCGCACGGAGAACCTGACCAAGATGATAGTCCCCATGAATTCGAATACGAAGTCCTGACCCCTTTTGAACTCTGCTTTCTGAGTCCTCGTCATCAAACGGTCGCGTAATCGCAAGGGCGCGACCGAACAGTTCTCGCCGACGCGCCAGAAGCAGAGCGGCCGATTCGATCGTGTACTCGTCAGAAAGTCCGGTAAAGTTGCGCTTCAATGCGTCCAGCGATTTAGCAATCTGTTCCCTGATCCGAGTTGCGTCGACCTCTAAATCGGCAGCCGATAACTGCTCCGCAGCGAATGCCGGGTTCTCCGTCGGGATGGCGAGCGCCAGATGCATTTCCGCCGTTCGGCGGCCCAGCAGAGCAGCAGCTTCTAAGTAGAAGCCGGCATGTTCCCGCGCTTCCGCCGAAATCAAGTCTTCTGAAGGCGCATCAAGAAATGACGGTGTGGCTCCCAGATCGACCGGCATTGGAGACGTTAATACACTTTCGAAAAAGCGGTAAAGCTCATCAAGGGTGAACTGCCACCCATCTCCCTCGTTTTCTACTAGTCCCTGGAGCATGGCCAACGTAGTTGGCTCGGGGTCAGTTAAGCTTTCTTCGCTGATGTCCCCGAGAAATGGCGCGATTCTCGGAAATTGAGCTACCTCTGTCAGGAACCGTCCGATCTCGGTATCGGGGTTCCGGCCGCGCTGAATTCGACGGAACAGCTTCAAAATGGCTTTGTTGTCGTAATGAATAGACGTATTCGACTGTTCGGCAGAGCCGACGCGAGCCGGCAGTAGACCTGTCTCTCGAATAGCGTCAAATCCCGAGGACTTCTGACCCTTCAGGACACGCTCATCTGGATTCGCTCCAACGGCCTTGAGCACATTCACTTCGGTGCCCGATTCGATCATTTGTAGCAACGCCTTCTGGAAATCTTCCCGATATACCGCGTCGTGAAGAATCACAGGTCCATCACTCGTAGTGAGCGAGGCTAGCACAGCCGCGGGGGCTGTCGCTCGGATCGCTTCCAGTTCCTGACCTGAGGTCAACGAGAGAGGCAATTGATAAACATCCGGCACTCCTTCGGCATAAGTGACCTCCACAAACGTCAGAGCTGCGGGAATGCCGGGCAGCTCGGCCCAGCTGAGGATTCGCGCAGAGTTGATAGTGCGGGATTTCCCACCAAACCAACGTTGGCGTTGAAGGTATTCGGGTAGCAGTTGCTCCACTAACCCGAGACCCTGCCCTCCCAGTAAGTCACTCCATGGCGTCGCTGAAGAGTTAATGGAGAGGTCCAACGTGCTTTCGTCAGACTTGATGCTCGGCGCTTCAAGATACTGCGGACCCGGCTGGAGCTCAAGCCACAGGAACGAATAGGGTGCGAGTGTCAGAGGATACGGCGCCAGCGTAATCTGCGGGAATGAGACGTAGCCGAGCATCTCCACTGGAACCATCCCGGCAAAGCGGGATAGATCCAGCGATACTGGCTGGGCAAAGCGAGAAAGATTAGCGACACATAGCACGGTCTCGCTGGTGCCTTCTTGCTCATCCGAGTATTCCCTCAAATACGCCAATACCTTGCGATTCTCTAGGTTTAGGAACTCTTGTGTGCCGCGGCCAAAAACCCGAAAAAGTTTACGCAATGCAATCATGTTGCGCGTCCAGTGCAAGAGTGAGGACGCGTCGCTGAGTTGGGCCTCGACGTTGATGGCTTGATATCCCCAGATCGGATCCATGATGACTGGGAAGTACAGCTTTGCCGGAACCGCAGTCGAAAAGCCTGCATTGCGGTCAGGCGTCCACTGCATAGGTGTTCGCACACCGTTTCGGTCACCCAGATAGATGTTGTCACCCATGCCGATCTCGTCGCCGTAATAGAGAATCGGTGTCCCCGGAAAAGAGAAGAGCAACGAATTCAATAGCTCAATCCTGCGACGATTGTTGTCTAGCAGAGGGGCAAGGCGTCGGCGGATGCCGACATTCACCCTCATTCTGGGGTCCGCGGAGTACGCGAGATACATGTAGTCCCGCTCATCGTTGGTCACCATTTCAAGAGTTAATTCGTCATGATTTCGAAGAAATAAGCCCCACTGGCATGACTCCGGAATGGAGGGAGTCTGAGCCATGATGTCCGTGATAGGCAACCGGTCCTCCTGCCGGAGTGCCATGTAAATACGCGGCATCAGTGGGAAGTGAAACGCCATGTGGCACTCGTCGCCGTCACCGAAGTACGGTCGCACATCCGCGGGCCACATGTTGGCTTCTGCCAGAACTAGCCGGTTCTCATACTCGGCATCGATCACAGCCCGGATTTCTTTGATCTTGACATGGGTCTCGGGCACATTCTCACAAGAGGTGCCGTCCCGTTCGATCAAATAGGGAATGGCATCCAGTCGAAGCGCATCGACACCCATGTCCAGCCAAAAGCGCATTGCCTTCAAAACCTCATCCATGACCCTCGGATTGTCAAAATTGAGATCTGGCTGGTGGGAAAAGAACCGGTGCCAATAAAACTGTTGCGCTTGCTCATCCCAGGTCCAATTAGATTTTTCCGTATCCGTGAAGATGATGCGGACACCCTCATAGAGCCGATCCGTGTCCGACCAAACGTACATTTCACGTTCTGGAGATCCTTTGGGAGCGCGGCGGGCTGCCTGAAACCAGGGGTGCTGGTCGGAGGTGTGGTTAATGACCAGCTCGATCATCACCTGCAGACCGCGCTGATGAGCAGCATCTAGGAACTGCTTGAAGTCATTAATGGTGCCGTAGGACGGGTTCACCTCGACGTAATTGGAGATGTCGTAGCCGTCGTCGCGCAGTGGCGAGGGGAAAAAGGGCAAGACCCAGAGGCAGGTCACTCCCAGATCCTGCAGGTAGTCCAGTCGCGAGATTAGGCCGGGAAAGTCCCCAATACCATCTCCGTTCGAGTCCTGGAACGCCCGGACATGGAGTTCATAGATTACGGCGTCTTTGTACCAAAGTGGATCGGTGGCGCTGCCGGCTTTCTTCACGCGTACTCGTCTCCGAGCCAAATTGGATGCAACTCAAGTCCCTCACGGCGCCTGCGTGACGCAACGCAGTCCCTCAAACGCGAAACATCTCAGCCTATTAGTTAGTGGAGCGCGTCACTCGGAACACGTGCGCTGGCATGATCTGAGGGCGTAAGGCCACATAATTTGAGCGGTCATGCCAACGGTAGTGTGTACCAGTCAGCAAATCCTCTACGTCAAAATTCTCATTGTGCCCAATACCAAGCTGTTTCAGATCCAGGTCAATCCAACCTGCCTGCTCGTTCAATGGGTCCAGGTTGACCGCTATAAGTACCACGTTCGGAGGTTCACCCTCGTCCGGCGGAGCCGATTTGGAATAACAGAGAATCTGTGGATTATCCACATTGTGGAAGTGAAGCGATATATCGTTCTGCAGCGCACGGTTCGTGCGTCGGATTCTGTTGAGTTTCGTTATAAGCGGAGCAATAGAATGGGTCGCGGCTCGGTCCCATCTGCGGATCTGATACTTCTCACTATTCAGGTATTCTTCACTTCCCTCTCGTATCGGAACATTCTCTCCAAGTTCGAACGCGGGACCGTAAATGCCGTAGCTCGCCGCTAGTGTAGTTGCAAGGATCAGCCGCTGCATAAACGCCGGCCGGCCACCCTCTTGCAAAGAGGCGTGCAGGATGTCCGGGGTATTCGGCCAGACGTTCGGAGTGAAAAAATCCGACACGGGTGGCTTCGTGATCTCCTGGAAGTAGGCCTGCAGCTCAGCCTTAGCAGTTCGCCACGTGAAATAAGTATAAGACTGTGTAAATCCGCCTTTCGCGAGCGAATACATGATGTGGGGTCTCGTAAACGCCTCTGCCAGAAAGATGACGTCCGGCGCCGCCTTGTGCAATTCGGTGATGCACCAATTCCAGAACGGAAGAGCCTTGGTATGTGGATTGTCCACACGGAACACCCGAACGCCTCGATCGATCCAGAACTGGAAGACCGACTGCAGCTCATCCCAAAGCCCTTCCCAGTCGGAAGACTCAAAATTTAGTGGGTATATGTCCTGATATTTTTTTGGCGGATTCTCCGCATATTGGATGGTCCCGTCCGGTCGATGGATGAACCACTCCGGATGTTCTTTCACCCACGGGTGATCAGGCGAGCATTGGAAGGCGATGTCCATCGCCAACTCCATTCCGTGCAGTCGAACCGTATCCACCAGGTGATCGAAATCATCCAAAGTCCCCAGTAACGGATGGACCGCTTTGTGCCCCCCGGCCGGAGATCCAATGGCCCAAGGACTTCCCTCATCTCCAGGCTTAACCGTTACCGAGTTATTCGGCCCCTTGCGGAAGGCAAATCCGATTGGATGAATGGGCGGGAGGTACAAAACATCGAATCCCATAGCTGCAATTTCAGGCAACAGCGCCTCCACATCGCGCAGGGTACCGTGTCTGTCTGGATCCGGGGACGTCGATCTCGGAAACAGCTCGTACCAGGATGAAAACCGGGCTCGCTCTCGGTCAACCCAAAGATAAAGTTCCTTCTCGGGCGTTGAAGCGAAGGTATGGTCGGGGTACTTTGCGATGAGTTGCTCCATTTCGGTGCTCAGCGGATAGTCGTAGTAAGGATCCTTTTGCTCCGCAAGCTCGCGCAACAGCACACTGATATTCTTCAGGGCCTTGGAATCGGAACCGGAGGCCCGGTTCGCCGCATCCTCGGCCAGTCCCGCCCCGACGATGAGAGCGACGGCGATATCCTCAGGTGACGTCGCAATACCACCGACCGGATTGGCCGCGTCTGGATTGGCGGTATCGGAGGTCATCGGCTCTCGAGCAACCACTATAGCTGCGGGCAGCACCTGGGCGGCCAGCCGTTTGCGCAGGTCCGCGCACCACGTATCAAAATGGTCCACCCATCCACGCACCGTGAAAATCCAGGTTCCAAGCCTATCCACAATGAACGAGCCGGTCCAAATGTCATTTGGGAGCGCCGTAAGGGAGACCACAGTCCATGATGCATCCTCTTCATGCCTGTACAAGAGCTGAGCAGACACGTGGTCATGACCGTCGGAAAAGAGTGCTGCGGAGACATCAACTCTATCCCCGATGAATCGGCGAGCTGGATATCGGCCGCAATCCACCTGCGGTTGAATCTCTTCTATGATGACGCGCTTACGGCCTTCGACAGGTTTCATTCTTTCTGTCACCAGAAATACAAAATTTGCATCGTGAGTCAGAGGGCATTCCACCAGAGCCCACTCGGTGCATCTTACCGAAGAGAGAAGAATTTGGCTTGATTGGACTTCCTGGCATCACTGAACAGATGCCCGGCCTCGAAGTCCGGTTGTCGATCAAGGAGGTGACAGCGATCATGCTGCCAGGAAGGGGACATCGTCGGCGAACCAACGGCGATCCACTAACCGGACTGAAGTCAAACACAACGCCAATCGAAGCCTACGCCCTAGTAGGTGACGGTGAAACGGCCGCACTGATCTCACGCGACGGATCGGTTGATTGGCTTTGTTGGCCAACTTTCTCCTCTGCTGCGGTTTTCAGTGCTCTTCTTGGAACAGAGGACCATGGCTTCTGGAAGATTAGTCCGGCCGATCCTTCTGCTCGCATCCAACGCCGATATCGCGATTCGACTCTGGTTCTCGAGACGACGTTCTCGACGGATGAGGGTGAAGTCTGCCTTATCGAATTCATGCCGCCCCGCGGGGAGCACTCGCGCATGATCCGGCTTGTTCGCGGCATTCGCGGTACGGTGAACTTGCGGATGGATTTAGCAATCCGTTTCGACTACGGCCGGACCATCCCCTGGGTGACGTCAAACTCCGAACTCCGCGCGGTCGCCGGCTCGGATATGGTTGCGCTGTACACGAACATCGCGGTGCACGGCGAAGGCATGAAGACTGTCGCCGAGTTTCGCGTCAACCGCGGCGAAACCGCTAGATTCGAGCTTGTCTACGGGTCTTCCCTGGAGAAGGTACCGCCGGAAACCGATACCGAAAATCTGCTCGAAGAGACCGTGCAATTCTGGACACGCTGGATGAAAAGAAGTGTCTACAGAGGCGAGCACAAGAAGATTGTTGACCGCTCCCTGATAGTCCTCAAGGCTCTTGCATATCGGCCCACCGGGGGAATCGTAGCGGCGCCGACGACATCTCTGCCGGAAGACATTGGAGGCGAGCGGAATTGGGACTATCGCTTCTGCTGGCTCCGTGACACTGCTTTCACACTGCTCGTGTTGCTTCGCGCCGGATACCGTGAAGAAGCGGTTGCGTGGAGGCGCTGGCTCCTTCGGGCAGTCGCCGGAGCTCCAGATCAGGTCCAGACGATTTATGGCATTCTTGGACAGCGCGAGTTGCCCGAATGGGAGGCAAGTTGGTTGCCAGGTTACTTCGATTCCAAACCTGTTCGCATCGGAAACGCCGCGTCTCGTCAGTTTCAGCTCGACGTTTTTGGAGAGGTCTCCTCGGTACTGGCTCGTATGCCCGAAGCAGAGGCAGATATCCGAGCTTCCTCACGCGATGTGCAGGTAGCGCTCGTCAACCATCTGTGTAAGGTCTGGCGGGATCCTGATCAGGGCATTTGGGAGGTTCGCGGCGGGCCCCAACACTTTACCCACTCAAAGGTTATGGCCTGGGTTGCATTTGATCGCGCGATCGGGGCAATCTCCGGGAAGCTCTCGGATGAGCCGAATCAGAAGCGCAGGGACTATCTCGCCAGATGTATCGAGCAGTGGAAGCGCGAGCGAGCCGCGGTGCGAGCGCAGATCTGCGAAAAAGGTTTCGACAAGCAGCTCAATAGCTTCGTACAGGCTTACGGATCCAAAACCTTGGACGCATCATGTTTGCGCATCGCACTTGTCGGCTTCTTGCCGGCGTCTGATCCCAGAATCATAGGCACAGTGGACGCAGTCTACAAGCACCTCATGAAGGATGGTTTCGTCCATCGGTACGATACGTCGGAGACAGAAGATGGTTTGCGAGGCGGAGAAGGGCAATTTCTCGCATGCAGCTTCTGGATGGTGGCATGCCTGTGGCTGATGGGACGCCAACAAGAAGCTAAGCGGCTATTCGCTCGACTTGTGAACCTGACGAACGAGGTCGGGCTTCTTGCTGAGGAATATGACTCGGTACGCAAGCGTCAGGTAGGGAATTTCCCACAGGCACTCTCGCACATTTCGCTGCTGCATGCTGCCTTCACCATGTCCGGAGAATGGGTGCCTCAAACGGCTGACGATGCTGGCCTTACTACATCGCAGACCCCATAAGCGGAGCCGCAAAGACAACTCGAACTGCGTTTTCTGGCTCCTAGCGAACAGCACCAATCCGCCGCATTCCATTCAGAGGACGGCCGAGGTGTGCGTCCTGCGACCAAATCAGCGCGATCATGTCCCAGATTCCAAGCTCAACTTACAGATTGCAACTTCACCGGGAGTTCACGTTCGACGATGCAGCCGCCATCGCCGATTACCTGCATGACCTCGGGATTTCGCACGCGTATTGCTCACCTTATTTACAGGCCGCTCCTGGCAGCATGCACGGCTACGACGTCGTTGATCACACCAGGGTCAACGAGGAACTTGGCGGAGCCGACGCTCACGCGCGCTTCTGCACCAAGCTTGGAGAGATGAAGCTCGGCCAAATCCTGGACATTGTGCCGAACCACATGTCTCTAGGGCGGCAGAACCGCTACTGGTGGGACGTTCTCGAGAATGGAGTGTCGAGTCGGTACGCCTCGTTTTTCGATATTGACTGGCAGCCCTATGAAGAGCGCCTCCGCAACAAGGTGCTTGTTCCAATCCTTGCTGAGCAATACGGCAAGGTGCTGCAGGCCGGCGGCATACGAGTTGTACGGCATGGCATTGACTTCCAAGTTGAGTGTTCGGGTCAAACGCTCCCCGTTGCGCCTCAGTCTCTGCCGCTCATTCTCGATCCTGCAGCCGAATACGCGAAATCCGATACGCTACGTTTTCTTTCCGCTTCGTTCGGTCGATTACCGTCCCCGGATTATGCCGAGCGGGCGGTCATTTTGGCACGGCATCGGGACAAGATGGTCCTTCAGGGGCTATTCTCCCGTCTTTGTCTCGAGGAACCAGCGGTTGTCGATGCACTTTACCGCGCCGTCGCCGAACTGAATGAAAAAGTGGACGCTCTGGATGAGTTCCTCAACCAGCAAAACTATCGTCTCGCCTACTGGAAGACCGCGGATCAGCAGCTTGGCTATCGCCGATTCTTTGACGTGAACACATTGATCGGATTGCGAGTGGAACGCGAATACGTGTTCGAGGAGACACACGCGCTTGTCTTGGATTGGTTGCATCGAGGTGTGATCGACGGCGTTCGGATTGATCACCCCGACGGACTTCGCGACCCGCTGCAGTACTTTCGGCGTCTTCGCGACCATGCACCTGAAGCGTGGGTTGTCGCAGAGAAGATTCTTGAACCCGGCGAGTATCTTCGGCAGGAGTGGCCGATTGAGGGAACCAGCGGCTATGACTTCCTCAATCTGGCGCTTGGCGTGCTAGTTCGGCCAGAGGGAATGATGGAGCTAACGCGCATCTATGCTGACTTCACGCGCGAGCCGTTCGATTTCGCGAGCATCGCGCATGAGAAAAAGATTAACGTGACGCAGGAAGCGCTTGGCAGCGACGTGAACCGCCTTACCTCGATTCTGGTCGAAATATGCGAAGCAAACCGAGATCAACGTGATTACACCCGCGCAGAAATGCGCCGGGCAATACGCGAGGTCGCCGCATGCTTTGCGACGTACCGAAGCTATGTAGAGCCGACTCGAAGTGAGATTACGGAAGCCGATCGATGCTCAATCGCCGAAGCGGTGGAATGCGCCAAACAACGGCGCCAGGATATTCCTCATGGTCTCTTCGACTTCGTGCGGGCAATCCTGTGCGCTGAGGTGAAAGGAAAGCGCGAATTCGAGTTTCTCCTGCGCTTTCAACAGTTCACTCCGCCAGTCATGGCCAAGGGCGTAGAAGATACCGCCTTCTACTGCTTCAATCGTTTAGTGTCCATGAATGAAGTCGGTGGCGATCCATCTTCCGATGGGCTTACGATTGAGCGATTCCATACGTACAACATCAAGATGCAGGCCTCCCACCCGCATACCTTGGTGACGCTTTCCACGCACGACACAAAGCGCAGCGACGATGTCAGGGCACGGCTCGCGGTCCTCTCCGAAGTTCCGGAGTTGTTTGCAGAGTCGCTGGCTCGCTGGTCGGCTGTCAATGACGAGCTCCGGTTAAAACTTTCTGCCCGGAAAGGGTCGAGCGATCCACTGGATCGGAATACAGAGTATCTGCTGTATCAGACTCTGATCGGGGCTTGGCCGATTTCAGTAAAGCGGCTCACGGAGTACATGTTGAAGGCAGTTCGGGAGGCGAAACAGAAGACCTCTTGGACCGTCAACAATATCGAATTCGAGACTGCACTCCAGGAATTTATCGAAGCCGCTCTTCAGCAAGAAGTTTTCACCGCGGACCTGGATCAATTCGTGAAGCGGATTTGTACCGCCGGCAGAATCAATTCGCTTGCCCAAACGCTTCTCAAACACACCGTCCCTGGTGTACCTGATCTATATCAGGGCGCCGAGCTCTGGGACTTCAGTCTGGTCGACCCCGATAACCGGAGACCGGTAGATTACGAACTTCGCCGCAAACTGTTGTCGCAGATTCGCGATGTTGAACCGCATGCAGGTGCGGCATTGGCGCTCCAGCATGCGGACGAAGGGCTACCCAAAATGTGGACGATATTTCGCGCTCTTCACCTGCGGCACGAACGTCCCGGGAGCTTCAATGGAAGCGCCGAATACAAGCCAATCCTGGCCGAAGGTGCACGAGCTAACCACGTGATCGCTTATCTCCGGGGGAACAACGTCGCGACCGTTGTGCCGAGGTTTCCATTTGTTCTAGGTGGAGACTGGCAGGACACATGGCTCACGCTTGCTCCGGGAGTCTGGACGAATTACCTCACGGGGCAAACTTTCGACGGTGGCTCTGTACGATTGCAGGCGGTTCTACAAACATTCCCCGTGGCCCTGCTGGTGGCAGACAACGCCTGAGCAACGAGCCCACGTCACAGGCGCTGAACGCCTACAGATGCTTAGAGGAGAAGCAGCATGCATCAGTTTGAGGTCTGGGCGCCGAGAGCGAACAAGGTGAGTGTCCAGGTCGATGGATCCCTTCAACCTATGGAAGGACCGGACCAGCGGGGCTGCTGGCGTACCTCTGTCGAGGAGGCCGGTCCTGGGTCTTACTACGGCTTTGTTTTGGACGATGATCCGCGCGCGTATCCCGATCCTCGGAGTCAATGGCAGCCCAACGGCGTCCACGATCTTTCCTGCGTATACAACCATAGCGCTTTCCAGTGGCACGACAGCCGCTGGCAGGCGCCCCCGCTCGCCAGCGCCATCATCTACGAGATGCATGTGGGTACGTTCACTCTGGAAGGCACCTTCGACAGCGCAGTCGAAAAGCTCGACTTTCTACATGCGCTCGGAATTACTCACATTGAGATCATGCCGGTAGCAGCTTATCCAGGCGATCGCGGTTGGGGATATGACGGTGTCCACCTCTTTGCCGTCACCGAAAATTATGGTGGGCCAGACGGGCTCAAACGCTTCGTTGACGCTTGCCACGTTCGTGGTCTCGCGGTCATTCTCGATGTGGTCTACAACCATTTCGGACCGGTCGGAAACTACACCGGGAAGTTCGCTCCTTACGTAACAGACCGGCATTGCACCCCTTGGGGCGCTGCCGTGAACTTCGAAGATCAGGGTAGTGACGAGGTTCGCCGCTTCTTCTGCGACAACGCACTCATGTGGATGCGGGATTTTCACGTGGACGGCCTTCGACTGGATGCTGTTCACGAATTTGTGGATCGCTCTGCGGTCCACTTCCTGGAACAACTCTCCGCCGAAGTCGAAGTATTGGCCGCTACCCTGGGCGGCCGACTGATTCTTATCGCCGAAAGCGACCTCAACGATCCGAAGATCGTCCGGCCGCGAGAAGCGGGCGGCTATGGTGTCGACGCTCAATGGAGCGATGACTTCCACCATGCGCTCTTCACGGTTCTTCATGTCGAAGAAGAAGCCCGCGGCTACTATGACGACTTTGGCACCATGGAAAAACTTGCGAAATCTTTGACCGATATCTTTGTCTACGACGGCGAGTATTCGATCTATCGCCTTCGCAAACACGGGCGGTCGATCGAGGGGCTCTCTGCTCATCATTTCATTGGTTTCATTCAGAATCACGACCAAGTGGGAAATCGCGCCACAGGTGAACGCATCGAGCATCTGATCGGGGTGCGTCGCGCCAAAGCAGCCATTGGTCTCGTTTTGACCGCGCCTTTTATTCCCATGCTCTTTCAAGGAGAAGAGTTCGCTGCGTCCACGCCCTTCCAGTACTTTGCGGACCATGAAGATCCTGAGATGGCGAAGCTGGTATCGGAGGGCCGCAAGCGTGAATTTGCCGCCTTCGGATTCGCCGAGAGGGATGTGCCCGACCCCGAGGCGCGCGAGACCTTCACGCGATCGAAGCTGAACTGGGATGAGCCGGAGCACGGCAAACACAAAGATATGCTCGAATGGGTGCATTCCCTCATCCGGTTGCGTCGCAGCACGCCAGCACTCAACGACGGCGATAAGAGCCGCACGAAAGTTCGGTGGAGCGAGGAGAACCGCTGGCTGGTCATGGACCGCGGAAATATGCAAGTCATTCTGAACATCGGAAGTAACGAAGCAGAGTTCGATATGCCTGAAGAGTTCCGCCTGACACTTGCCTCGAGTAACGATGTCGTCCGGAATGGTCGCCAGCTTCGCGTGCCTGCGGACACAATCAGTATCCTCTGCGCAGAACCGAACGGCCCAGGTTACCGATAAAGCGCGGACATGGTTCGATGAGGGTTCTAATCCATCAGAATGTACGAATTGCGGCCTCTTACGTTCTACAATGAATTGTTACACCTACCGAAACTTTTGGGCTCCCGGTCCGTATTCTTAACGTAAGTACGGCTTGAATGCGGCTGCGATTGTTCGGTGCCGCGGCCGGTTTGGAGCTACTTATACGCTCCTCCTGCGAATCACACCGTCGAGAGGAGACCTGAATCATCATGATGAATCATCGTCAAACCGCTTTCCCGCTTACGGCCACTCTGTGCTTCGGGCTGATCCTCGCCCCCGCTGCTCTCAGAACCCGCAGCAGTTTCGCCCAGACTCCGGCGAGCTCGACCGCAGCCCGCCAGATAGGCACCGTCAAGTCCATCTCAGGTGAGTCCATCACGCTAGCCACCGACACCGGCCAAACCGTCACCGTGACGGCGTCCGCTGATACGAAAATTCTCAAGCTGGCCGCCGGAAGCACGGATCTCAAGACTGCGCAGCCTAGCCAGCTGACCGACGTCGCGGTCGGAGATCGGATGCTTGCAACTGGCAAGCCCGGCGAAGCCCCGACGGCCCTTGCTGCCACGCGTATCGTCCTTATGAAGTCTTCCGACATTGCCCAGAAGAATGCTCAGGATCAGTCGCAGTGGCGAACAAACGGCGTCGGCGGCATTGTCAGCGCAGTAGACCCTGGGGCTGGCGTCATTTCGGTTACGTCGGGCGCCGGCAAGTACACGGTAACCACCACAGGAAGCACTACTTTCAAGCGTTATTCGAGTGACTCTACAAAGTACCAGGACGCCAAGCCTGGAACTCTCGCCCAGATACACACTGGCGACCAGTTACAAGCCCGCGGTCAGAAATCTGCTGATGGTCTTTCGGTCAAGGCTGACGAGGTCCTGAGCGGATCATTCAAGAATCTTTCAGGACTCATCTCCACCACGGATGCGACATCCGGGACGATCACACTGAAAGACTTGGCCACGAAGAAGATGGTGACGGTCAACGTTACCCCCAACACCAATATCCGGAAATTGTCCCCGCAGATGGCCCAGATGTTTACTGCTCGAGCGGATGGGGGGCGTCCAGGCCCCAGTAGGAGTGCCCCGGGACCATCTGGTCAAGCTCCAGGTGCTCGCGGACCAGGTGCCGGAAGGGGTGAACTCTCGCAGATGATTAATCGTCTTCCCAGTGAGAGCCTAGCGGATCTCAATAAAGGGGATGCGGTGATGATTGTTGCTACAGAACCCACCCCAGGAGCCGAGACGTTCACCGCCGTCACTCTGCTGACGGGAGTAGAGCCGATTCTCACTGCGAATCCGAACGGAGGCATGGACCTCTCCGGATGGAGCATGGGCGAGGGGCCCGGTACCGGTAGTGAGTAGTGTTGGTCTTGCTGTATTTTTCATTAGGAGTGAGGATGTTTTTTCGAAATAGCTGGTTGGTTCTCCTGTTGAGCCTTGTCATTGCCTTGCCTTCCGCCGCGTTCGCGCAGGCAGCTGGCGGAACGGTTCACGGCAGCGTGCTTGATCCCGACGACGCCCTTATACCGGACGCTACCGTCACACTTGCCTCTGCTTCTGGCAAAAGCCAGAGTACGACCTCCCAGAGTGATGGAACGTACTCCTTCCGGAACGTCGCCCCGGGCACTTACACCATCAGTGTCACAGCGCCAGGTTTTGCCGTATTCGTCAAGCAGAACGTGGCCGTTACTGCTGGCGCTAGCGTCACCTCCGATGTGAAGATGACCATCCAGGAGCAAGTGCAGCAGGTCAACGTCACAACCGATACTGCTCAGCTCAGTGTGGACCCCGAAAGCAACGCCAGCGCCACGGTCATCACCGGGGAAGCGCTGAACTCCCTCTCCGATGATCCCGATGATCTGCAAAGCGAACTCAGCGCTTTGGCAGGGCCATCTGCCGGTCCGAATGGGGGGCAAATCTACATTGACGGCTTCACGGGTGGCACACTTCCTCCCAAATCGTCCAGCCGGGAGATCAGGATCAATTCGAATCCATTTTCCGCGCAATATGACCAGCTCGGCTATGGCCGCGTCGAGGTTTTCACCAAGCCCGGAACGGACAAGTTTCACGGGAATCTCGGGTTCAACTACAACAGCAAATTCCTGAACACATCCTCGCCCTTTCTGGGATCTGCGAATAATCAGCCCAACTATCACACCAATTTCCTGATGGGCAGTCTGACCGGTCCGGTCCGGTCCGGTATGTCATTTACCCTGGGCGGGAATTACCGTGACATTCAGAACAACTCCATCATCAATCCGACCGCTATATTCAGCAGTTCGGCCACATCTACCACTATCTGCGCTCCCGGCGACCTGAGCTGTGGTGCGTTTTCCTATCCAACCTCGGCTCGAGCGGTTGCCAGTCCTTCCACTCGCTGGGAGATTAGTCCACGCCTCGATCTGGCACTCGGAAGTAAGAACACCCTTACAGCCCGATTCCAATACGAGAAAAGCACACGGACCTCAAACGGCGGCGGTACCTCACTCCCGACTCTTGGATCAAGCTCCTCTGATTCAGAGGTAACCCTTCAGATCAGCGACACGCAACTGCTGAGTGAACGCGTCATCAACGAAACTCGCTTTGAATATCAGCACTCTCCGAGCTCCCAAACCCCCATCAATACGGGACCAAGAATCTCTGTCCAAGGCTTCTTCACCGGCGGTGGCTCAAACGGTGGTGCAATCAATCACTCCACTGAAAACCACATCGAGGTTCAGAATTACACCTCGGTTGCGCTTGCCAAGAACTTCATCCGTCTTGGAGCCCGGTTGCGCACCACAGAACAGTCTTCTAGCTCAGACGCGGGCTCAGTGGGCTCGTTCACATATGAGTACCTGTTGGATCCCTGCACCGATCCCAGCCAAACCAATCGCCCGTCCAATTGCGCTCCGAGCGTCACGACAGTCTGCGCGTCGGCAAACGTGAGCCAAAACATCTCGTCGTATCAATGCGGGGTTCCCTATCAGTTCACGAAGACTTACATCACAAATACGACTGTGAGTGCTCGGGAGACTGACCTTGGCTTTTATGCTGAGGACGACTGGAAGGTAAAGCCGAACCTCACAATCAGCTTCGGCGGACGTCTGGAAACAGAGAACTTCATCAACAGTACGCATGACCTCGCCCCTCGCATCTCACTCGCTTACGGTGTGCCGCGTAAGAACGGTAGAACCACGACCGTCATTCGCGCTGGGTATGGCATCTTCTATAACCGCTTTTCCCTCGGAAACATTCTGAACATTGTTCAGAACAACGGATCCAATCAGAACACGATTGTTTATACAAATCCGGGGCAGCTATGCACGCCCGGTAATATCACTGCCTGCACATCGGGCACCGGCAGCAGTCCGCGGTCGACGATCTATTCACCCGCGCCTGATCTGCGCAGCGCGTACATCATGCAGACCGCGCTCACGCTGGAACAGCAACTCGGCAGATACATCAATGGCTCGATCACGTACTTGAACGCGCGGGGCGAACATCAGTTCTTGACGCGAATCTTCCCGAATGGAAACAACTTCCTATTTTCAAACCAGTCCGAAGGTATTTTCCGTCAGAATCAAATCAACGCCAGCGTGAATATCCGGACTCCTAAGGGCGTCAGTCTGTTCGGGTACTACTCAGCCAACTGGGCCAACTCAAATATCAGCGGTATCACCGATCCGTACAATCCCCGGACCGATTACGGTCGCGCCAGCTTTGCCGTCCGCAACCGAATGATTCTGAGTGGAAATGTCCCGCTGCCTTGGCACATAACCGCTAGTCCGATGATCATTGCTCAGTCGGGAAATCCCTATACGGTAACCACTGGTATAGATGAAAACCGAGATACTGTGATCAATGACCGACCTCTGATGGTACCGGGGGCGAGGCCTAATTGCCTTATCGCGTCCAGCTTCAGCAATGGGCAAACCAGCGCAATCCCGGGTCAAGGCTCAAGCTACGTCCCTGGTGAGAACTATCAGCAGGTTCCGGTCAACTCCTGCACAGGACCGGCCAATTCGAGCATCAATCTACGGCTCGGCCGGACGTTCGGCTTCGGGCCAAAGACCGAGGCAGCCCTGGCGGCTGAAGCTCGTGGACGGGGTCCGGGAGGACCCGGTGGACCCGGTGGATTGGGCGGCCCTGGAGCAGGTCCCGGAGGAGGACGCGGGGGACGCGGCGGCGGCGGCCCACGAGGAGGCTTCGGTGGAGGCGGTTTTGGTGGAGGCAGCAATACCGGTCATAAGTACAACCTGACGATCAGCGCTCAGGCACAAAACCTCTTCAACCAGGTGCCATATTCAGTCCCGGTAAGCTCGCTCAGCAACCCTCGCTTTGGTCAGTCCATCTCCCTCGGCGGTACCTACGGCGGCGGTCCCGGTGGCGGTGGCGGAGGTGGTGGCTCCAACGCGGTTCGTCGTATCATGCTGCAGGCGAACTTCAACTTCTAGTCACGCAAAAAAGCAGCGAAAAGCGCGAGCATCTATGATGCTGGCGCTTTTCGCATCTAGCCCTTATTCCTGTGAGTTTTCAGTCGAATAACCATTCGCGGCCGCTGCTGAGCGACTGCCCGCGTAGGCGCGGATACAGGCCGCGAGCTCGCTTCCAGTGACTCAGCTTTTGGGTTCGGTATCGCACTCGCGCGCTCAGTTCTCGCCGCAACCAGAACCGTTTTCGCGTTGAGGAACTCTCGCATCCCCGCTTCGGAGAGCTCTCGGCCGTAGCCCGAGTGCTTCATCCCCCCGAACGGTAGTCGTGGGTCGCTGGCCACCATCGCATTCACGAAGACTGCTCCCGATTCGAGTTCTTCCGTGAACCGCCGCTCCTCATCAGGATCGCGTGTCCACACCGAAGCTCCTAATCCAAACGGGGTATCATTCGCGATTTCGATAGCATTTTTTGCATCTCGAGCGCGGAACAGTATCGCGACTGGCCCGAAGATTTCCTGGCGGCAAATTGATGCGCTTCGCGGGACATCCACGATCACAGTAGGCATGTAGTAATTTCCCGGTCCCGAGACGCGCCATCCACCCGTTAGCACAAGACCTCCCAGTTGCACTGCGGCGCGCACCTGCGCCTCAATTTCCGCTAGCTGCGCCGGCGTTGCCAGCGGACCGATGTCGGTGTCCTCCAGCATCGGATCTCCGACTTTCAGCCTCTTCATGCCCGCCACGAACTTGGATGTGAACTCGTCATAGATCTCATCCGCGATCACGAATCGCTTAGCCGCAATGCAGGACTGACCATTGTTGATACACCGCGCGCGAACGGCTGTTTCAACCGCCGCGTCCAGGTCAGCCGAAGGCATCACTATGAACGGATCGCTGCCGCCCAGCTCAAGCACAGACTTTTTGATGAGCCAACCAGCTTGTGCTCCAATCGCTTGTCCCGCGGGCTCACTTCCAGTCAGCGTTACAGCGGCCACTCGTTCATCAGCCAGCACCATCTCCACCTGGCGGGCCTCGATTAAAAGCGTCTGAAATGTGCCTGGTGGGAACCCAGCGCGGCGGACCAACTGCTCGATATTCAGCGCACACTGCGGCACGTTCGACGCGTGCTTCAGTAATCCCACGTTTCCAGCCATCAGCGCCGGTGCAAGAAACCGGAACACCTGCCACAACGGGAAATTCCAAGGCATCACCGCTAATACCACTCCAAGAGGCTCCCAACGCACATAGGCCTCATTTTGCTCAACGGGGATAGGATCTGGCGCAAGAAACCGGCGGGCATGCTCCGCATAATACCGGCACACAGTCGCGCACTTCAGTACTTCGGCTCGTGCTGCGGCAATCGGCTTCCCCATTTCAGCCGTGATGACTTCGCCCAGTTCCTGAGCCTCACTCTCCAGCAGGCTCACGAGCTTGCGCATCCACAACTCTCGATCGCGCAGCGGGACGTACCGAAAACTCACAAAGGCCTCGCGGGCTCTACCGATCTTCGCAACCATTGCTTCTTCCGTCAGTGGCTCGAAGACACGCAGCACTTCGCCGGTTGCGGGATTTACGGATCGAATCGCCATTGCATTTACTCCATTGCAAGCTGTGCGAGGGTACCGGCAAGCACACGCGTTCCGTCGGTTATGTTTTCCGGAGTCGCGTACTCATCCGGTCGATGACTCACGCCCCCTCGGCACGGAATAAAAATCATCGCGATGGGCGCGACACGTGCCATGAAAAGCGAATCGTGGTACGCGCGACTCACCATGTGCTTTGCCGGAATGCCAATCTCCCGGCACACACCTTCGATTACGTTAATGACCTTTTGTGAGCAAGTCGCTGGCTCGTCCGCGTTCACCAGCGTCTCGGTGACTTTCACCTGTCGCCGGAGCGCCAGTTCGTGAACATCCTGGCGAACGGCGTGCATTACGGCTTCCCGCCGTCGCGGGTCAACATCTCGGATATCCACCTGGAGAATGACTCGGCTGGGCACGCTGTTTACCGCTCCTGGGTAGACGTCG
>Ga0157372_10002439_pt1 | contig 20142 bp, 10 predicted proteins | sample C55metaG_FD_115307 | JGI IMG/M metagenome (GOLD analysis project Ga0157372, IMG submission 115307) | Corn rhizosphere microbial communities from Kellogg Biological Station, Michigan, USA - C5-5 metaG | ecosystem: Host-associated > Plants > Roots > Rhizosphere > Soil | place: USA: Michigan... | reverse complement strand
TATTGCGTAAATCGACCGATTATGGCTGTAGCAGCATCACGCACTTCCCGCTGAGACGCCAATGATTGGCCTGTCGATTCATCGCCGGGTAGATGCTGAGTGTCTAGAAAGCTCTGAAATGCCTCAAAAACCGGCGCGCCTGCCCCAGAGTAGAACGATGGATTCATTTCAGCAAAGTCAAACGCATTACTGAAATCAACGCGCGAATTACTGATGAGTCTAACGTTTCCCCCAATCTGCACGGTATGATTTCCATGTATCCAGGAAACGTCATCAGTAAAGTTGTGGACCGGCACTACTTGAGAAAGCGTGTGGGTCTCCCCATTCGGCTGGAACACGAAACGAAAATCAGTGTCATTGCCGGTGCTGTCTCCGCCCTTCGTGAATGCCTGTCGTGTCAAACCGTACCGGAAATTGTTCACCCAGTTATTGGAAATTGTCCAACTGTGGCCCACCGCCAATCCCCAATTGTGCGCCCAGACAATTGGTGAAATGGTGTCGGGCAGCCATTGTGGCAACGTTTGATGGTCACTCTGAATTTGCCCTCGTACGAACAGTGTTTGCTTGCTAGTTGCATTTAAGTCGATCCGAGCAATATGACCGTTCAAGTGAACCGGTGTGGGCGCATTAAAGCGGAACCCACCGGTATTCAGTTGATCGCCAGTCGTGAGATCGTTATTCGGATATTTTGCCGCAGCGCTCGATAGCGCTTCCATTGCCGTAGGGTTAAGTCCCGTAGCCGAATAAACCTGCTGATTTTGGCTTAAGTTCAAGCTTCCAGGAAGCACGCTGCCTAAGCAAGCGCCAGTGGACGGGTCCGTATTGGTGCAATATTGATAATTTATGATTCCTTGCCCTAGAGTGGGTAACGGCACAATCCGGCTGACGCTTTGGCTGCTAGCATCACGACGTCCCGCATAGTCATAGAAAAAAAATAATTTGTCTTTAATAACGGGGCCACCAATGGCACCTTCGAAGGTGTTTCGTTGCAGGGGTGGACGTGGCACTATCGGACTCGAATGATTGTTAAACCAATCGTTAGCCGTAAACCCTCTGGAGCGGTAGAACTCTGAGGCGGCTCCGTGCCAGCCATTGGTCCCGGATTTTGTGACAATGTTGATTTGAGGTCCTGATGATCGGCCCTGGTTGGCGTTGCCATTGGCCGTTGTTACACGAAACTCCTCTGTTGATTCTGAATTGAGTCGAAGAACCGGTCCTGACGTAATGTCCCCGCGGTCGTTATCCAAACCGCCAATTGTCAAACTATTAGTGCTGCGAGGAATCTCGGAGTTACCCGTAACTGCATTGTTAATATCCACGCCGTCTAAAGTGACGTTCGATTGATCTGAGCGCGCACCCGTGACATAACCTTCGCGAGTTGATCCCGGTTGCAAGCTGAGCAGATCCACCACGCTGCGCGCTTCCAAAGGCAATTGCGTTATTTGAATAGCATTGAAGTCGTTGCCCAAAGTCGCGTCTTGTGTATTGATCAGCGCCTCTTGCGAGCTAGCTGTTACTTCAATCACTTCGCGTGCTGAACCTACTTCGAGTGCGACGTTGGCCTCTGTCGGTTTGCCGATCAGCGCCGTCACGTTGTCGACGACCTTCTTCTTGAAGCCTTTCGCTTCGACTTCAACCCTGTATTTTGCGGGGGTAATGAGATCAAAGGTGTAAGTTCCTGAGTCACTCGTCTTCGTCGTGCGGACCGCATTCGTTTGTGAGTTGGTCAACGTGACGGTAGCACCTGGAACCATTCCTCCACTCGGGTCAGTTACGGTTCCACTGATGGTTGAGGTGCCGGTTTGGCTCCACGATAAGGATGCCGCCAGAATCAGCGGAAGAAGGGCAACACTTCGCAGGCTGCGCATAGGGAGTTCCTTAATAGCCACAGTTTTTTAGCGTTGGGCATCAACGCTCATTCACTTCCCGGAGTGCAAGGTAGCGCATCGGCTCCGGTACAGATCGCACGTGAGGCAGTGTCGCTTCTTTTATCATTGCTGATTTGCGACTGTCAACCTTTTTAGCCCGTTTCCTTTGCCGAAACTTCGCCTCCGCCAGAGACCGCGGAATTTGTAAACACTTGGAAACAAGAAGCAGATGAGGTCGTACCTGCTTCCAAGCTACTCGTCACTATTGGAGCCATCTCCCATCGAATGGTGATCAGAATGGTAAAATAAAAGGATTGCATGGCATCGAAGTCATCACCTGTAGCCAGCCCCGAAGCGCCTAAAACTCCCGCTACCAAAGTTGGATTTGTGAGCTTGGGATGTCCCAAAAACCTCGTTGATAGCGAGGTAATGATGGGCATGCTGGCGCACGCCGGAGCGGAACTGGTTTCGTCAGCTGAAGACGCTGAAGTGATTGTGGTCAATACCTGTTCGTTCATCGAGAGCGCGCAGCAGGAATCGGTGAACACGATTCTTGAAATGGCGCGGCTCAAGTCAGGTAAAGCGAGGAAATTGGTTGTCGCCGGTTGCCTGGTGGAGCGTTTTCGTGACGACATTCGCAAAAACATTCCGGAAGTGGACGCGGTCGTTGGCACGGGAGAGCTGGAAGGCATTTTGGCTGCGTCGGGGATTACGGCACCTGTCCCACATAAACCAGATGATTCACCATTCCGCATTCTGACTTCGCGGCCAGAAGGCGATGCGCGCGCTGCCAGCGGCCGGTTCTCTCGCGAAAATTGGGATGGCGCCATCGCCGATCTTCCCAATTATCTGTACGACGAAGGCACTCCGCGCGTGCTGGCCACGCCTAAATACTCCGCTTACATAAAGATTGCCGAAGGCTGCGATCATCCCTGTGGGTTTTGCATTATTCCGCAATTGCGGGGGAAATTCCGCTCGCGCCGATTTGAATCGGTGATTGCGGAAGCCGAGCGACTGGCCTACTCCGGTGTGCGAGAGATCACCCTAATCGGGCAGGACACGACTTGCTATGGAGAAGATTTCGGACTGAAAGACGGACTGGCATTACTCTTAGAGAAACTCGCGGCCATCGACGATCTGCGCTGGGTTCGCTTCCTGTATGCCTATCCGAACAAGATCACTCAGAGCCTGCTGGATACCATTGCCGCTCACGACAAAATCTGCTCCTACGTGGATGTGCCACTGCAGCATGCTTCTACTGCGGTCTTGAAGCGGATGAAACGGGGCGGCAGCGCAGATATTTTTCTGCGAACCATCGAAAAGATGCGCAAGACGATTCCGGGATTAACGCTGCGCACATCTTTCATTGTCGGATTCCCCGGCGAAACCGAAAAAGACTTTGACGACCTGTGCAGCTTCGTGAAAGAAGCCGAGTTCGACTGGATGGGAACTTTTTCCTACTCTGACCAGGAAGGTGCGGCCGCGTTCTCGCTGGGTGAAAAAGTCTCACCGCGCGAAATCGAGCGGCGCCGCAAGCACCTGATGCAAATCCAGAAGCAGATCAGCCGGCGCAGAAAGAAAAATTTGCGGGGGCAGGAATTCGATGTAGTGCTCGAAGGTCCATCCGAAGAAAGCGATCTGCTGCTCGAAGGACGCAGTGCTATGCACGCTCCCGAAATCGATGGCAAGCTCTACATCGCTGATGTCCCGGAGGGCTTGATTCCGGAGGCGGGAAACTTTTATCGCTGCCAGGTTACAGAAACTCACGACTACGATCTGGTCGCGAAAATCGTCTAGTCTCCGCTCAGGGTGCACTTTGACAGTCGTTCCGCAAGCTGGGATCCAGCCTACCCGATCCAGCAGTCCACACATGTTCAGTCATAAATTCCAAGAGTGGCTGAGCGCTGCTGATGTCGCCATCGCCGGAATAGAAAAATGGAATGTCACGCCGGTTGAAAGTGCTGGAAAGAACCACATCCTGCAAGCCTGAGGTCCTATAGATTTGCAGGTTCAGCATTTCGCCAGACATGGGCAGCGTCATACGCGAAGTCTTGCGATGATGAATTCCTGCGATGGCGGGAGCATCGAGAAGTTGTTGCAATTGTGAAATTTCTTCCGGAGTAAACTGTCCGCCGGTGATTTTCGTTTGGACTCTCTTACTTCCATCTTTTTGTTCTTGCTCCTCGGCGCGATAAAGACCATTCGCGACGACAAGAACGCATGCTTGCTGCACGCCGTGGGCTTTCACGCTTAGAGAACCCAGTTGCAACAAAGTCGGCACAGGCTCAGGCTTCGCATCTGCTGGTTTCGAGCGATCCACCGGCGTCGGGTTGTTGCCGGCTGTGGGCGCGCTTTTGGACGGCGCTTCGTCGCTTCGTTTCTTCAGCGCAATTTTGCTGGGAGGCAGGCAATTATTTTTCCCCGCATCTTCTGATAATTTTTTGTGCGGAACTTTGTGCAAATCATCCAGCCATCGAATGAGTGGCTGCAACGACCGGCGATAAGGCTCCTGGCTTTCGGCGCTGCGAAAAGTAAGCTCCTGGGTATTATCGTCGCGTGATATTTCCAGCCGCAGGAATTCAGATCTACGAATCAGCGGCTCTTCGATTTTTTCTTGCGACAAGGCTTGCAGCCGGGGCTCATGCAGGTCGCTCTGTATTTGGCGAAGCTTGTCCGCGCTCAGGTTTCCCTCAAAGACTTTGGTCGAGTCACCGCTGTCAGTCTCTAGATGAAAGAAACCTGTTTCCCTCAACAAGACGCATTCGTGAGAGTCGAGACTGGTGTGTTCCATGCGTAGCAAATAAGGAGAAGCGTCGACCTGCGCGTAAGCAAGAGCGGGAGCCAGAGTAAACAGCAACAATTTCAGGATTGAATAGCCACTCACGGATTTCAGTCAGAAGGAAATGGGGTCGCAGAAGAAATTCTACGCGGCCTTCTTCAAGACCAGGGCTGAATTTTTGGATCCGAAGCCGACGCAGTTGCAGATCGCGTGTTCGATCGATGCTTTGCGCCCAACGTCCTGGACGTAGTCCAGATCGCAATTCGGATCGGAGTTTTCGAGATTGATGGTCGGAGGTACCTGTCCATGTTCCATCGCGATCAACGTGGAGGCAACACTGGCCGAGCCGCACGCACCTTGCGCATGCCCGATCTGTGACTTCAGTCCTGACATCGGAATCTTGTAAGCATGATTGCCGAGGGCCAACTTCACGGCCCGCGTTTCCACACGGTCATTCATTTCGGTTGAGGTGCCGTGCAGGCTGACGTACTGAATGTCTTCGGCTCCGATGCCGGCTTCGCCAAGAGCTAGTTCAATGGCGCGCGCAGGCTCTTCGGGCGAGTCACTCATTCGCACGCGATGGTAGGCTTCGCAGGTGGCGCCATAGCCGGTGATCTCCGCGTAAATCCGCGCCCCGCGGGATTTTGCATGCTCATATTCTTCGAGAACAAACATCCACAAACCCTCGGCAAGCACGAAGCCATCGCGATCGGCAGAAAAAGGACGCGACGCGCGCTCCGGCTGGTCATTCCACGATTGAGTCAGAGCTCGCAGCATGCTATAGCCTTTTACAATTCCTTCCGTGATTGGCGAATCCACGCCGCCGGCGACAAACATGGGCTGCACTCCGGCTTGGATATGCTGATAGGCGTATCCGAGCGCATCAGTCGATGAAGTGCAACCTGCGGTGACTACATGGCTATAGCCGCGAAACCCGAACCGCATGCTGATTTCACTGGGAATTGTTCCCATGGTTCCACTAGGAATGCAAAACAGGCTCACTTGTTTTTCTTTTCCGCTGTGCCACAAACGGTATTGTTCTTCAGAGAATTCCTGGGCGCCGCCGCCTGTACCCAGCACGATTCCAATCTGCCGTTTTTCTTCTACTGACATGGCGGCCATGTCGAGGCCGGAGTCATTTACGGCTTCGGTGGTGGCTGCCAGGCAAAGCGGCACCACGCGAGAAACATGCTTACGCTCGCGAGGTTCGACCCACGCCAACTCGTCAAACTCGGGAATTTCGCCGGCGATGTGAACGGCTAGTCTGGAAGAATCAAAGCGCGAAATGCGCTTCACTCCTGATTTTCCTGACAGGACAGCGCGGCAGAAAGCTTCTTTGCCAATTCCATTCGGGCTGACTGCGCCCATGCCGGTTATGACGACTCGAGGAACCATGAGTAAGTGTACTTTATGCTTCGATGCAACGACGCCGCAAACCCGCTCAGGTCTTGGCTTGCGGGTCCGATACTGTTGCCAGGCAATTACTTGCCTCACTTTCTCAAACCCTGTGGCGGGATGTTAGTTGTATCGCTGCTTCATGGCACTATCCGCAAGTGGGATAATCATACAGATGCCGCTGGGTTTGTACATTTCCGTTCCCTTCTGCAAGACCAAGTGCAGCTATTGCAATTTCGCCTCAGATGTTTTCTCGCGCGCAGTGTTCGAAAGCTACGTTACGAGGGTCTGCGCAGAGATTGAACAGGCAGCCCAAACAGCCGAGCAGATGGGCGGTTCGCTCGACCGCGCCGTTGACAGCATCTACTTTGGCGGCGGCACTCCCACAATATTGGATGTTACACAGCTGGAACGTATCTTTGTCACGATTCGGCAAAATTTCGAGGTGTTGTCCGGGGCTGAAATCACGGTGGAATGCGCCCCGGGCACTTTGACCTCGTCGTCCGTTGAGGCTCTACAGCGCTGCGGAGTTAATCGTGTGAGCCTGGGTGTGCAATCGTTTGACGATAAAGAGGCGGCATCGGTCGGGCGGCAGCACCAGCACGCGATCATCGTTGACGATATTGCGCGGCTGCGTTCGGCCGGAATTTCGAATATCAATGTTGATCTGATCGCCGGACTGCCTCACCAGACCGGCGATAGCTGGGAAGCATCACTCCACCAACTAATTTCTTTGGATGTCCCGCACGCCAGCATTTATATGCTCGAAGTCGACGAGGACTCTCGCCTGGGACGCGAGCTGATTGCGGGTGGGCAGAAATATCACGCGCACTTTGTTCCTGACGAAAACCTCACCGCCGACATGTACGAAGTCGCGTGTGAGCGCCTGAATGCCGACGGAATCCGGGAATACGAAATTTCAAACTTCTCTCGCATTGGATTTGAATCCATGCACAATCTGAAATATTGGACCCGGCAACCCTATCTGGGATTTGGCGTCGATGCGCATTCCATGCTGCACTCAACAGATGCTGGCTCTGAGGTGCGATTCTCAAATCCTGATTCGCTGGAGAAATATCTGTCTGGCACAGCTAAGGAGCGTATAGGCGTTTCTCCAGAAGACGCATTGCAGGAGGCATTCTTTCTCGGGTTGCGTTTGAATAGGGGAGTTGATCTGCAGTCGCTGAGACTGGAATTTGGCGAAAATCAAGTCAGCGCCTACGACCAAAGCATTTCTGAACTCACCGAAGTAGGCCTGCTCGAAAAAAAGGCTGTGACAATTCGCCTCACCGCGAAGGGCAGAATGCTTTCCAACGAAGTTTTTGAACGATTCATTTCGGTTGCTTCGGCGGTATAATTCCGCCGAAGCGAAAGACTCGATGGGCCTCTATTCGCATTACGATGGCGCGCATAACCATCCGGCAAACCGCGCCTTGCACCTGATCGCAATTCCCGTCGGGTTTTCGTCGATCATTGTCGTGTGGTTCCACTGGATCATCGCGCTTCTTCTGATCCCTACTGCTTTTGCCCTGGCTTGGCTGGGACATCTGATCGAAGGCAACAAGCCGGCATTTCTCACCAACCCTATACATGTCTTTGTCGCGCCAATGTGGATGGCCAGGAAATTATTCGGGAAACGCACCCCTACCCGGACGTAACCAACCGGTCGGCATCGTGGTTTTTGTTAGCCCTGCGCCTGTGTTGTAATTACTCCTTTGAAGAGGAGTAAGCCTTGGATTTCCAGCTCAACGAAGAACAGCTGCAGCTCAAGAAAAGTGTGCGCGAATTTGCCGAGCGTGAAATCGCCCCCCACGTGCGCAAGTGGGATGAGGCCGGTGATTTTCCGCTTTCGACCATCAAGGAACTGGGCAAGCTGGGATTGATGGGCGTGATCTTTCCTTCCGATCTGGGTGGCGCGGGCATGGGTTACGTGGAATACGTCACTGCGGTTGAGGAGCTTTCACGTGTCGATGGCTCGGTTGGCATCATCGTGGCCGCGCACACCTCGCTGTGCTCGAACCACATTTTTCTGGCGGCGAACGAAGCGCAGCGAAAAAAATATATCCCCAAGCTGGCAAGCGGTGAATTCATAGGCGCGTGGGGGTTAACTGAACCATCGTCCGGATCAGATGCCGGCAGCGCCCGCATGACCGCCGTTCGCAAAGGAAATAACTGGGTCCTGAACGGCACCAAGACTTTCTGCACCAACGGACATTATGCAGACGTTCTGGTGGTCGTCGCCGTGACTGATCGCGCTGCGCATACGCACGGTCTCTCCGCCTTTATCGTCGAAAAAGGGACGCCGGGGTTTCGTCCGGGGAAAAAAGAAGACAAGCTCGGGCTGCGGGCCAGCGATACCGCGGAATTAATTTTCGAAGACTGCGTTTTGCCAGCGGAAAATTTACTCGGGACCGAGGGTCAAGGCTTTGTCGACGCCATGCGTGTGCTCGATGGCGGTCGAGTTTCAATCGCAGCTTTGTCGCTGGGGATGGCAGAAGGGGCCTACGAGGCCGCACTGAACTATTCCCGCCAACGCAAACAATTTGGACGCGCTATCAGCGATTTTCAGGCAATCCAGTGGAAATTGGCCGACATGGCCACCGAAATCGAAGCGGCCAAGTTGCTGACGTTTCGCGCAGCAGCGATGAAAGATGCCGGCATGAAGACGACGCTGGAATCATCCATGGCAAAGCTCTTCGCCAGCGAGGTCGCGGTGAAATGCGCCAACGAAGGTGTGCAGATTCACGGAGGATACGGCTTCATCAAAGATTATCCCGCAGAAAAGTTTTATCGCGACGTGAAGCTGTGTACGATCGGCGAAGGCACTAGTGAAATACAGCGACTGGTGATAGCCAGACAGTTGCTGAAGGATTAGCTCTTAGCCAATCCTTCAGTACAGGTAGCATTTACTCGGTAGTTGAGCTTCGCTCGACCAGACGGGCGAGGGCGCCCGTCTCCACACGGTTGTTGCCGGCTTTGAAAGCAGGTTCATCCCGGGTTGTTCATTCCTGCTTTACACTAATCTGTTTTGAACCAACGATCAGAAAACCTGCTTACGAACCTACGCTCCGGCGATCCGCGTGCATTGGCCCGCGCCATTTCAAGTGTTGAGAACCACTCTCCCGGATGGATTGAGCTGCTCAAAGAATTATTTCCATACACAGGGAAAGCGAGAACCATCGGTCTGACCGGCGCTCCCGGCGCCGGCAAAAGCACGCTGGTCGATCAACTTGCAAAGCACTATCGCGAACAGAATCAGACCATCGGCATTATTGCGGTCGATCCCACTAGTCCGTACACCGGCGGTGCAATTCTCGGCGACCGCATCCGCATGCAGCAGCATTTTGCTGATCCTGGCATTTACATTCGAAGCATGGCGACGCGCGGATCTTTGGGCGGATTAGCCCGAACCACTGCCGATGTCACCTTAGTGCTCGACGCTGCTGGGCGCGACTTAGTTCTGATCGAAACCGTGGGGGTTGGCCAGGACGAGATCGACATCGTTCGTTTGGCCGATGTCACGGTGGTAATTCTCGTACCTGGCATGGGCGACGATGTGCAAACCATCAAGGCCGGCATCATGGAGATTGCCGACATTTTTGTGATCAATAAAGTGGACCACGAAGGGTCCGAGCGGGTGGAACGGGAGATTCGCGCCATGCAGTCTCTTTCAACCCGCTCCGATCAATGGACGCCACCGATCGTGAAGACGGTGGCAACCGATGGCCGAGGGATACAGGAACTCGCGGACGCAATTGCAGCCTACGAAGCGCATCAGCACAAACAAGGCCTGATTTCGCACCGCAGAATTCAGAACTGGGAGGTGCGCCTGCTGGAGATGCTTCGCGACACCCTTCTGCAGCGAGCCCGAGAGTCGATGCCAGAGGAAGAATTCTCGCGGCTGGCCACCGAAGTTGCGGAACATAAACGCGATCCGTATTCGGCGATTGAAGAAATTACGGGACGGATTCTCAAAGCGTGAGCTGTGGTTTTAAGAGTTACGGAACAGCAGGCTGCTACTGGCGCTGATATCCCTTGCCGCCGCGGAATCCGGGGCCATGATCGAGTGATCCCATAAGCAAACGGCGCAGACGATGGCGGCTTTCAAGATCCATGTTCACAAACTCGAATCCGACTTCATTAACGTGGGCACGCCGTAGAACAACCTGGGCACGAATTTTACTCATACCGACGGTCATTTGAAGATCAGCATCCGAGCCGACGCGCAAAGTGTCTGCTTTTGTCCCCATTCCGCCGCCCAGGCTCAACTCGTTGACCGAAATCTGTGACTTTCCCCACGAACTGCTAATGCTCGCCGGCACTGCGCGCTTGAGAATGATGCGTTCATACCTGCGCTGGCGAACCCAAGGACAAGCCGGGGCCGAATCCAGAGGACCAATGGCAAGCTCCCCAGGCTCCAGGCTGCTGTCCGCCATGACTTGCGTCGCGTACCGCATGTCAATTTTCGCCAGAGCCTGCGCGGCCGCAATGCGCAGCTCGCGGTGATGCTGCCACTTGAACATTTTCTTAGATTCGAAAAGCACTCGCAGTACCGGCACGGCTTCCGGCTCGCGCAACCTGCCTAATGCTTCGATGGCCTTCAGTTGCAGAAGAGGCGAACGCCCCTCTGCCTCGCCGGCCGCTGCCATCACAATCAGCGGAGGCGCAGCCGTGCGGTCACCACTCATTCCAATTTCATCCAGCGCCTGCGGCACGACCGCAGGGTCGAGGACCTCAAGGATCTCAAGTAAAGTACGGCCGCGATTCCCTGCGGCTCCGTACGCAATCTGGCGCACGATCAAATCGTGATAAAAGCGGTTCAGCTGAGTCAGCCGCGACGGAAGGAGCTCCAGCAAAGCCGGCACATCTAAGCGGCTCATCAGGCCTACCGATGAAACTGCCTGTCTCTGAGGTCCATTGCTTAACATCTCGCGCAAATATTCGTTGGCGCCTGAGCCAAGCTCGTTGACCAGCTCTACAATGCGGTCGCACTCCTCGCGTTTCATGGCGCGAAAGAAACGGTCCGCGAGGTGCTCAGCCGAGGCTTTCGAGTTCCGCCGCAAAACTCCAACCAGATCAGGATTAAAGCTGGTTTGGGAAAGAGCGTCCTCGATAAAGTCCGGCAGCCTTCCCTCGACGCCAATACGCGAACGCAGTTCCCTCTCCAGGGCGGGACGCCGGCTGGCGACATATTCCATCGCCTCGCAGGTCTGGGCAACCGCACGGTATTGCTTGCGATGGGAGGCTTCCGAACTCAATCGCACAAACGCGGCGCTCAATAGAGCTTCAATCTCGGGGTTCGCTTCTTTCGCGATTGCACCACCCAGCTTTTGAGTGGTTTCGCCTAGCACGCTTCCGCCTGCAAGGGCAAACAAATCCGCAAGCTGGGCAATGCCATCGGCCACGCGAGAGCGGTATTCAGGGTCCCTGGAGGTTACTCCGGCGGCGTAGTTCATGAGAATCGCTGAAGCACTTTCGCGATCGCTGCGCTGCAGAAGTAATTCGACATATTGCCGCACATTGCGCGCAGGCACACACGCGGCATCTTCAGATTGCAGCGCCTTTTTCTTACTGCTTTCCGGAAGCTCTGACCAGAAGGTGCGATCGAGAATATCGGAGTGCGACTCCACCATGATGCCGGCCTTGCTCATCTTGGCTTCGTGCATCTCCAGAATCTTTCGCAGATTGCTCATCTGCTGGCTCATCTGCTCGAGAATGTCATGAACTGCATTTACTTTGAGATCGCCGCTTTCGAAGCGCTCTAATGCGTAGCGGATAGCCAACTGCTCGGCGGCGCGCATCAACAGGGGTTTCGCCGCCTTGGGATCAGGACCGGCGCTCGATAGCTCATCAAGCAAAGTAAGCACCGATTTTTTGATTTTTTCATCGGCGCGATCCAATTCGGACCCGATTAACTCCGGCTTCGGCGATTTGATCGCAGCCAGTTCGCCGAAACGGGTCAGCAGTTGCAGTGCCTGCTGCGTTTCTTTGCTGTTCAGCAGAAAGGGAGAGTTGCTCCAAGTCCCTTCCTCGCTCTTACTGCCGTTATCTACTGGAGATTTAGTTTTTTGAGATCCCTCAGCAGCAGCAATCACCTGTACTAATTTGTTTGGATCATCAAGCCAGTCTTTGAATTCCGGACCTAATGACTGCGCCACAATATGCGCAGCTGCCGTCATGTTCACGGAAGCGGCATCTGAGGCCACGAACTTAATTTCGTTAATGCGAATGCTTCCCTTGTTGTCCGAGAATGCGCTCTTGATCTGGTCGGCCAAGTCCTGCGCCTTGGCTCCATTGAAGGCGAAAGCCCGCACCAACTTCTCAAATTCCTCGGGAGTTACAGCCGCGGAAAACTGGATACTGGCGAGGCCTGATGCGGTCAGCAATTGTGCGAAGCCGCGTTCGGCTTGGCCCGTTTCAATGGCAACTCCATCCAGCAGCAAGCGCTCGCCCGAAACGCCCAGGACAAAATTCCCCTTACTTATCGGCATTGAGTCCTTGAGTTCGGCCCACGCCACCTCAAATTGTGTTTGGGTGCGCTTGTGATCAAAACCATACAGCCGCACGTACTTCACAAGAATATTCAGGCTATGAATGAAGGGACGCGCCGATGCCTGAGTAATCGCTTTTGTGCCGCTGCTTGAAATGGTAGCCCCCGGAATCTATTAATAGCCTAAGCCGATAGGAACCCCCGCGCATGTTACCAATGTCATAGGACGTACGGGACATCAAGGCGTAAGGTGCTCAAAACACAATGCCACTGTGCAATAAGTTGGGTGGACGCACCGGGCTGGTCACTTACGAGTACCCAAGCGGATGGATATGGGAATGAATTCGGAGATCTACGGCGCCTACTTTTCAGAAATCACAAAGTTGACTTCAACGCCGGAGTTCGGCTGAACCCTAACGTTCTTTTGCCAAGTTCTGGCTGGATAAAAAACCGGGCGGTGATATTCAACGGGTGGCACGTCCGACAATTCAAAATTTCCCGCTCTCGTCAGTCACGGCATAGTAGGGATGGGACACCACAAACATCTCACCGTTCATCCAGAATAATGGTTCTGAGTTGAGATCGTGACGCTGACGTTATCGTTCGCAAGTAACCGGGTTACGAAGGCTGGTTTGTTTCAGGAATGAAACGCTAATCAGCCTGGCTGCCTGCAGGCACGATCTGTCCAGTAGCTGGACGATGCTTTCGCCGCACCGCCCAGCGAATGCGGTCCATGTAGAGATAGACGACCGGGGTGGTGAAAAGAGTAAGCGCTTGACTCACGATGAGACCCCCTACAATCGTAATTCCTAAAGGTTGACGCAGCTCTGATCCTACGCCGGTGCCGATCGCCAAAGGCAGAGCGCCGAGTAATGCAGCCATTGTGGTCATGAGAATTGGGCGGAAGCGCAACATACAGGCTTCGAAGATCGCGTCTTGCGGAGCTTTGCCTTCGCGACGTTCGGCATCGAGAGCAAAGTCAATCATCATGATGGCGTTCTTCTTAACGATGCCGATCAACAAAACGATACCGATCAGTCCCATTACGTTAAGTTCGCGGTGCGTTATCAGCAACGCTAGCAAAGCACCCACACCGGCCGACGGCAGGGTCGAAAGAATAGTGATGGGATGGATATAGCTCTCGTACAGAATGCCCAAAACGATGTACACGGTTAGCAATGCGGTGGCTATCAGCACTGGTTGATTGGAAAGGGCATCTTTATACTGGGCAGCGGTGCCCTGGAAACTGCCGTGAATCGTCACCGGAAACTGAATCTGATTCTTGGTAGCTTCAATGACCTGAGTCGCCTGCCCCAAAGAAACGTTGGGCGCGAGGTTGAACGATATGGTAGTTGCGGGGAACTGCCCCTGATGGCTGACGGCCAGAGCAGTGTTCGAGGGGCCAAAGCGAGCGATTGCCGACAACGGTACCATCGAACCCGTCGACGAACCGACATAAACCGCATCGAGGGCCGCCGGCGATTGCTGGTACTGGGGGTCAACCTCCATCACCACGTGATATTGATTGAGCTGCTGATAGATAGTTGAGACTTGGCGTTGTCCGAAAGCGTCGTAGAGCGCGTTGTCGATGGCTTGCGGAGAAATACCCAGACGGGATGCGGTATCGCGATCAATAATTACAGTTTCCTCTAGACCTCTATCCTGCTGATCGGTATTCACATCGCGCAGTTCTTTCAACGTTCGTAATTTTTGCAACAAGCGAGGGGCCCAGGAGTTCAATTCATTCAAGTCCTCTCCTTGCAGGGTGTACTGATATTGTGCCTGGCTCTGATGTCCGCCGGTGGTAAGGTCTTGCGCGGACTGCATGTAAAGGGTTGCCCCCGGGACCGAAGTTAGTTTTCGCCGGAGTTCTCCGATCACCTGATCAGCGGTGAGCTTTCGCTCTTTTCCTTTGGGCTTAAGCGTGATGAACATGCGACCTTGATTTCTGGCCGTATTCCCGCCGGCAAATCCGACGATGGTCTGCACATTCGGGTCGTGCATCACGATGCTGACAAACTGCTCCATTTTTTGCCGCATCGCGGGGAAAGAGATGTCCTGGTCTGCCTGCACCGTTCCCATGACGCGCCCGGTGTCCTGCTGCGGGAAAAATCCACTTGGAACCTGGGTATACAAGTAAACCGTGAGGACCATGGTCGCAAGAGTGACGACTAAGGTCGGCAGTTGATGTCGAAGCACCCAGCTGAGGCTTGCGCGGTAAGTTTTCAGTGTCCAATCGAAAACCGCCTGCGAAGCGCGGTACAACCTCCCATGCTTCTCTTCCTCGATCGGCTTGAGAATCTGCGCGCACATCATTGGCGTCGTCGTCAGCGACACTAGCAGCGAAACTGCGATCGCGACGCTCAAGGTCACTGCGAACTCGCGAAACAAACGCCCGACCAGTCCACCCATCATCAAGATTGGAATAAATACCGCCACCAGCGAGGTGCTCATTGAGAGCACGGTGAATCCAATTTCGCGGGCGCCCCGGAAAGCAGCCGCGACTGGCGTCATTCCCTGTTCGAGATGGCGGGTAATGTTTTCCAAAACCACAATCGCGTCGTCCACCACAAAGCCGGTTACAATCGCCAGCGCCATCAGGGACAGATTATCCAGGCTGTAATGCAGGACGTACATCACCGCGAAGGTTCCGATCAACGAGAGCGGAACCGCAATGCTGGGAATGATGGTGGCGCGCACCGTGCGCAGAAATGCGAACACCACCAGGATGACGAGAACCACCGATATGATCAGCGTGATCTCGATGTCAAGCACCGATGCGCGAATAGTCGTGGTGCGGTCCATCACCACGTCGAGATGGATGGCCGGAGAAATGGAGGACGCAAGTTGCGGCATCAGCGCGTATACCCGATCCACGGTGTCGATGATGTTCGCGCCCGGCTGACGGAAGATGATGATCAGCACAGCTGGTTTGCCCTGCACTGAAGGATCGTTAGTGCCATGTGCAGAAAGACCGATGACCCGCGTATCGGCGACAGAATCCGACACGGTGGCAACATCACTTAGCCTCACCGCCGCGCCGTTTTTGTACGAAACAATCAGCGACTGATATTTATCCGCCGTCTTGATCTGATCGTTATCCTCTATCGTCCAGGCATTGATAGCGTTCTGGACTCTTCCCTTCGCACTATTCGCATTCGCTGATCCAAGCGCGGTGCGGACCGCATCCAGGCCGATGCCTAGTTTGTTCAACAAGTTTGGGTTAACTTCTGCTCGCACTGCCGGTTGAGCAGCGCCCCCCACAAATACCTGCCCCACCCCATCCACCTGTGCCAGCTTTTGCGCCAGCACAGAGTCGGCGCTGTCGTACATTTGCGGCAACGTGTAAGTGTCGGAGGTGAGTGAGATGATCAGGACTGGCGCGTCCGCAGGATTGACCTTGCGATAGTAGGGATTGCCGGGAAGATATGATGGCAAATTGCTGCGGGCGGCATTGATCGCGGCCTGGACATCACGGCCCGCGGCGTCGATGTTGCGGTTCAGGTCAAATTGCAGGACGATGCCCGTCGAGCCGATTTGGCTGGTGGACGTCATCTGGTTTATGCCCGCGATACGCCCGAACTGACGCTCGAGTGGAGTCGCCACCGCGGAAGCCATGGTTTCGGGACTTGCACCGGGCAATGAGGCGCCTACTTGAATGACGGGGAATTCAACCTGCGGCAAGGGCGCAACCGGCAAGAACTGGAACGCGAGAATTCCCGCGAGCAACAATCCGATAGTCAGCAGCGATGTGCCGACCGGGCGCTTAATGAATGGAGACGAAACGCTCAAAACTAATCCCCCGCAGCCGGCTGTTCCTCAAAGTGGCGAAATCCAAATCGAGAGAATTTCTGGGACAAACGATCGAACCAGAGGTAAACCACAGGAGTGGTGTAAAGGGTCAGAAGTTGGCTGACCAGCAAGCCGCCAACAATCGTGATGCCCAGCGGGTGGCGTAGTTCCGAACCTGTGCCTGTGCCAAGCGCTAGTGGCAATCCACCGAACAGTGCGGCCATGGTTGTCATCATGATGGGACGGAAGCGCAGCAGCGAAGCCTGATAGATCGCTTCTTCGGGCGGCTTATGTTCATCACGCTCGGCCTCGAGCGCAAAGTCGATCATCATGATGGCGTTTTTCTTCACGATGCCGATCAAGAGAATTATTCCGATCAGGCTGACTACGCCCAGATCGTTACCGGTGATGATCAAGGCTAGTAGGGCTCCCACGCCCGCAGATGGAAGTGTCGAGAGAATCGTGATCGGGTGGATGTAGCTCTCGTACAAGACCCCAAGCACGATATACACGGTGATAATCGCAGCCAGAATCAGCAGGGGTTCGCTTGAAAGCGAATTGCGAAAGGCAGCGGCTGTTCCCTGAAAGCTGGTGTGAATGCTGGCCGGCATTTGAATCGCCTGCTCGGCAGCGTCAATCTGTTTCGTCGCTTCACCCAGCGAAGCACCCGGCGCAAGGTTAAACGACAAGGTCACAACTGGGAACTGCCCCTGATGATTGATGGCAAGCGTAGCGTTCGTGCGCTCAAGATGGCTAAATGCAGAAAGCGGGACTTGTGTGCCCGTATTCGATTTCACATAAATGCTATCGAGCGATTGAGGATCCTTTTGGAACTGCGGATCAACCTCAAGCACCACGTGATATTGATTCAGCTGGGTGTAGATGGTCGAGACCTGACGCTGTCCGAAAGCGTCATACAAAGTGGCATCAATTTGAGCCGGTAAAATTCCCAGCCGTGACGCGGAATCCCGGTCTATTACGAGATCCGCCTGCAGACCTCCATTTTGCTGGTCACTTGCCACGTCACGCAGCGCGGTCGCGGATTGAAGTTGCTGTATCAGCTTCTGCGACCATCGCGACAGTTCCTGGGCGTCGATGTCTTCCATGGAGTACTGATATTGAGTGCGGCTGACGCGGTCCTCAACCGTCAAGTCCTGGATGGGCTGCATGTACAACGTGATCCCCTGGATGTTCGCAAGTTGCGGTTGCAGTCTGCGGATAATGTCAGAGGCGGTTGCGCTGCGTTCATTTCGCGGCTTCAAGTTGATCTGGATGCGGCCGCTGTTCATAGTCAAATTCGTTCCGTCGACACCAATAAAAGAAGACAGGCTTAAAACGTCGGGGTCTTTCAAGATCGCGCGTGCCAGCTGCTGCTGACGCTGCGACATGGCGCTGAAGGAAACATCTTGCGGCGCTTCGGAAATGCCAAGAATTACGCCCGTATCCTGCACGGGAAAGAAACCTTTGGGCACGACGATGTAGAGCAGCAGGGTCAGCACTAGAGTGGCAGCCGTGACCACTAGGGTGGTGGTCTGGTGTTGGAGGACCCATTTTAAGGTCCGCCCATAGCCCGCGATGACGCGCTCGTACATGCGCTCGGACCACTGATAGAACCGACCCTCTTTGTGATCGGCTTTCGATTTCAATAGCCGCGCGCTCATCATGGGAGTGAGCGTCAACGACACAAAAGCTGATACGAGAATTGTGACCGCTAACGTAACCGCAAATTCACGGAAGAGGCGGCCCACGATATCGCCCATGAACAGAAGAGGAATCAAAACCGCGATCAGGGAAACCGTTAACGAAACGATGGTGAAGCCGATTTGACCCGCGCCTTTCAAAGCCGCATCCAGAGGTGAGTCACCAGCTTCGAGGTAACGGTCGATATTTTCGATCATCACGATGGCGTCATCTACCACGAAGCCCGTTGAGATCGTCAATGCCATCAGCGTCAAATTGTTCAAGCTGTAGCCGAGCAGGTACATCACCGCAAAAGTTCCTACGATCGACAATGGCACCGCGACGCTGGGAATGATTGTTGCTCGCAGGTTTCGCAGGAACAGGAAGATCACCATTACGACCAGACCAATGGTAAGCGTCAATTCAAATTCGACATCCTTCACTGACGCACGAATTGTCTCGGTGCGGTCGGTGAGAATCGAAACCCGCACCGCCGCTGGAAGCGAGGCCTGCAACTGCGGCAAAAGCAATTTGATCTTGTCAGCGACACTGATAATGTTTGCGCCCGGCTGGCGCTGAATATTCACGATGACGGCGGGCGAAAGAAGGGAACCCTGCCCCATCCATGCGGATTGGTCGGTGTTCTCGACCCCGTCAGTGACTTGGGCTACAGCGTCCAACCTCACGGGCGCGCCATTACGGTACGCGATCACGATCGGTTTATATTGCGCACCGGAAACTAACTGATCGTTGGCACCGATAGTGAAAGATTGCCGCGCACCATCGAGCGTTCCCTTGGCTTGATCAACGTTAGCTGCCGCGAGGGCGGTGCGAATGTCTTCAAGACCCAAGCCATATGAAGCTAGAGCAGTGGGATTCGCCTGCACGCGGACCGCGGGCTTTTGTCCGCCACTGATCGACACCAAGCCCACGCCTGTAACCTGCGAAATTTTTTGCGCGAGTTGCGTGTCCGCTAAATCTTCGACTTTGGATAAAGGCAAAGTGTCAGAACTAACCGCAAGAGTCAGGATCGGCGAATCTGCAGGATTAACCTTGCTGTAGATGGGAGGATTCGGCAGGTCGACAGGAAGATACGTTCCTGCCGAATTAATCGAGGCTTGTACCTCTTGCTCGGCAATGTCGATGTTCTGATCAAGATTGAATTGCAGCGTGATGACCGAAGCGCCCAGTGAACTCGTTGAGGTCATCTGGCTGAGTCCGGGTACTTGCCCGAACTGGCGCTCCAGCGGCGCGGTCACCGACGAAGCCATCACGGTGGGATCGGCGCCGGGATAAAACGTCATTACCTGAATCGTGGGATAGTCGACTTCCGGCAGGGCTGAAACCGGCAGTTGCCGGTAAGCCACGATACCGATCAGCAACACGCCGATCATCATGAGCGATGTTGCAACTGGCCGGAGAATAAATAGTCGCGACGGATTCATTGGGAAGCAGTCCCGCGTTGCTGATTACCGTTCTTGCCGCGTCGGCTGCTCTGTCCCTGGCCGGAATTGGAATTCTGCGGCGCATTCCCGGCATTTTGATCAGGAGTCGCCCCTTGCGCATTCTGCGTGCCCGATCCTTGAGTGTGCGGTTCAACATGACTTCCCTGTTGAAGTTTGTCCTGGCCGTCAGTCACCACCAGTTCATTCGGAGAAACGCCGCTCGCGATTTCGCTCAAGTTGCCTTGCGTCACAGGAATATTGACGTTGCGAACTTCCACTGTCTTGTCTGGCTTCATTACGTAAACGTAATTTCCCTGCGGCCCACGTTGCACCGCGGCCGACGGAACAACCGTCACATTCTTTTGCGTTTCCAGCAGAAGGTGAATATTTACGAACTGATTAGGCCAAAGCTCACTGGTTTTGTTTTCGAAGATGGCTTTCAGCTTGCCGGTCCCGGTGGTCTGATCGATCTGGTTGTCAATCGTCAGCAATGTCCCGGTATCAAGCTTGGTCAAGTCGTCGCGGCTGTAGGCGTCAACCTGCAGACTGCCCTTATGCATGTGTTGCGCGACCGTCGGCAGCTGATCTTCCGGCAGGGTGAATACCGCGGTAATGGGTTGAAGTTCAGTAATCACCAGCATCGGATTCGCATCGCTGGCATGAACGATATTCCCTGGATCCACCAGGCGCAGG
>Ga0157372_10002438_pt1 | contig 20152 bp, 9 predicted proteins | sample C55metaG_FD_115307 | JGI IMG/M metagenome (GOLD analysis project Ga0157372, IMG submission 115307) | Corn rhizosphere microbial communities from Kellogg Biological Station, Michigan, USA - C5-5 metaG | ecosystem: Host-associated > Plants > Roots > Rhizosphere > Soil | place: USA: Michigan... | reverse complement strand
TGAATCAGGTGCTGGATAACGTGGTGCCCAAGGAATAGGCGCTGACAGTTCTGGCCTCTTCGCGAGCAAGCCCGCTCCCACAGTGGATCTGCGTTGGTCACTGGTTAAGTGCCCGGCAAAGATCCCTTGTAGGCGTGAGTCTGCTCGCGATTGGCATTAAATAAATCCAACCCTTTATCTACGGTGATACGCCAGCCTACCTAGTTCTGGGCGAATGGCATTGATGGGGTTCAGCAGATAGTTGGGAAGGTATCGATTGGCCGTTTCTTCAAACTTGGCAAAGTCCAACGACAGCTTGAATTTTACGGCATAACTTAACGTGTTATTTCTTAAGGCAAAAGAGCCTGACACAAAGTCAAGCTGCATGCCGTCAAGGTACTGATAGCTGTGAGCATCCGTTTATTTCCATTTTGTTTTTCGCAGCCCAAGACATGGGGTACGTTATTGAGATAAGTACTCGGATAAAGCTTTGCTCAGAACTATTGAAGGGTGTAACACTTTCCTGGGAAAACGTTACACCGGCCAATAACCTTCTTTAATAAATTGTACCTATCGAAAAACGCCAACTTTAGGAGCATGTACTAAGCACCCGATCAAGGAGATGGTGCCTAACGTAGATTTCCGTTTTTCGTACCAGCGCATCACGTCAAGTCGGGATGAACGCAATTACCCCTTTTGGCAGCGGTGAGTCAGGCCCGAAAGCTACCACCGTTGTGCTTCTTGTATAAGCCAAGTAGGGTAGATAGTTGGGATCGCCGTTGTAATAAATGCTCGTGAAAAAAGTTGGTGATAAGCTTACGGTGCTGCTCTGCACGATGATGGGCTTGAGAGGGCCATCTTGGGAGCCCGCGGGATTCATATAGAAATTATTTTCTAATGCAAACATGAGTAGTCCATGAGAAATGTCGTCTTGGAACGCGCCCCCCTGTGTGCGAATCCATGAAACGGCTGCGGCAGCTGAGGTCAAGGTCCAATTGCGTACCAAACGGTATACATTGGACACGAACACATTGTACGACACCGATTGCCCGGAAGAGTCGGATACAGTAATGACGGTCTGCCCGTTTTTGAGTCCGGATACATTGCCCTGAGCATCTACAGATGCCCTAGAAGGGTCGGCGGACTGATAGAAGTAAGGCGCAACACCTCCGCTCGGGAGGCGTGACTTGACGTTTCCTTCAACGACCTTGGATGGCCAGCCGTAATTGTGGATAAACTTCATGCCATCCAACACCATCGTACTTGTGTCAATGACTAAGCGAGTCGCCACGACCACAATTCGCGGCGGATCCGATACTTCCCCACTGCCATACAGCGCAGTGGCGGTGAAGCTATGGGAGGCGACGCTCAGATTCCTTGCCGTGAACACCCAGTCACCACTCTGCGGATCGACGTCGGCAATGCCTATCTCGATGGCGCCATCCTTGATCTTGACTTTCTGACCTTTAGCCCCTTTTCCTTTGAACGTGACCGTGTTGTCGAAGGTCGTGGCACCCGGGAGAATCTCATTCCCTTTGGAGTCTTCCACACGGGTAATTTCTGGTCGCACATCCTCAAACGCTTTGATCGTGTAAGTACGCACGGGGAAGGGCACCGCCTCGCTCTCATCCGTGCTCTTGCCGAACGCGGCTTTGAACTCCATGGTCAGCGGGCTGCCATCTTTGAGGTTTCTCAAGCCTGCAAAGGCGATGCTCCGCTCGTAATAGCCTTGATCGAGCCACTTGTCGCTGACCATTGAACCCGGTGCCGTATGAATCTGCAGGTTGTAGTCGCTGCCATCAGCGTTCGTCCCTTTCAGACGCAGCCAGACATATTGGCCTGTGGCAATCAACGGCCAGACGCCCATGCGATAGGTGGCATTGCTGGTCAGATTCCCTACGTTGAACTCCTGGCCCTCGCCGTCATCGTCGGCGTCCATGATCACCGGCAGGATCAAGCTTGAGTCCGGCAAGGTGCCAACATTCAACAACAGCGGCAACGAGGTGCGGGGCGCACCGTTGCGGGTGACGGTGTACGTCACGGTGACGGTTTTGCCCAGGTTGAATGCCAGCACGGTGACCGGCAGTTCGATTGTCAGCGTGGTTTCACTGATGGGTCTGGCCGGGGTGGTGTGCGAGCCGCCGGCGGCAGTGCCGGGTGCGCCGGTCCAGGTCACGCTGAGCAGATCGCTGGGCAGCAAGTCTTGCGAATCGATGTTGACGGTCAGGGCTTCCACGGCCTTGATCGGCTGCAAGGTAGTGCCATCGGCCTCGGCCTGCTGAACCTTCGGCCGGGTCAGCACCACGGCTTCGCCGACAGTGAAATTCAACGTCCGCGAGTAGCTGATACGTTCCGGCGTGGCGCCTGCCGCCACCCTGAGGATTTCATACATCGCGTCCACAGTGCCGCCGCGATTGGGTTCGATGTGGGTCTGAACGAAGGTCGGGTTCAGGGTGAAATCGATGGCTTTGCCGGCATTGAGCGAATTGATCGGCACCGAGTCGCTGGTCTTGCCGGTTTTCGAACCGCGCCAGGTATAGGTGACCTTGTCACCCGCTTTGGTGGGTTCGGCGGCAGCCGGGGCGGTCAGTTTGCTCGAACCGCCGGGCAGGTCGTCGGGTTCGAGTGTTCCGCCGGCCTCACCGAGGACGATGGGCGCGACCAGTTCCAGCAGCGGTTCACCCACCCGCAACAGAGCATGGTGCAGTGACTCGCGCCGAATGATGCCTCCATCGCTGCCCTCGGCCATCAGCACGTAGAACAAATCCAGCGTACCGCCCTCGATGGCTTTGAGGTGTTTGCCTTCGACGATGATCGGGATCGGTTCTTTGTCGTCGATATCGCCCTTGCTAAGGGTGTGCCAGTTCAGTTCCGGGTCGTAGACGCCGAAATCCTGGCGGGTGCCGACCCAGCGCAGAATGATGACCATGCCCACCTGCATCATCGGATCAAAGGGGATGACGGCGGTGGTGTACACCCGATCAGGGTCGAGTGCCCCTTGTTGCGCATCCACGGCAATCGGCGCGAGCAGGCGTCGGGTTGCTCCGATGATACTGACGAAGCGCCCCTTGGAGGAGCGATCATCAGACCCGCTGCGTTCCACGCGATAACTGAACACGGCCTGGGTTTTGGCCAGCAAACGTATGTCGGCGCTTGGCAGGGCCAATTCGTAGATGTTGCCCACGCTGATGAGCGGCTCGCCGCGGACTTCAACGCTGATCGGTTCGCCGTCCAGCGTGGTGCCCTTGCCCAGGCCGATGATCACATCACCGATCCGGAAGTCGGGTGCGTCGACCAATACCTGCAAGGTCAGCGGCGCATCCCCCAGTTTGTCCATGTCCACAACGCTATTGAAGGCCTCTTTGACCATGGGAGGCGACAGGCGCGTGTTGCCGGTATCGACGGCAATCCCTACTGCGGCGCACCAGTCTTCGGAGCGGTTGTCGACAATGTCGTGTACTTCAAAGGCTACGGCCAGGCTATCGGTATCGCCGGCGGCGAGGATGGTGGCCTTGTCGACATGGATGATCAGTGGATGGCCTTGCGGGTCATCGATGTGATCCTGGGTCACCCGTGGCGAATACACAAACCAGCCACCCCAGGTCAATTTGCAGCGGTCACCTACGGCCATGTCGGGGTAGGGCAACAGGCTGCTGCTGCCGGGTTTGGCCTTGATGATGATGTCGAGGCCGGTTTCGGCGGTTTCCTTGTCCACGCCATCGTTGATGATCCGCGGATCGATGTACATGTACAGCTCGGAATGCCCCGGGGCACTGCCGTTTTCATCCTTGCCGCCGGGCCGGTCGAGTTTGACGAAGATATTCACCGGAGGCAGCGAAGTTTCCGGAGTCTGTTCGAATACCTTGACCCGATATTGCAGCGTATAGGCCCCGGTCACGAACTTCTGGGGCGGGACATACAGGGTGACACGCTCGCCGACATCCCCTGGCTTGACGAGGGTGGTCTGGTCGACCTGAATACCGTCGAGCAGCAGCTCGATGTGGTCACCTAAACCCATAAGGTTCCAGGGTGGGCAATAGACTTTCAGCCCCTTGTCGGGCGCCAGCAACTGCGCGGCGGCAATATTGATCCCCCACACCCCCCCCTCCAGGGCCGGCTGCGTACGGTCGGGTATTTCCAGCTGCCGCAGAGACTTTGGGGCCGGGAGGCGAGGGAGCTGAATAAGCATGCTGAAGACTCCAGAGTCGTGGGGAGGCAAAGAAGACGCTGGAAGTTATTTAGGGGCAGGGGGCGAGCGTTGGCTACTGTCAGAAATTACAGGTAAGGACGTATTTGCGATGAACGGTCGGGGGGCGGGTTTTGCGTGCCTGAAACGACTTCCCCGTAGGCGCTGCCGCAGGGTAGTCGACTCTGCGGTGAACCCCAACCTATGGCGAGGGAGTCTGCTCTCGCTGGGTCGCGCGGCGACTTCACCCCCCATTCAGCTCAACAAAAATGCAGCCTCACGCTGAGCTGAATGTTCAGTTATTTCCAGCGACTTCCCGACAAACGGTAAGCAAACCTAGTATTTCTGACAGTAGTCAGCTTTTTCCGGCAGGCATCTAATTGGGTCACAAACGTTCCACGCCATCGTCAGTCAACGGCCCGTTTTATCTTCACGACTGCCCTGCGCGAGAACACTGTCCGCTCAATTGCCGTGGAGTTTCGCAATGGTGCCCCCAGAAGAGTCGTCGATGGATCCGCAACACGCACGCGGCGATGACGAACCAAGTCTTGTGGTTATTCCAGAACCGATTGTTCCGGATATCCTGAAAGACGAAGAGGGAAATGAGAGCCCGGACGGGCTATTACCTCGCGATGTATTGAATCGCGATTTGAAAATCACGATTCCGGCGTGGGATTTCTCGACAGAGCCGGAATTCGCAAAAGACGTCGTGTTGGTGGGCTTCAGGCGACGTGGGCTTCCCTTTGATGACGACACGGCGGGGGTGTTCCCGTTCGATATTCCCATTGATCCGGGTGACAAGATTGTTTCGGTGCCTCAAAGGGACCTGGAAGCTGGCGTTTACGACCTGTCGTACAAGCTCGTGATTGGTGGCAACGACGCGGAATCACAAATAAAAACTATCACCGTCGATAGAGTGCCGCCGGATGACGGCCAGGAACCGGCGATGCTGGAGCTGCTGGATCTTGAGGGCGACATCACCGATGACTATTTGGACGAGCACGGTCAGGTTCGTTTCAAAGTACGCCTCTATCTGGACGTGAAGGCCCGTGACCGGGCGATTTATTACTGGACGGACACCGACACGCCACCGGGCTTCGAAACCGAAATCCGCGAGCAGGCGTTCAGTCAGCTTGATATCGATAACGATCAACTCATCATCACCGTCTACGCAGACGAAATTCGCCTGCGTGGTCATGGGCAGCGATACATCTATTATCGCTTGCGCGACTGGGCCGGAAACCGGGGACCGCGCTCGCGGTTGCTGCCTGTGTTCGTCGATCTGACCCCGGGGGCACCCATTCACAAGCCTCCGCGCATTCCCCTGTCGGACAGAGGCTTGATCGATCGTCAGCACGCCCGGGAGGGGGCGGTCAATCAAGGGGCGGTGACGGTCGAAATCGATGCCTATGACAATCCGTTGAGCGGCGATCAGATACTGCTGGACTGGGATGGCACTGTTCTGCCGCCGCAGGATGTCGACCCGGCCAACTTTCCTTGCGTGATCCCAGTGCCGTGGAGTGCGCTCACAGCCAAGGGGCTGGGGCCGGTGAATGCTCGTGTCACTTACCGCGTGCGCACAAGGGGCGTCGATAGCAAACCATCAATGGAAACCCTGGTATCGGTGAACTTGACGGTGGCAGGCCAGGATCACGCCAATGCGCCGGCGTTGTTGAACCCCAAGCTTGCCTTGCTGGAGATCTACGGCGCCAACTCCAAGGTGCTGAACACATTGCTTACCGAAGATTTCGGCGAGGACGCCGACGGCTTCCTGACCTTGTTCGACGCACCTGAACGAGGACACACGATCGAAGTTTATTGGGGGAGCATCAGTACGCCCGTGGCGCAATACATCGTCCAGACCGGTGACGTTGCCGGCAAGAGAGTGCCGTTCAATATTCCATGGGCGGTCATTGACCAGGACCGGCTGAACCCGGCGTTGCCGGTCCATTACACCACCAGCAATGGCATCAACCAGCAGTTGGCTCCATTCACGCCGGTCAAGGTGTCGATCATCATTATCGAAGGTCTCCAAGAGCCTTCGTTCCCTGACGCTGGCATCAGAGGGACGCTTGACTGCTGTGCGAAACCGCGTCTCTGGGAGCGGGTGCGCGTGAGGATTGAAGGCAACCCGGCGTTTGACGAGAAGGACATCGTGACGTTGTTCTGGCAGGGATGTGCGGGACCGAATGGCACCATGCCCATTCCCGGGGCCGCGCAACCGTTCTTCACCACGTTGAGTGCGGATCAGGCAAGAAACGGTTTTGAAGTGCATGTGACCGATTACGAAAAATTGATAGCGCCGATGCAAAACCAGGGTTCGGCGTTATGTCATTACACCTTGAAAAAGTTTACGGGTGGGCAGGGTGTTTCAAAAAAAGATTTCGTGATTATCAATAGAACCATGCCCAGTGGTGCAGTGTGCTCACCCACTAATGAAACCTGTACGGAACCGTAACGGGTAATTGATTCATTAAAGTGCATTAGCCGGTTTTAGCCGGGACAGTCACGAGTATTTATTCGGGGCTGACAGAGAGTGTTGTGCCCGCGTTTTGGGCGTTCGTTGTTTGACAAAATCCCGGGCAGATAAAGCCCGTTTCTGAAGGAGCTGAAAAATGGCAAGTCGTCAACCATTGACGCCCGCTGAACAAAGTCGGGTCGATTATCTGAAAGTTCGCCGTGCTGTTACAAAAGCTGATGCACCCGTCATCAAAGTGCATCCAGATAACCCATTTCTAAGCGATACGTCGGATGATGAAGCCAATCAGATTCCGCTGAGCCAGCAGGGAAAGCCTTTCAAGTGTCTGGTTCCGAGACCTGCTGAGGCTGACGACCCGAAGATGATACCGGGCTTCATTCATCTGACGTTTGACGGAAGTCCGATAGTCTCTACTCGATACGATTATGTTACGCCGCTGAACCCCGATATTCTTGAAATCGACATGACGTTTCCTGTCGGATACACCGATAGGCCGGGGCCACATGAGTTGGGATACTTTATCGATCAAGGCGGTAATGAGAGCAACTCTGAACCGTTGGAGTGCAATGTTGATAGAACTCCTCCACACCCGTTTTTTCCGGTTATTCTTCCGCAGGAAGTGATAGATGAAGGTATTACCAAAAAATATCTGGACGACAATGGTCGCGTAGCCATTAAGATTCCTGATTATGGAGATAAGAGGATTGGCGATTTTATAGAGGTGTTATATGGGGACTCGATACCGTTGGCAGAGGTTGTCGATTCGATCACCAGGATTGATACCACCACTGACATCTTTCTTGAACTTACCGCTGATGATGTATTCAAGCGAGATGAAGGGACTCACGCGATTTTTTTCAGAATCACCGACCGTAAGGGAAACCTAAGTGCTATTTCTCCATCAGTCCTTGTTACGGTCGTTCTGACAGACCCACCCGAGGGGCTGGTGCCCCTTGATATTCCGCTGTTTGACGGTGTCGGTGACGGTCTGGTCGATCTGGCGGATGCGCAAAACCCTTTGGGCGTGGGAATCTTTAACGAATACACCCACTACTTGCCGGGAGATGAGTTGGTGGTGACCTACGACGGCATTCTGCAGATGGCGAAGCCCATCAACGGTTTTCCGGTTTACGTCGATATTTCATTCAAAGACGTGTTCAAAGACGACCCTGGTGAAAAAACTGTAGACGCCGAGTACCAAATCAAACGCGGCAGCACCTATTACCCGCCAACTCCGATTTCCAAAGAAGTTAAGGTTGATATGCGAAAGCCCGGTCTGCCAATTGATCCGAATAATCCAGACCCGACCAATCCAAATCTGGCGTTGGTGACGGTTCAGGGTGATTCCGGAGGCCCTGCCAATGAGTTGCGAGAAGCCGACAAAGATGGGGACGTTACTGTTACGGTCAATACCTATGGCGGCGCCAAGGAATATGACACCGTTCAACTTGTATATGCGGGCCAGCTTGTTTCTGAGGAGGATGGTGGCCTCGTTACGATTTCAGACCCTGTTCCCACATCGCTTGAGTGGAAAGTGAAGTGGGACGTTATTGCGGCGGCAGGTAATGGTAATCCAAAGCACCCGATGGCTTACGTCATCGGTCATCCGCTGAACGACAACGTAGATATTTCAAAACCTCGGGAGGTGGATGTGGAGATTCAAGTGGACACTGTCCCTGATCCGGCATTTTTACACCTTGATCCCAATTATACTGACTGGCTGAACTGCAAAGCCTTGCGCCTGGATCCCATCAAGGGTGTGGTGGTCGAGGTGCACGTCCCGGGCGGGGAACCGGCACTGGCGAATCAGAAGCTGATATTCACCTATCAGGGCTATATCGACGACGAAGGTGCAACCATCAAACCCGGTACGCTCGAGGAGGTGCCCCACACACCGACAGATCAGGAAGCCGCGGACGGCTTCATTGTGAAGATCCCATACGCACCCTTGCTCGCGACTTTCAATGCGTGGGGTGGCGTCCGTTATACGGCTGTCATTAACGGGCGTGACGTTCCCTCCAAAGAGCATTTGGTCAAGGTGTACCTGGTCAATCCGGGTGATGGCGGAACTTGCCCGTTGCCTACCTGATTCAATGCGTTTCAAAGGAAACACGGGAGGCCGCTACGCCTCCCGTGTCCTCGCTGAAACGGTTGCTGAAACAGGCGGATCATTCCTCGAGCGGGACAGGACTTTTCCGTCCGGATCTAGGACTTCTCCTACATTTTTGCTTGACCCGGATAGGTATTGTTCGCGCCTCTTACAGTCTTTTGGCGTTTCTTCTGAAAGATGTGAGGTGATGAACATTCAGGAAGCCACGTCATGAACAAAAACCATGTTTCGCTGCAAAAAAATGCTGCGGCAGGACTCTTTAAAATGCTGGTCGTGCTGCCAGCATTTTTTTTTACCGGCGGGCATTCTTTTGCCGCCGTTATTGTCGATAACGGCAATACGCTGAATATCGATGCAAGCACACCACAGAGCGATTATCTGGTACGCAACGCAAGTGTGCTGAACATCGCGGGGGCCACCACCCAGAGTCTGTCTGTCACGTCCGGATCAACGTTGAATATCAACGGCGCAACGGTCAATGCCGACAGTGGGCTGGTGGGTATCCGCATAACCGGCAGCACGGGTGATCTCACTCGCGCCATCGTGACCAGCGACTTTATGGGGCTGGCGGTCAATCGGTCTATCGGCTCGACCCTGGGCTCCACGGTCACTGCAACCGACAGTCAATTCAAGGGTGGGGAAATCGGTGCTCAGGTCACCGGCTTGAGCACGCTCACGCTCATCAACAGTCAGGTGACGGGCACAGGGGCTGACAGTACCGGCCTGAACATATTGGGGGGGGATGTACGCGCCTCCGCAAGCACGGTTATCAGCGGCGACAAGACCGGGGTGACTATGGGCAGGGATCCCTCGGGCCTGGGCAACAATTCACTGCGGCTCGACAACGCCAGTGTGGAAGGCCGCACCGGTGATGCGATTCTTGTGGACAAGGGCATCAATGCCACCCTTGAGGTGTTGAACCAGTCTTCCCTGACGGGGGGCAACGGCAACGTGCTGACGGTGCAGGGCGCTTCCACCGCGGGCATGTCTGTCAGCGACAGCACGCTGCAAGGCAACGTCAATGTCACCGGCAACAGTACCGCCAATCTCACCTTCGATCAGGGCAACATGAAGGGCGACGTGCTGGTCGAAAACGGTTCGACCGCCAATGTCACCCTGCAGAACAACTCGCAACTGACCGGCCGTCTCGACAAGGTCAACGGCGTGAACGTCAACAGCGGTTCGAGCTGGACCCTGACAGGCGCTGACACTATAGAAACACTCGCCATGAATGGCGGGACGGTGCGCTTTGGTGCGCGGGATGTGCCAGATACCTTCTACCAGTTGAACGTCGCCACGCTGGCCGGCTCTCTGGATGGTTCCAGTACGTTCGAAATGAAGGGCAATTTCGCCACCGGTCAGAACGACTTCCTCAATGTCACGGGCGTTGCCAGCGGGCAATTCGGATTACTGGTGGCCGCTTCCGGTCTGGACGCGCTGAACCCGCAGCAGTTGACCCTGGTGCACACCGCCGCCGGCGACGCGCAATTTGCCCTGAGAGGCGGGCATGTCGATCTGGGTACCTGGTCGTATGACCTCGCTCGGCGAGAAGTGGGGGAGGGCGGGACGGAATGGTTTCTCGACCCGACCACCAAGACCATCAGCCCCGGGGCGAAATCGGTACTGGCGCTGTTCAACGCTCCGGTGACGCTGTTGTATGCCGAGGCGGGAACATTGCGCAGCCGCATGGGCGAGTTGCGTTTCAATGGGGGTGACACCGGCCTGTGGATGCGCACCTACGGCAACAAGTACAACATCAGCGCCGCTTCCGGCGTGGGTTATCAGCAGACCCAGCAAGGACTTTCTCTGGGGGCGGATACGCACCTGGGCGACAGTCTGTGGGTGGCCGGGATCATGGGCGGCTACAGCCATACCAACCTGGACGTCGCACAGGGGACTTCGGGTACGGTCGACAGCTACTATCTGGGCCCTTACGTGACCTGGATGAACAAGCAGAGCGGTTACTACTTTGATGCGCTGCTCAAGTTCAACCGCTTTCAGAACGATACGAAAGTCGGCATGAGCGATGGCACGCGGGCCAAGGGCAGTTATGACAACTCCGGCATAAGCGCCTCGGCGGAGTTCGGGCGTCAGATCACCCTGGGCAACGGCTACTACATCGGGCCGTACGGCAAACTGTCGACTGCGCTGATTCGCGGGCGCAGCTTCGACCTGGACAATGGCATGCAGGCCGACGGCGATCGCAGCCGCTCGGTGCTGGGTGAAGCGGGAACCACGGTGGGCCGCAACTTCAACATGGGCAATGGCATGGTCGCCCAGCCTTATGTGCGCGTTGCGGTGCAGCACGAGTTCATCAATAACAACCGCGTGACGGTCAACGCTGATAATCAGTTCAACAACGACTTGTCTGGCACCCGTGGTGTGCTGGGCGCAGGCGTTGCAGTGGCATTGACCAAGGACCTGCAGGTGTATGCCGGTTACGACTACAGCCATGGCAAGTACATCGAGAAGCCGTATGAATTGACTGTCGGAGCGCGCTGGACGTGGTAAGCCGCGTCATGATGTGAATACCTGAAAACGCCTCGCACCTGCGGGGCGTTTTTTTGTGCTGGCCTGCCGGGCAACCCGCTGTCCGGGCCGGCGGGTTGACCTGACACCTGCGACTCAGGTGAATCGCAACACGTTGATTTCCTGATGCCCGGACTCATGCGTGCCCCGCCAGTGCGGCCCGTCACGGGAAACGCGGTAGAACAGATTCAGTGCACCGTTCTCCAGCACCCGCAGATGTTTTCCCGGCACGTACAAGGTCACGAGATGATGTTCCACGTCCTCCGGGCTGACGATGTGCCGAGCCTCATACAAGTAGGGAATGCCATTGGCCTTGGTGCCCAGCCAGGCCATGTCGACGATATCGTCCGTGGTCATGCCCGGGTACTGAATGTTCACGGTGGCCGATGTGATATCGGCGCTCACCGTATTGCCCGCGGCTTCGCTTAAGACCGGCGCGGGGATCCGGCCTTCCACCGTGGCGAGTTCGTGCCTGGAGGGGAGCGCAGAGCCGTCGTCCTTTTTGTAGCGCACATACGATACGTCTGCGGTTCCCATGGCAATCGCCCGGACCTGCGCATTCGGAATCTGAAACATGAGGATGCTGGGAAAGCTTTCCACCCTCTGGGATTGTCGGTTGGGCAACGGAGCACCGGTGGGTGGTGTGCCTACCCAGGTCATGGTGACGGTGTCACCCACCTCGAAATCACTGGTGGAGGCGCGAACATGCACGTTGACATCGCGATTGTTCAATTTGTCGAGATCAATGATGCCGTTGACTGACTCCTGGATAATCGGCTCATCCAGCTGCCGGATTCCGGACATGACTTTGACTGTGGTCCTCAGCGACCACTTCTCGGAGTGGTTGAATACCTCGTCATGGATCCCGTAATGCACCACCTGCGCGTTGCCGTCGCCACCGGCCACAATATCGTCCTTGTGTGCGGTGATCTCGATAGGTGCCGTGCCGGCTGCCTCATCGGCGCTGACGGTATGAGGTGGCAAGAAGGCATTGCCCCATTGCACTTGGATAACATCGCGCACGGCGATGTTCGGGTAGCGAGGAATAACCATCGGCACACCCTTGGCTGCCCAAACCGCATCCACACCGTTAACGATGACGTCACGCGGCAGCTGCACGATGTGCAATTTTGCATGTCCGGGCAAATGGGGCTTATCGTCTTTGCCGCCTGGCAGATCCAGCTTCACCAGTATTCGCAAGGGCGTGGCGGGCTCGTCGGGGCTGGTGCTGCCTGCGCGGGTCAGTACGTAGTAGACCTCGTCGACCCAGCCGGGAAGGATGTTCGTCACAGGCAGGAAGAAAAACACCGGTTGGTTGCTGCCGTCTTCGTCGTCCTGCAGAACCCGGGTAAAGATCTTGTGGTCCTTGCCCCAATGGATATCGAGCGTGTCACCTTTGCGCATGGGTTCGGCGTAGGCATCGACGGAGCAGAACAAACCGTCGGGAAACTGGTAGTAGGTTTTGCAGTTGATACCGCCGTCCCCATCGACGATCGGCTCTATCATGGCCGAAATCCGCAAGGGACGCAGTTTCAGCCCCGGAATCTCAGTCTGCAAGCGTGGAAACAGGAAGGAGTGAAAGTGCGTCATGACGAAAAACCTCAGCGAAGGACATGGGGCTCTGCCAGGAAGGCGTTGATTGATTGGGCCTGATGTGGCGAGTGTTGCCTACTGTCAGAAATAACAGGTGTGCCCGGGTTTTCGATGAGCGGTCATGCGCTACAGATGCAAGCCATGGCTTGATCCCTCAAGTTGTCAGAGATCCGGCGTGATCAACTTGCTCGCGGGCCTACCGGGGGCGTTCTGGTCGGCGGGGTTGTATCGGAAGACCTGGTCAGCCGTCGCTTCGAGGTCAACCAGAACAATGGGCAAGAAGCGTCCGGTGCTCTGGAAATAGTCGCGTTGGGCGAACTGCGCCTGTGCCAGCCCGTTTGCGTTGTAGTGCGCCTTGAGGCTGTAATAGAACGCTTCCAACGGGATTTTCAGCGGAATGTCCTGCGGCCAGGTCTGGATCATTACCTCGTTCCAGCCATCGCCATTGGGCGCTGTCGGGCGGACATCAATGCTCAGTTGGAACTGCGCCGGGTCGATGTTGAACGCACAACTGCTGCGTGGTGCGCTGGCATATCGAGTTGCCCAAGCCTGCACAGTGGTGATACCCAGCTCATCACACAGGTCGCCGCGTATGCGGCAGGTGTCCTGAGGACGGCTGGTGGCGCCATCGAAGGGATAGGCACACATCACGTTCAAGGGGTTGGCCGCCGGGGCAAAGCTTTCGCGAATCAGAAAACCTTGTGAGTAAACCGGCTTGGTCAGTCCCGCATCCCGGCGTAGATAGGTGAAGGAAACACCGCCGTTGCCCACCGACACAGGGCTGGGATTCCACATGTGAAAGGCTGCAGAAGCCTGGGATCCACGCAACAGAACGCCATTACAGAAGTAAGCGGTTTTACCGGTCTGACAGGTCGGTGATGTGTGTTCATACCGCGCATTCAAACGCGAAGCCACCTGATAGCCGATGTACAATTGGTCCTGCTGATCAAAGCCGAACACACCGTCAGACCCTTGCTGCAGATCCATGCGCAGGATCGGCAACCAGTCCCCGGTGGCATTGAAATAATCACGCTGATCCTTCTGCGCATCGAGCAATGCGCCGGTTTGTGTTGCGTCGTAAAACAGCGCTTGTATCGGCATCTGTTTGGGCGCGGCGGCGTCCCAGTTTTTGATCTGCAGCAGGTTTGGCCGGGCTGCCCAGGTAGCATCGAAGCCTTCATGGGCAATGAGGCTGGCCTTGAACAGGGTCGGTGCATGACTGCTGAGCGAACATTGTTTGTCCAGTTGCAGGCCTTGTTCCTGGAAGTGCGTCATCCAGCTCAGGGCATCCGTGACACCTTGGGCGGCGCAGGAGGAAAGATCCGGCTCGGCGCCTTTGATTGAGTTCGAGCCACAACCGAAGGCGGGGCGGGTACCCGTCATGACAAACGCAAACGGATAGGCGCACAACACCTCGAGCGCTTTGCCCTGGCCAATGGCGGTGAAGTTGTCGCTGAACACCACGCCACTTTTCTGTGCCAGCGCCCGAGTGCCGAGGTCGGCGCGCAGATAACTGAAACTTTCCGCGCCGAGCTGGGTAGAGGTTGCGTCGTGCTGCCAGAACTCGCCGGCCTCGGGGCTGCCGCGCACCAATACGCCACTGCAGAAGTACGCCGGGTGATTGCCCACGCATTCGACCGTGGTGTTCTGGTAGCGGGTGTTGAGCAGCCTGGCCACTTCCGGGCCGGTGGCGGCCACGGCCAGGCTGTTGAGCAGCCATAACGCGAGCAGCAGTTGTTTGAGTAACGAAATCGGAGTGTTCACTTGTAATACCCCAAGGTCGCCGAGTGTCGTGTCGGGGAATGTGAGGCGTTGAGCGGTTTCTGCAGGAAAGTCTGGGAAACACTTTGATCGTCGGGATCGTAGGTGAATTCATGACCTGTATCTGCCGCGAGATTCAAATGCACAACGGGCAGAAAACGACCGGTCTGCTGAAAGAAGTCCTGCTGAAAAAAAGCCGCACTGGCCTTTCCCGCGTCCGCGATATAGAAAAATGCCTCAAGGGGAAGTCGATCTCCAAAGTCTTGGGGCCACGAAGCAATGACGACCTCGTTGTGTTGGGTCTGGTCGGTTGCATTCAAAAAAGAGCGCGCCACGACGCTCTGCTCAAACTGCTCCGCACTGCTGTTGAAGCTGCAGCCGGTACTCTTGTGAGAGAGCGTATAAAAAAGTGCTACCCATTGCTGACCGCTGTTGATGCCCTGCTCGTCGCACGGCCTGCTGCGCACCGGGTCAAGACTATGCTCGTTACAACCCGTTGATCTGAAGTCGGTTCCACCATCAAAGGGGAACGCGCAGCGCAGCGTGAGAGGGTAAGCAGCAGGGGCCGCCAGTTCCTTCATGATCAAGCCCTGGTTCTTGCCATAGACGAGCCTGGATGCATAAACATCGGAACGCAGGTAGGAGAACGCCACTGCGTTTCGCAAGGTGGAGCCCGGGCTGGGATTCCACGCATGAAACGCTGGCGATGCATCGGTGATACGTATCAACACGCCATTGCAGTTATACGCAGCGGTATCTCCTCGACAAGCGGGGGACGTATCGGCATACCGCGCATTCAATCGCGAAGCCACCTGATACCCGGTGTACAACTGATCCTGCTGGTTGAAACCGAATACCGCGCCGGAGGGCTGCTGCAGGTTCATGCGCAGGATCGGCAGCCAGTCCCCGGTGGCGGCGAAGTAGTCACGCTGATCCTTTTGCGCACCCAGCAGTGAGCCGATTTGAAGCACATCGTAAAACAGCGCTTGTATCGGGATTTGCCGGGGAGCTGTGGCGTCCCAGTTTCTGACTTGCACCATGTTTGGATGGGCTGACCAAATTCCGCCCACACTTTCATGGGCAACCAGACTCGCTTTGAACAGTGCGGGCGTACGGCTACTGAATGAACATTGTTCAGGTGGGTAATAACCTTGTTGCTGAAAGTGAGTGACCCAACTTTGGGCATCGGTAACGCCTTGGGCTGCGCATGACGACGGATCTTGCCCGATGCGTTCGTCTATTGTTGTGCCGCAGCCGAAATCCGGACGATTGCTGGCCGGAATAAACGAATACGGGTAAATGCACAGCACATCCAACACTTTACCTTCGCCAATGGCGGTGAATTGATCGCTGAACACCACGCCGGATTTTTTTGCCACACCCTGAATCTCCATGTCAGCGCGCAGGTAACTGAAACTTTCCGCGCCGAGCTGGGTAGAAGTTGCGTCGTGCTGCCAGAACTCGCCGGCCTCGGGGCTGCCGCGCACCAACACGCCACTGCAGAAGTACGCCGGGTGATTACCCACGCATTCGGCTGTGGTGTTCTGGTAGCGGGTGTTGAGCAGCCTGGCCACTTCCGGGCCGGTGGCGGCCACAGCCAGGTTGTTGAACAGCCAGAGGGCGAGCAACAACACTTTGTTCAATGCCATGGTCGTGTCCTTGACGAGGGTCTGTGTCGTCCAGAGGGACTCCACTTCAGGCGCGTTTGATACCGACGGCCTGGTGAAAGGTGCCGATGTCATCACCACTGGCATTTTCGTTGACGTGCGAACCGTTCAGGTCATAAGACCAGGCGGTCCCCGCGCCGAGTTCGTCCCCGGTCCAGACCGGGTAATGCAGCCAGCCAAGGTATTCGCCCACCTGGCCGCTGGTGGGGTAATACAGTGACCAGAAGCGTTTGATCTGGTCCAGCGAGACGGGCAGCACTTTGGCTTGCATGCAGAGGACCTTCATGCCCTCCCAGTCGGCGCTGTGAGTGAGGTGGTGCAACTCCAGAATTCCCTTGATTGTCAGTTCGTAACGCTGGGTCTGGTTCAGGGTATCGGTCGCGGTGATCGTGCACGTTCCGTTGCGCACCGCAGTGACCTCGCCTGATGCTGAATGGATGGTTGCAATGCTTTCATCACTGCAGCTGTACACGTAGGGAGCCGTGCCCCAATTGGCTTCCCGGGTCATGCGTGTGAACGCAGGCGTTTCCCTGGGCGGCTTGTTGACCGAGGCCACGTAGTTTTCGCTGCTCAGATCCAGAATCGCAGCACTTTCGAAAGGGGCTTTGAGCAGCAAATCCAGTATCAGCGATTCCTCGCGCAGGGTTCGAGCCAGCTTGTTGTTTTTCTTGTTCCTGATCGTGGCCGGCGCGCGCTCCACTTCGTAACGAATGGGCAAAATGTTGTTGTCGTTGGCGATGAACTCTTTCGCGGGAACAACAAACTCCACATCCTTGCCCACTGCGCTCGAACCGATGGGAATGTCGTCGGTGTAGTGGTCGCCGACAAAGAGGTAGACCCGGTCACGATAGGCCATGTCGTCGTAGGGGGTGATGCGCACCGTGGCGCCTCGGGCCGGAATCGTTTCAGGATCAAGTACGCCACCTGGAGCCTCGTCCACTGAAGGCGCATTGTGAGGGGGAGCGTTGGCAGGCATGGTTTCACCTATTGAGCAGCAGTCGTCGGCGCTTGCGTAGAAGCGCCGGGCAACATGAGTTGAAAGGTCGCCGGAATCGGGATTATCGGGGCGTGTCGAGCAGCGCCCTGCGACTGGCTTTCAATGCCAGCCCCCGTGTTGCAGGTGTGGCCAGATATGAGAACTTGCCCCGGAGAAGTTCCTGCACCGCGCTGCTGTCACCGCCGCCGGCCGCAACGCCCCAGGTGACAACACGACCGTCAGACGTCAGCGCGGTGAAACCGGTGGTGTTGCTGTAAAGCGCCACCACGCTGGTCAGTTGATCGACGACAGGCGTGGTATTGCCGCCGACTGTCTGATCGCCCCACGCGACTACCGTGCCGTTTTTGCGCAAGGCGGCGAAAGCCTGGGATGACCCACATACCTGGACAATGTCATCCAGCGTGGCGATGTCGCCTGGTACGGCGCCGCCCTCGGCGGGCCTGCCCCATGCCACCACGTGCCCGTTGCCGCGCCGGGCGGCAAAGGCGCGCCAGGTCGAGCTGACTTCGACGATGTCGTCCAGCCCTTTGATCAGATCGTCGATTGTGCCGCCGTACTCGGCTGTTCCCCAGGCCACGACATGTCCGGAGGCACGCCGAGCGGCGAACGCCTGGGCATTGGCGCAGCTCAATTCGATGACGTCGGTGAGGACGGCGATGGCTTCTGGTACAGCGCCGCCATAACCTGCATGCCCCCAACCGACAATCCGCCCGTTGGCCCGGTGCGCAGCGAAGGCTGCATTGCTGCCGATCAATGTCTTGATATCGTCGAACCCGGCGATGTCGCCCGGCACGGTTCCACCATTGGCTGCCAACCCCCAGGCCACCACTTCTCCAGTGGCCCGTAATGCGGCAAACGCCTGTCCGGCAGACACAATATGCTCGATATCGCGGTGTTGACCGATGATTTCCGGTACGGTGCCACCATTGGCAGCGTCGCCCCACGCCACCACTTGCCCTGTCAGCTTCAAGCCAGCGAAGGCGACGGCGTTACCCACCACTTGTTTGAAACCCAGCGGTGAAACACCGCCCATGCTGCCACCTTCCGTGACGGTTCCCCAGACCACCACCGCATTGTTGGCGCGGCGTGCGGCGTAGGCGCTGCGTGTGCAACTCACTTCGACAATGTCGTCCATCGTGATGATGGTGGAAGGGATCGTTGCTCCATAAGCGCCGTTGCCCCAGCCTACGACATCACCCACATTGCGATGCGCGACGTAGGCTGATTGTCCGGTGATTGTCAGGTCGTTGCCGTTGCCGAAGATGTTCGCCGGGTTCAGGGTCAATGCGTCGTCCGCAGTGCGCACCTGCAGTGGCAGGTGCGGTTGGGTGTCATACCAGGTAGGGGCCGTCGTCCATTGACTGTCGTCCGGGTATTTCCACTGCGCCTGCAAAGGTTGGCCGGTGGAGGCATTGAACGCACTCAATACATGCGAAGCGCCGGATGACCTGTAGGTGCTGCGGTTGAAGCGAACGCCCATGACTTTCAACGCGCCGGAACCAATCACCTTGCGGACATCGTAGACCGTCGGATCAGACGGGCCGTCAGTACCACCCGCCTTGCGGGTAATCGTATAGGTCATGGAAATGCTGTCGTCGACGTTATCGTCAATGAACGTGTGATCCACCTTGATCACCGCCAGTTCTTTATCTGCCTGACTGGCCAGGACTGTATGGGATTTTTTGAATGTAGTTTTGCCGATCACTACCACATGGATCTCATCATCGGTTTTAAGCGCAGCACTGGCGGCGATGACCACTGTTGCGCCAGTGGGGAAAACATCGTCAGGGTTGATCTGATCCTTTTGCGCGCCGCTGGCTTCCAGGAATGTGGCCACCGGCGGTTTCACGCCAGGCGCCGCTTCCACGCGCAAGTCGTAGTCCCTGCCAAGGCTTCTGCCGCCTTCGAACAACTCGACGTAATAACTGAGGATGACCATGTGGTTCAGGCTGTCCAGTACGACCTGCCGAGGAACCGGAAACTCTACCTCCTTGCCCTTGTTGTTACCGCTGATGGTTTTGTCATAGTCCTGATCAACGCTGCCATCAGCGGCACGCCAGTTCATGTAGTAGTGATCACCGGCATTCTCTGCACGGTTGGCGGCAATCAACACGGTGGCCTCTACTGGCACACTGGCCGGGTCGAGCACGTCATTCACGGCTTCGCGTACTTTTGCCGGCTCCAGAAGTTGTTCCTGTGCCTGGCCCACAGTGAATTTCAAGGGGTTCGAAAGGCTGGTCTCGTCTGTGACGGAGCGCCAGACGTGGTAGTTGACGGTGATTTTATTGTCGCGGTTCGGTTCGATGTGTTGAGCGACGAAGGCGGCGTCCAGGTTGATGACCCAGTCTTGTTGGGCGGTTACGGCATTGAATGTGCGGGACCTGGTTTCCTCGCCGGAGATGTCGCCCACCCACTTCCAGGTGGCCTCGTCGTTGGCTACCCATGGCTTCACCACAGGCCTGGGGATGGTCAGTTTACTGGTACCGCCGGGCAGTGTGGCCGGGTCGAGGAAGCCGTTCTGCACCCCGAGGACAATGGGTGCGTCCAGCTCGAATTTCGGTTCACCCACATTGAGCAATTTCGTGTGCAGCGATTCCCGTCTGAGGATCTCGTCGCCCTCGGCTATCAGCAGGTCGTACCACCCCTTCAGGGTTCCGCCGTCAAGGAGCTTGAGGTTGTAGTCATCGACGGTGATGACAAAACCTTCGGGATTCTCGACTTCATCCTCCTCCGGAATGTGCCACTCCAACTCAGGCAGGAAGGTGCTGCCGTCCGGACGTTTACCCAACAGGAACAGCTCAATGCCCATGCCGTACTCGATGGCCGGATCGAACGGAATGCGGACGTTGAT
>Ga0157372_10002437_pt1 | contig 20152 bp, 12 predicted proteins | sample C55metaG_FD_115307 | JGI IMG/M metagenome (GOLD analysis project Ga0157372, IMG submission 115307) | Corn rhizosphere microbial communities from Kellogg Biological Station, Michigan, USA - C5-5 metaG | ecosystem: Host-associated > Plants > Roots > Rhizosphere > Soil | place: USA: Michigan... | reverse complement strand
GGCAGGATGGTTTGGATCGCGTTTGCCGAAAAGCTTTCTTCCGGATGAGGACCAGGGATATGTATTCGCAGGGCTTCAACTGCCCAATGCCGCATCTCTCCAGCGCACGAGTGATGCGTCTAAAAGAATCGAAGACATGATTGTCAAAACGCCCGGGGTGCACTCCCTCACATCCGTCATGGGCTACAGCATGTTAAGCGGGGTCCAGAACACCTACAGTGCCTTCTTCTGGGTCACTTTGAAGGACTGGGGAGAGCGCAAGAAACCGGAAGAACAATACGAAGCAATCAAAAAGCGCCTGAACCAGCAGCTTGCCGGAGTTACAGAGGGCATCGCCTTTTCATTCCCGCCGCCCGCGATTCCTGGCGTAGGAGCATCAGGCGGCTTCACATTCATGCTAGAGGATCGTGCCGGCAAGGACCCTGCGTTCCTCAGTCAGAACCTGAGCAAGTTCATGGCCGCTGCGCGTAAGCGTCCTGAACTCGGGAGCATTTATACAACCGCCCTTCCTTCTGTGCCACAAGTGTTCGTCGATGTCGACCGTGCGAAAGTAATTGCGCAAGGCGTTCAGCTTTCGGACGTGTACAAAACTCTTCAAACCTTCATGGGCGGTCTCCTGATCAATTACTTCAATCGTTTCGGACGTCAGTGGCAGGTGTTCGTTCAAGCCGAAGGACAGTATCGAACGCGAGCAGACAACCTTGGCCAGTTCTATGTCACCAACGATGCCGCGCAGCCCGTGCCTTTGAGTGCCCTGACCGCGATCAAATCAAAGGAAGGACCCGAGTTCACTCTCAGATTCAACCTCTATCGTTGTGTTCAGATCAATGGCAGCGCGGCACCAGGTTACAGTTCAGCTCAGGCCATGAAGGCCTTAGAGGAAACCTTCGCATCGTCGATGCCCTCAGAGATGGGCTACGACTACATGGGAATGTCCTATCAAGAAAAAAAAGCGGAAGAAAGTGTCTCACCGGCAGTCATCTTCGCCATGTCTCTGCTGTTCGTATTTCTGATTCTGGCTGCGCAGTATGAGAGCTGGTCCCTCCCCTTCAGCGTACTTTTGGGAACGCCCATTGCGGTACTTGGCGCATTTCTTTTTCTTTGGGCACGTGGCCTCGAAAACAATGTCTATGCGCAAATCGGGCTGGTCATGCTCATCGGTCTTGCCGCGAAGAACGCCATCCTTATTGTCGAGTTTGCCAAGATGGAGTACGACAAGGGCAAGTCTGCAGAAGAAGCAGCGCTAATAGGAGCCAAACTGCGACTGCGGCCGATTCTGATGACTGCGTTCGCGTTCATCCTTGGTTGCGTACCGCTCTGGGCGGCCGCCGGAGCGGGAGCTATATCGCGTCGCGTATTAGGAACAGCCGTAATTGGCGGCATGCTGGCTGCTTCAATTCTCGCGATATTCCTTATCCCAGTGAGTTTCGATGTCGTTGAACGCCTTGCTCATCGCAAGAAGAAGGCGCTACCAGTTCACACACCCATCGTCGCCCCCTCGGAGGGGGACTAGCGTGATCAGTAAGTTCTTGCTCGTCTGCCTGGCATTAGTGGCATTGAGCGGTTGTGCCGTCGGCCCAAATTATAAGCGTCCGGCTACGACAATTCCGGAGACGCACCGGGGAGCAAGTCCAGACCAACCACCCAACGTCCCGTCTGTGGGCGACGAGAAGTGGTGGACAGTTTTTGCAGATCCTCAGTTGCAAGCGCTAATCCGGGAAGCTCTTACTAAGAATTACGATCTTCGGATTGCCGCTGAACGTATCCTGGAAGCGCAAGCGGCACTCGGCATCACAAGGGCGGATCAATTTCCAACGATTGCCGCGGGCCTGAGCGGTTTCAATGAGCGATTTCCTAGGACCAGAGTCACACCAGAATTTGAGACCAGTCCGATTCAGGCCAATCTCTCTCTGGCGTGGGAACTCGACTTCTGGGGCAAGTTTCGCCGTGCCACTGAAGCTGCCCGAGCGAATCTGCTCGCAACCGAATGGGCGCATCGCGCGGTAATTTCCAGCCTGGTCAGTGATGTCGCCACTGCATACTTCCGGCTGCTTGAGTTGGACGCTGAGATGGAGATTTCCACGCGCTCGCTAGGCTCAAGGAAGGAATCATTGCGACTCGTCCAAATCCGAGAAAAAGGAGGGAACACATCCTTAATGGACGTGCGGCAATCCGAACAACTGGTCTATGCTGCCGCTGCTTCCATTCCAGATATTGAGAGGCGAGCCGAACAGCAAGAGAATTTCATCAGCATTCTGCTCGGCAGGAACCCGGGGCCGATAACACGAGGCAAGCCCTTGCTCGAACAACTCGTCCCCCCTTCCGTTCCTGCCGGGCTACCCTCAACGCTATTGGGGAGACGCCCTGACATTCAGTCAGCGGAGCAGCAACTGATTGCGGCGAATGCTCGCATCGGCGTGGCCAGAGCGGCGTATTTCCCACAGATTATGCTGACAGCAACGGCTGGATACCAGAGCGCCGCACTGACGAACCTGTTTACCGGCCCTGCCGGCATCTGGAGCTTTGGTGGCCAATTGCTCCAGCCTATATTCACCGCGGGCAAGATTCGCTCGAACGTCAGATTGACCGAAGCACAACAGCGAGAAGCAGTTCTCTTTTACCAGCAATCAATCCAACAGGCATTTAGGGAGGTAGCCGACTCTCTAATTGCCTATCGCAAGCAGCAGGAATTCAGGCAACAGCAGGAACTCCTGACCGCTTCCGCACAGGACGCTACAAGGCTAGCGAACAGCCGGTACCGCGGCGGTGTTAGCAGCTATTTGGAAGTGCTCGACAGCGATACCCGCTACTTCGATGCTCAACTCGTTCTCGCTCAAGCGCGCCTTAACGAACGACTCGCGTTAGTTCAGGTGTACAACTCGCTTGGGGGAGGCTGGCAGCAATAGCTAGCTCCGCACATAGACGCCTGGCGTCTTCCTAAGAACTCATCTGCAATGACTGGCATTTCTGTCAGTCGTTGTTCAGGCATAACTTGCCTACGATTTGATTGCCTGCAATGTCTAGAAGGTCCAGCTGTTTAGCCTACAACAAGCATGCAGACGACTGAAAGTGACAACGCTCCGCTCGGCAGCTCTGCTTTGGGCGTTTCACCAGGGGGATCATATTTTGAGCGGCACACTTGTCAACGCCCTTGCCGCAATCACATTGGTCGAGATGATGTTCACTCTCGGCTTGGGATTGACGCCCTCTGCCGTGCTGGGTGCCACCAAGGACTGGCGATTAATCATGCGCGCGTTGCTCGCGAGCTATGCAATTGTTCCCGCGCTGGCAGTCGCGCTGTTGATCGTCTTCAAAGCAAGTCCAATGGTGTCCGCCGGCTTACTAATCGTTGCGGCGTGTCCGGGCGCTCCGTATGGTCCGCCGTTCACGAACCTTGCCAAGGGGGACGTGAGCATTGCCGTAGGTCTAATGTTAGTGCTGGCAGCGACCTCCGCCATTCTCTCGCCGGTCTTGTTAGGCCTCCTTTTACCAGCAGTTTCTAACAGTACAACCCTCGCCATTAACATCCCCAAACTCGTGAGTACCTTGGTGGGAACACAGTTGCTGCCGCTTTGCCTCGGAATTCTCTTCCGCCACTATTTGCCACAATCGGCAAAGAGGCTTAAAACACCTGCCGGTGTTCTGAGCATCGGCTTGAATCTGTGCACACTCATTGTGGTGTTAATCGCGTACTTCCCAACCCTGGCAACCATTCGCGCCCGCGGATATCTAGGCATGCTCTGTTTGTTGCTTGCCTGTATGGCGGCCGGTGCGCTTATGGGTGGCGGGAAAGCCCAATCGCGTAAAACCGTAGTCATCACGACTGCTGTCCGCAACGCAGGGGTAAGCCTTGTCGTTGCCACAACGAGTTTCGGAGGTACCGCAGCAGTAAGTGCCGCGACTGCGTATGCCTTGTTTCAGACACTCGGAATGGCACTCATTGCAATCGCCTGGGGCAAACTGAATCCAGGTCTCACCGTCCTTACAAACAAAGCGGCGTAGCTCCCCTGGTAAAAGGGGCTGGAGTCAAAGATGAGTTCGCAGAGTAAACGACATAACAGCGCCGTAACGAAGGAGAAAGCCGCACCGGTGATCTCCATCGACAGCAGGAGAAATGCGCTTTTCGACCAGTACGGCTGCGGCCCCGTCCAGTTTGCCGGCAGTGACAACGGTTTATATGAGCGTCACCTGCTGTTCGACAATGTGGCACCACGCGAGTTGACTGACGCCCGGATGCGCTTCGAGGCGTTTGCGCACTCCGTACGAGACGTGCTCTCGCAACGATGGGCTCTGACCGAGAAAACTTACGATCGGATCAATCCAAAGCGAGCCTATTACTTTTCCATGGAATATCTCCTGGGCCGTTCTCTGGCAAGCAACGTGGCGAATCTTCTGCTGGATGAAATACGCCGTGACGTCATCAAGCAGAAGGACATTGACTGGCTTAACCTGCTGGAACAGGAGCCCGACGCAGGCCTGGGAAACGGTGGACTCGGGCGCCTGGCTGCATGCTTTTTGGATTCAATGGCTACACTGCAGCTTCCCGCAATGGGTTACGGACTTCGTTATGAGTACGGTATATTCCGACAGACGCTCGAGAATGGCTGGCAGCGAGAAGAGCCTGATAATTGGCTGCGCACCCCAGACCCATGGGAAGTCATGCGGCTCAATGAATCCGTTGACGTTACCCTTAATTGCTCATTCGAACTAAGTGGCGGGAGCTTGCGAGCTGTTCCCGGAGAGCCTTCCACACTCACGGCCATTCCATTTGACCGCCCTGTCGTGGGATACGGTGGAAAGAATATCAATACCCTGCGGCTTTGGGCTGCGGCAGCCCCTACTTTCTTTGATTTTCAGCAGTTCAGTAGCGGTGACTTTGTTGCAGCACTTGCTCAGAGACTGTCTGCGGAAACAGTCACCAGGGTTTTATACCCTGATGATTCGACCAGTGTGGGCAAGGCGCTACGCTTTGTGCAGGAATACTTTCTTGTGTCAGCCTCACTCCGCGATCTGTTCCGTCGGTTCACCCGCAGCAACACGGACTGGACTGCTCTGGCCGAAAAGGTCGCAATTCAACTCAACGATACTCATCCGGCACTGGCGGTGTCGGAACTCATGCGTATCTTGCTGGATGAGGCACATCTGGACTGGGATGACGCCTGGAAGACCACGCAGGACACTCTCGCGTATACAAATCACACTTTGCTCCCTGAGGCTCTTGAACAATGGCCCGTGGCATGGTTCGAGATCATGCTGCCGCGGCACCTCGCGTTAATTTACGAAATCAATCACGGATTGCTCGATTGCGCAGAGCTACGCTTCCCTGGAGACATGGCCCGTCGTTCTCGCATTAGCCTGATTGGGGAAGGATCCCCGCGTGTGGTGCGGATGGCAAACCTCGCGATCGTGGGTTCGCACAGCACAAACGGTGTCGCCGCATTGCATTCGGAGCTTTTGCGAAAGAATACCGTTAAAGATCTTGCCGAACTTTTCCCCGAGCGGTTCAACAATAAAACGAACGGAGTCACTCCCCGACGTTGGCTACTGCTCGCTAACCCTGATCTTGCGAATCTCCTGACCGACGCTCTTGGCGACAAATGGATTACAGATCTCGGCAGTTTGCGCATGCTTGCGTCGCTTTGTGATGACAGTACCTTCCAATCGTCTTTCCTCCAAGCAAAACGTAACGCCAAGTGTCGCTTTTCGAACTGGCTGAGGTCCCAATCGGGCGAGTCGGTCGATCCTGACACTATTTTCGATTCTCATGTTAAACGCATTCACGAATACAAAAGGCAGTTGATGAATGCTTTACGGATTGTCGTCTTGTACAACCGAGTTCGCGCCAACTCGCAAAGCGAAATACAGCCAAGAACATTTTTGTTTGCCGGCAAAGCCGCACCGGCTTACCACCTTGCAAAACTGATCGTCAAGCTCATCAACTGCGTCGCGACAACGGTTCAACGTGAGCCCGAAATGCAAGGGCGTCTGCGAGTGTTGTTCGTTCCGGACTACTCAGTGTCCATGGCGGAACGCCTGATTCCCGCGACCGACATCTCTAACCAGATTTCAACCGCCGGTTATGAGGCAAGCGGCACAAGCAATATGAAGTTCATGATGAACGGAGCGCTGACGGTCGGCACCCGAGATGGGGCTACGATCGAGATGGCCGCAGAAGCCGGGGAAGAAAACTTGTTTCTGTTTGGCCTCAATGCGGAGCAGGTCGCAAGCAACCGCAATTGGTACAGCCCCGTTTGGCACTACGAGAATGAACCCGAGACCCGTGCCGCTTTGGATCTCATCTTTTCGAACTATTTCAATCCGGGGGAGCCAGACATCTTTGAACCTTTGCGGCATATGCTGCTCCGCGACGGCGATTATTACATGAACCTGGCGGACTTGAACTCGTACATCGAAGCTCAAGAGCAGGCGGACAGGCTTTATTCAAAGCCCAAGCAATGGGCACGAAAGGCGATTCTCAACATTGCTGCCTCTGGGAATTTCTCAAGTGACCGGACGATCACCGAGTACGCGAAAGACATCTGGAATGTGCTTCCATGTCCAATCGGTAAAAGCAGCCATGGGGCCGAGTAATTCGCAACATTATGCCACTCCTTGAGTTCTCCAACGCGCCACCGACAAGCCGAACCGTATGGAAGAGCTTGGAGGCCCACCATAAGAAGGTCAAAAGCCTCCATCTAAGAGACCTGTTTGCGCAAGATTCTTCGCGTGGCGAACGTTATACCGCTCATACGGCCGGTCTGCTTCTTGACTATTCCAAGAACAGAATCACCGACACCACCCTCGCGTTGCTATTGCGGTTGGCAGAAGCTTCGGGCCTTCAGGGTCGCATTGATGCATTGTTTCGGGGTGAACAGGTCAACACCACGGAACGGCGTCCCGCGCTACACGTAGCGCTTCGATGTCCCCGAGGTGCCTCGATCTTCGTAGATGGAGAGAACGTCATTCCGCGGGTGCATTCTGTTCTCGATCGCATGAGCCACTTGTGCCGGCAGGTACGCGGAGGTGAATGGAAAGGATATAGCGGCAAACGCATTCGCAACGTGATCAACATAGGGACGGAAGGTTCATATCTCGGTCCCGAGATGGCGTGCAGAGCGCTTCAACACTACTCCGATTCGAGCCTACTCGTCCGATTCATCGGCGCCATCGATGAAAGCAGTTTTGTCGAGGCCACGCGCGGAATTGACGCTTCCGAGACTCTGTTTATCGTGTGCTCAAGAACATTCACAAACCTGGAAATACCAGCCAACGCCATCACGGCTAGACAGTGGCTTTTGAATGCGCTCGGGAACGAGCGGAACGTCCTCGAGAGACATTTCATCGCAGTCTCAGCCGATGCTGCTCAAGTCGCCGAGTTTGGCATTCCACCTGGCAATCGTTTCGAGCTCTGGGACTGGGTGGGCGGCCGCTACTCTCTATGTTCCGCGGTTGGGCTTCCGCTCATGTTGGCCATTGGCCCGGAACACTTTCGATCCATGCTGGAAGGATTTCACCAGCTCGATGGGCACTTTCTCGCAACTCCTTTTAACCAGAACCTCCCCGTGATCATGGGCTTGTTGTCCATTTGGTACAACAATCTCTTCGGGTTCCAGAGCGTAGCAGTGCTTCCCTATCACGACCGTCTGGGCCGTTTCCCCACGTATCTCCAGCAGTTGATGATGGAAAGCAATGGTAAACGCGTGACATTGATCGGAACGGACGTGACGCGCCACACAGCACCCCTTTGTTTGGGAGAACCGGGAAACAACGGGCGCTCTTTCCATCAATTCTTGCATCAAGGAACGCACACCGTACCTTGCGATTTCATCGTCTTCGCACAATCGGAGCAAACAACAAGCAACCATCATGACACGCTCGCGGCCACCGCGTTTGCTGAGGCCGAAGCACTAGCCTTTGGTAAAACCGCTACGCAATTCCAGGCGGAAGGCACGGCCGAGTGGGTGATTCCCCACCTCGTCCTCGAGGGCAATCGGCCATCGAATACCATCCTTGCTCCGAGCCTGAGCCCGGATACTCTGGGCAAGTTAATTGCTTTGTACGAGCACTGCACTTATACGCAGGCGGTGATTTGGAATATCAACGCATTTGACCAATGGGGAGTGGAACTGGGTAAGGAAATGGCACAAAACATATTCACTGAACTTGACACAGCTGAGGATCCCCCCTTGCAACACGATAGTTCGACGAACTCGTTGATCCGAGAATACCGAACTTTGAAACGGGTGGGTTAGAAGGCGTGCAAGCGCTGAAAGCGCTTGGCTCATAAGTTCAGGTTTGCACCGAACCCGATGGATAACGCTCTTCACATTGCGGAGAAGCCCTTCACGAACTTCATTTCTGAAGAAGAGGTCGCGCGCGACAACACCATTTCGACTGGTTGCCCCTCACCACTGGGGGCGACCCACTGTGAGGGTGGCGTCAACTTCAGCGTCTTCTCTCGAGACGCCGAGGCTATCGAACTCCTCCTGTTCGATGCCATGCATGACCCGCCCAGTCAGGTCATTACATTCGATACAGTGCACCATCGCACATACCATTACTGGCACGCGTTCGTTACCTCGCTCAGGCCGGGGCAGATTTACGGATATAGAGTGTATGGTCCATCGTCTCACCGAACGGGCCTACGCTTCGATCCGCAGAAAGTGCTTCTTGACCCGTATGGACGTGAGGTCCTTGCCCCGAGGGATTACAGCCGAGAAACCGCCCGTCACAGTGGAGATACCGTAGCCACGGCCATGAAAAGCGTCGTAGTCGATCCCAACGACTACGATTGGGAAGGAGACGCGCCTCTCCGCACACCTTGTTCGCGCACCATTATTTATGAAATGCACGTGCGCGGCTTCACTCGTCACCCAAATTCAGAGCTCCGATCGCCGCTGGCAGGAACCTACGCCGGAGTCATTGAGAAGATCCCATATCTTGAGAACCTCGGCATTACGGCGGTAGAACTGCTACCAGTTTTTCATTTTGATGAGCAAGATTGCCCACCCGGCGTAGTTAATTATTGGGGGTATGCACCGGTGTCGTTCTTCGCTCCCCATCGGGCCTATAGTTCGAGGCAGGAAGTGCTTGGTCCGACCCATGAATTCCGGGACATGGTGAAGGCTCTCCATCGCGCAGGCATCGAGGTAATTTTAGACGTTGTATACAACCATACAGCTGAGGGAGACCACACAGGGCCAACAATATGTTTTCGCGGCTTCGACAATCCCACGTACTACATTCTTGAGAACGATCTTTCGCGATACGCCAACTATAGCGGTTGCGGTAACACCGTCAACGCAAATAACCCAATCGTACGTCGAATGATCCTGGATAGCCTTCGTTACTGGGTCAAGCATATGCACATCGACGGGTTCAGGTTTGACCTTGCGTCAAGCCTCGCCCGAGATGCTTCGGGAAACTGTTTAGCCGCTCCGCCCGTCCTTTGGGACATTGAAACGGATCCCGCCCTCGCAGGCACGAAACTTATAGCAGAGGCATGGGATGCCGCCGGCCTATACCAGGTCGGAAGTTTCATCGGTGACACGTGGCAGGAGTGGAATGGGCGATTCCGCGACGATTTTCGTAGCTTCTTTCGCAGTGAACGGGCAACGGTCACCCGGGTGGCGGATCGTTTCCTCGGAAGTCTGGAAATTTACGCCCACGAAGACCGGGAACCTGAGCAAAGCATCAACTTCATTACCAGCCATGACGGGTTCACCTTGAATGATCTGGTCTCGTACAACGACAAGCATAATGATTCCAATGGCGAAAGTAGTCGGGATGGAGGAAACGATAACCGTAGCTGGAACTGCGGAGTAGAAGGTCCGAGCGACGATCCAGCAATAGAGCAGCTGCGTAACCGGCAAGTGAAAAATTTCCTGACCGTGACTCTTCTCTCAATAGGAACCCCGATGATCTTGATGGGAGATGAGGTCCGGCGCACGCAAGGCGGCAATAACAACAACTACTGCCACGATGATGAGACGAGTTGGTTCGATTGGTCCTTGATAAATAGACACGCAGACATTCTCCGCTTTGTAAAGCTGCTGATCCGGCGCCGCCTTCGAAGGGAGAGTTCAGTCAACCGTGACACTCTGGCTCAACTGGTTCAGCAAGCTCACAAAGCATGGCATGGCACACAACTGTACAAGCCGGATTGGAGCGACTGGTCGCACAGCATTGCCCTCACGGCCCATCTCATCGAGGAACCCATAGTTGTCCACGTTATCTTGAATGCATATTGGGAATGTCTTGACTTCGAACTTCCTGAGAGTAATCCCGGATCAGCTCCATGGCACCGATGGATCGACACCGCTCTTGACCCTCCTGACGACATTGTTGATTGGCAGCAGTCTCCTCCCCATGTTGGAAACTGCTATGAAGCGCAGCCTCGATCTGTGATCGTCCTCTTCAAGAATGTGTGAAATCGATCGAGGGCGGGGATGCAGAGCTCTAGTTTTCTAACGGCGGCATTTGACAACATGATTGGCGACGTTGCTCGCAAGCGCAGGAGATTGTTCAGCGTTCTGTTGCTACTCGCCAGCCTGCGAAGCGCTGCTCAAGATTTGGCCCCACGGGCTTACCTGATAACACCAATTCACTCCAATGCGATCACGTTGACCTATTCCTTTTTCGACGGCGAACTCTTGTTTGAAGGAACGGTCCCAATTACGGATGCGACCGCGAGGGTCAGCGTCCCGATTTTGAGCATTTATCACGCGACGCGCTTCTTTGGTCGCACTGCAAGCTTCACGGCTTCCCTTCCTTACGGCATCGGGTCCTTTCGCGGGACAGTCCTTTCCACACAAACGAATGCTTACCGTTCGGGCCTCTTCGACTCTTCCTACCGTCTGTCCATAAATCTGATTGGTGGACCGGCAATGGACCTCGCGGACTTCCGCAATTGGAGCCAGAAGATGCTGGTGGGAATCAGCGTCCGTCTTGTTGCTCCCACAGGACAGTATGATTCAACAAAACTCATCAACTATGGAGCACACCGTTGGGCATTCAAACCCGAAGTCGGTGTCTCGAGACGTTGGGGCCATTGGATCGTCGATACCTATGGTGGCCTCTGGTTCTACACAGAAAATAGTGAGTTCTTTTCCCGAAACCAGTTCTCCCCAGGAGTGAACACTCAAGAGCAGGCGCCGATCTTTGCGTTCGAAGGCCATGTCAGCTATGACGTCAAACCTCGCCTCTGGGCGTCTCTGGACGGCAATTTTTGGCATGGTGGAAGAACAAGTTTGAACGGTACGATCAACCCGAGCACCGTTCAGAACAACTCTCGAGTCGGGATAACATGTTCTCTCCCCGTCACGAAACATCAGTCGCTTAAGCTCAGTTATAACCGCGGAGCGTACGTTCGTTTTGGCGGAAAGTACGACAATATCTCCGTGGGATGGCAGTACTCGTGGATAGGCAAACCGAATTGGTAAAGGCATGCTATGTACGATCCCAGAAATTATCCCGTTGCAATTCTCCTTCTTTCGTTTGCTGGCCTGTGGCTTTGCGCCAAAATCGGCGCCGGCGCCCAACGAACTCAGCAGAACATAGTTGAGGAGGACCGTAAAGATCTAAATACTGTTGCGGCCGCAACGCTGACTCTTCTCGGGCTGATTATCGCGTTCACGTTCTCAATGGCTGTGAGCCGCTACGATCAGCGAAAGAATTTGGAGGCCGAAGAAGCGAATGCCGTTGGAACGGAATATCTCAGAGCCAGCCTGCTTCCCGCAGACACAGCTAACAAGCTGCAATCCGCGTTACTGAGCTATCTGGAACAGCGTATATCCTGTTACGGGATTCACGGTTCTCGCACGGCTGAACTGAAACGGGTCAGCATAGAAACGGCTGCGCTGGAAAAACAAATGTGGGCGCAGACAAATTCCATTACGAAAGACTTACCTGGCCCGATAGCCGCGTTGGTTATTGGAGGATTGAATGACGTCCTTAATTCACATGGTTATACGCAAGCTGCGTGGTCAAATCGAATTCCCTCTGCTGCATGGGTTCTCATGGCACTGATTGCGGGCATGTGCAGCTTCTTGATAGGCTATGGCGTGCATCGGGCACGGATCCTGACTCTCCTCGTTCTGCCGCTCGCCGTCTCAATCGCACTGTTTCTTATCGCGGACATTGACAGTCCACATGGTGGCCTAATCCGAGTTCGGCCAGATAACCTTACCCAACTTGCGGAATCGTTTGCCGGACAATGAGCGTACGCATGGAACTCTCGTGTAGATTCAAGACGCCCTCCACTCTTTAACGGGTCTGTAATCCCTTTGAATCACTTGCACAAGGGAACATCAAAGAGTGGGGGCGTCTTCCCGAGTGGCCCCGGATCGCCTTTCTGGTTTAGCGCTTAAATCTTATTGTCACCATTTGCCAGACATTCAGAACTGTCAATTGTGTCAGCCAGGGCTGGTATAAACTGCATATGTTAGATCGCCTTATCCTGCCACTTGCAGTCGGGTCATTTCCGCAACCAACTCGTTCTTTGCGACCTGAAGCGCACGCTCGGGCGTTAAGCGGCCAAATATATCCAGCGACCGCGCGATAATTCCCGTCCAACCAGTTTGATGGCTCGCGCCCAGTCCCGCCCCATTTTCGCCGTGGAAGTACTCATAAAAGAGGATGTAGTCCTTCCAGTGCGGGTCTTCTTGAAACTTCTGGGTGCCGCCGAAGACCGGCCGTTTGCCGTTAGCGTCCCGCAAGAAGATCGCGGCCAACCTGGAGGAAATCTCCTTGGCAACCTCGAACAACGTCAGATATTTGCCTGAACGTGTGGGGCATTCCACCTTAAAATCGTCCCCATAGAACTGATAAAGGTTCAAGAGCGCCCGAATGATCAAAGCATTGACCGGCATCCACACGGGGCCCCTCCAGTTGGAATTGCCGCCGAACATTCCAGTGTTTGATTCGGCTGGCAAGTACTGAACGTTGTACTCTTGGCCTGCGACGTTGACGACGAACGGATGCTCCAGGTGGTATTTGGACAACGACCGTATACCATAGGGCCCAAGGAATTCATCTTCATCCAACATATAGCCGAGTATTTTTTCGATCTTGCGTTTGTTGCAGACCGAAAGGAGTCGGCGGTTGGCGTATCCGACAAAGCTTTCATCTGCCGGGGCTATGTGTTTCAGCAGCTCGGGGTGACGTTTTCTGAAGGTCTCCACCAGTTCTCTCAATTTTGGAAGCCTGGTCAAAATACCCGTCGGTTCCAGCACGGTCGATGCACACAATGGCAACAATCCAACCATTGAACGGACTTTCATCCTCATAGCTTCGCCGTTCGGCAGGTGAAGCAAATCGTAAAAGAAGCCATCTTCCGTGTCCCACATTTCGTCATGATTCGCGCCCATGCGGTCCATTGCATAGGTAATCCAAAGAAAGTGCTGCAGGAAGCGGAAGGCAACGTCTTCATAAATTGGGTCATAGTCTGCCAAAATCAACGCGATCTCTAGCATGTTCTGGCAATAAAACGCCATCCATGCCGTGCCATCCGCCTGGTCCAAATGGCCCCCGGTCGGAAGTTGGGCACTTCTATCAAAGACGCCAATGTTATCCAGTCCCAAGAAGCCGCCAGCAAACACATTCTTTCCTTGGGGATCCTTGCGGTTGACCCACCAATTGAAATTTTGCATCAGGCCCTGAAACGACCGCTCCAGGAAGCGGACATCGGACCGGCCTAGCTCTTTTTCAACGTTGTACAGAAACAGCGTGGCCCAAGCGTGAACTGGCGGATTTACATCACTGAAGTTCCATTCGTAAGCGGGAATTTGTCCATTGGGGTGCGCGTACAAATTGCGCAACATGAGCAACAGCTGGTCTTTTGCAAAATCGAAATCAACAACGGAGAGGGCGATTGTGTGGAATGCTAGATCCCAAGCAGCGTACCATGGGTACTCCCACTTATCGGGCATAGAAATGATGTCACTGTTCAGCATGTGGAACCATTCAGAGTTCCTGGCATGTCCGTTTTGATGGCCTAAAAGCGGGTGTGATCTATGCTCGTTAAGCCACTTATCCAAGTCGAAATAGTAATATTGTTTGCTCCACAGCATTCCCGCCAGCGCTTGCCGGTGCACGCGCCGCTCATCCTCATCTAGTGAGGAAGGTGTGATTCTTGAATAGAACTCGTCCGCGTCGGCAATCCTCTGGCTGAAGATCTCCTCGAAATCATTCAGCACATTCCCAGCTCGCTGTGAGCTTAAGCGCATCCTGACAGTCTCGCCTTGGCCTGCGGGAATACTCAATCGGTACAAGGCTGCCGCTTTTGTTCCTTTTTTCGCAGGATTTACCGCATTCGCGTTCTTATCGATCAGGTATTCGTGAAAAGCATCCTTTACGAAGGGTGACGAATTCGTCTGCCCCCACAGGCGTGCGGCGTTGGTTTCATTATCGGTAAATAGAAGCTCGGGATTGCCTTCGCAAGTGAGCATACAGTCGTGAATAGCGGGACTGGACGCAAGGACCATTCCGGGCGCGATGCGTCGCAACTCCGGCTTTTCGTTATCCGAGTTGCTCCAGGTATTTCGAAACCACAACATCGGCAGCAAATACACATCAGCAGATTCAGGGCCGCGGTTGAACGCCGAGATGCGAATCAGAACGTCGTCCGGGCCACCCTTAGCGTATTCGACAAACACGTCAAAGTATCGATCGCCGTTGAAGATTCCTGTATCTATGAGTTCGTATTCGAACTCGTCGCGAGACCGCCTCCGGTTGGTCTGCACAAGATCTAAGTACGGGAATTCCTGCTGAGGGTATTTGTAAAGGTATTTCATGTATGAATGCGTGGGAGTGCTGTCGAGGTAGAAGTAGTACTCTTTGACATCTTCGCCGTGGTTCCCCTCACTGTTCGTCAGCCCGAACAACCGCTCTTTCAAAATGGGATCCCGCCCGTTCCACAGGGCCAAAGCGAAACACAGAATCTGCTTGTCATCTGAAATACCTGCAAGACCGTCCTCTCCCCACCGATACGCCCGCGAGCGGGCTTGGTCATGGGTGAAGTAGTCCCAGGCATTCCCATCTTGGCTGTAGTCTTCGCGCACTGTGCCCCATTGCCGCTCGCTCAGATACGGCCCCCATTTCTTCCATGGCACACCAAGCTCTCGCGCATCGTTGAGTCGCCTTTGCTCTTTGGTCTCCACAGACGGAACAGATCTTTGGACCGGCATAGTTATCTCCCTCTCAATGCTTACGATCCGCGCGATTGTGATCTGTCGCGCGGCCCATTTTCAACATAGTTGACTGTTCATCGTAGTTGCGAGGCGTCTGTGCTAGGACTGGCAGTATTACTAGCGGCGAGCCTAGGCATGAGGCTCCTACCGGCAAGAACCATCATCGTGAAACGTGCCGCTGGTTAGCAACGACTCGATGGAGCGTGCACATCCGATGATCTTCTGAGATTCGGGTTCGTTCTTCAGAGCGTCTGGCGACGTTGCATATTTGCCTGTATCCATTGACTCTCGGGCCTCAAGCAGTTTGTTGCTCCATCCATCAACCAATTGAAACTCTCTGCTAAGGAATTCGAGGGCACTCTTATCGGCAGCCGTCGTGGCCGCAACGGAAGCCATTCGAAGGCCGTCAGCGGCCTTTGCCCGAAACCCGTGTACCCACTGCTCAGTGATGGGAAAGCCGTTTTCGATGGCATTCGCCAGAGGGCTAGCCCATTCCCTCAACAAGGTGACCTCTTCGACACCAGCCTTCATGAATTCGCGCGAAAGAGCGTTTGGATCTGAGTTGTCGGTATGTTGGCTACTCAGCTCCGACATCGGAACCGTGAGCACTATCTGATCGCCGTGGAACGAGAGCGTGCCTTGAGCGATACGGACAAGACCATTTACCTCAATGTAGTCTTTCCCCCCCAACTGTACGACTTCCGCATCTCCCCTGTAGCCGTTTACAACCAAAGAACGAGTTCGCACGCCATTCTGGGCTACTGCTTGCATCGTCATGGGTGCCGCGATCGTGGCTGCAACGAGTAGTGGAAGATGCAATCTCATTCCCATTCCCTAAGATCATGTGGATGCATTTGCTTCTACACTTGACGTTTAGCCGCCGGTACTGGCACTTGTAGCAGTTCTCCAAGCGTAGCGTCAGCATCAAGATTCTTTTCAGGAGACTGCCTTGTCCTCTCACCCAGACTCCGCACGGAATTATTGCCGCACCGCGGGGCAAACCTATATGCCACGAATCGCGATGCTTGTCGGACTACTGTTCTTGGCGGCAGCGTACTCTCATTCGCAGAACCCAGTCCCTAAGTCCTCAGCTTCCGAAACCCGGGCTGACAAGCGCATCTCGCCAAAGGATGACGTTGACGCGATAGGGTCTCGAGACATTGGAAAGCGGGGGATCGGCGACTGGTATTCGCTCGAGCAGGAAGCCAAGATGGGCCGTCAATATGCCAAGGCTATCGACGAAAACGTTAAGTTATTGGATGATCCACTGGTAAATGATTATGTCAATCGTGTCTGCCAAACTATTGTCCGGAATTCGGACGCAAAAGTTGCATTCAGGACCAAAGTCATCGATTCGGACGACGTCAACGCATTCGCCCTGCCCGGGGGGTTCATGTATGTCAACACCGGACTGCTCTTAGCAACTCAGAACGAGGCTGAACTAGCGGGGGTCATGGCGCACGAAATTGCCCATGTAGCTGCTCGCCATGCAACCCGTCAGATGACGCGTCAAAAAATGGTTGACTTTGCATCTCTCCCACTCATTTTTGTTGGGGGCGGAGTGGGCATGATTCTTCAGACTGCAGTCGGAGCAGCAAAGCCGCTGGGATTCAACAAGTTCAGCCGCAGCTTCGAATCCGAAGCGGACTATTTGGGAGCTCAATATCTATATAAAGCCGGGTACGATCCCGCGGCTCTGATTTCGTTTTTTGAACGGATCAACACAATGCAGAGACGCAAGTCTGGCGTAGTCGCCAAAGCGTTTTCAACTCACCCCGAAACGCGCGACCGAATAAATAAACTTCAAAGAGAGCTCGGTCAAATTTTGCCGACGCGAGAAATTTACGAAGTATCCACGTCCGACTTCGATGAAGTCATTACTCGTCTAGTGGCGATCGAAGGATCCTCTCACGCGTCTGCTGGGTCGCCCAAACCGACACTGCGGCGCCACATCTCAATTCAAGCGCCGCCAACTACTCCTGAGCCGCCGGATAGATAAGCACCGGGAAACCAGGAGCGCACTCTGTTCCTGTGCCTGTCATTTCTGGCAGTTCGCAGACTGGAAACACCAACTCATCATGAGCGTGTGCTCTCACAGGATTGTCTTGCTGTTTACTGTGCGCGAGCACAACGGGAGCCCCGCGTGATACGCCGCATAATCTCCGCTGTGTGCATTCTGGCGCTGGTACCAGGCAATACCGTCTTACGAGGACAAACCACGCCACCTAACCCGCCCGCGACGGAGTCAGGCAAGTCTACCTCTCCTGTGTCCTCGAGTACTGCTTCGGAACAGGAAACGGTAAAGCTTCCTCCCGAACAACTTGATTCCCTTGTCGCTCCGATTGCTTTGTATCCCGACCCACTCTTAAGCCAGACGTTAGTCGCTTCCACTTATCCACTGGAACTGGTCCAACTGAAGCAGTGGCTTGACAAGAACAAGGGACTCAAAGAAAAAGAGTTAGCAGAAGCTGTCAAGAAACAGAATTGGGACCCGAGCATCCAGGCATTGGCCGCGCTGCCCGATGTGGTTAAGCGATTATCTGAAGATATTAAGTGGACCACAGACCTTGGAAACGCCTTTCTTGCTCAGCAGGGTGACGTCATGGATGCCGTCCAACGCATGCGCAAGAAGGCACAAGAAACCGGAAACTTGAAATCAAGTGAGCAGCAAAAAGTCGAGACCAAGGTTGTAGAAAACAAGCAGGTCATCGTAGTCCAGCAAGCCAATCCTGAAGTCGTATATGTGCCTACATACAATCCGACAGTGGTTTATGGTCCGCCAGTCTATCCTTACCCTCCGGTTTACTACCCGCCACCGGGCTATTACGCGGCCGGCATGGCGATATCGTTCGGAGTGGGCATCGCGATGGGGGCCGCGTGGGGCGGGGGTTGGGGCTGGAACTGTGGCTGGGGTGGCCACAATAACGTCTACATCAACAACAACAACAATTTCGTCCGGAGCTACAATCGTCAAAACGTCTCTAACATCAACCGAAACGTATCCAACCGCACCGGCAATACGTGGCAACACAACCCACAACATCGCGGAGGCGCGCCTTATTCGGACCGGGCCACCGCGCGGCAATACGGGGGCACTGCACGCGGGGATTCAATGGCGAATCGGCAGCAGAATGCCCGCCAATCTCTCCCAACAAATCGGCAGAATGGTGGGGCCGGAACCCGGAGTAACAGTACGGGAAGACCACAACAAGCGGCCATGCGCGAAAGTGCTGGCTCGGCTAATCGACAAGCGGGCGGAACCGGCAATCGAAGCTCCAGCGGAAATGGTGATCGGGTGGGCAATCGAAGCGTCTCGAGCGACGGCGGCTCCCGAAGTTCCAGCGCCTTTAGTGGCGGAGGCGGGTTCAGTGGCTCAGGTGCGAGGAGCAGCAGTTCACGGGGAGCTTCCAGCATGGGTGGAGGCGGTGCCAGAAGAGGCGGGGGCGGCGGACGCCGACGCTGATTGCCGAGGAGAAAACCACAATTATGAAGTTGAACTTCAACAAAATAGCGGCGTACTTTCTGTGTATCGCCGCGATGGTCTCAGGAGCGGCAGCCGGGCGAGCTCAGACGGACGAGGCATCTTCTTCGCCATCGTCTTCGCAGACTGCACCGCAATCATTCGCAACTCCTCGGCAGGCAGCCGACGCTCTGATCGCAAGCGCGGAGTCCGAGGATGTCGGCAGCCTGCTTCGCATCTTTGGCCCGGAAGGCAAGGATCTTGTTTCGTCTTCGGATCCAGTCCGCGACAAACAATACATCGCGGCATTTACCGCAAAGGCCCGAGAGAAAACCGATATCGAAGTAGATCCGAAAAATCCCTCCCGAGCTGTCCTCGCCGTAGGAAAGGATGACTGGCCCATGCCGGTTCCCCTGGTTCGAACAAGCGGGAGGTGGCATTTCGATGCCAAGCAGGGAAGGAATGAAATTTTGTATCGCCGTATCGGTGCAAATGAGCTCGACGCTATTCAGATTTGTCGTGGATTCGTTGAGGCACAGAAGGAATACGCTCTGCAGATTCACGACAACTCCGGCATAAATCAATATGCACAGAAGATCTTCAGCTCTCCTGGAAAGCACGATGGACTTTACTGGCAAAACTCAGATGGGACCGCGGGAGGTCTGATCGGTGAAGCTGTTGCGCGCGCTATTAGCGAAGGCTATTCAGCAAACGAGAAGTCGGGCTACCACGGCTACTATTTCAAGGTCCTGAAGGGACAAGGTCCAGCCGCTCCCCTCGGCGAACTGGACTACGTCGTCGAAGGCGTCATGATTGGAGGCTTTGCCCTTGTTGCAGTTCCGGTCGAGTACCGAGTCACAGGTGTGAAGACCTTCATCGTCAGTTATGACGGAGTCGTTTACGAAAAAGATCTCGGACCTGACTCGCTCAAGGTCGTGCAAGGAATGGACCGGTACAATCCGGACAGCAGCTGGAAAGCTACTCGCGATTAAGCACTGTCTCTCACTTCTTCTGATCAATCGATCTTCCTTTTTCAAAGTTCCTGTCAGTCTTATCAGTTCACGACTGTGAGCTTTACGTGTTCAGATGCGTTTCAATTCGCATATTTCACGCTTCATGTAACGTACCTACCCACGGAGGCCCATAATGTTTCGACGAAGTGCGACGTACGAATTGATTCAACAGGCCAAGCAAGGCGATGCGGCCGCTTTCGAAACAATCTACCGTCAGCATAAAGACCGAGTCTTTCGGCTGTGCGTGCGCCTCACCAACAATGTGACCGATTCCGAGGACCTGACACAAGAAGTCTTCCTCCACGCCTTTCGACACTTGCATGGCTTTCGTGGAGAGGCAAGATTCAGCACGTGGTTGCACAGGGTTGCCGTGAACACTGTCATGATGTTTCTGCGGGCCCGCCGCAATCGTTTGCATATGTCCTTGAGCGATTTTGACTGGAATAGCGATACTCTGCCGCAACCATCTCCTCGACCGCCTTCCTATGGAT
>Ga0157372_10002435_pt1 | contig 20157 bp, 14 predicted proteins | sample C55metaG_FD_115307 | JGI IMG/M metagenome (GOLD analysis project Ga0157372, IMG submission 115307) | Corn rhizosphere microbial communities from Kellogg Biological Station, Michigan, USA - C5-5 metaG | ecosystem: Host-associated > Plants > Roots > Rhizosphere > Soil | place: USA: Michigan... | reverse complement strand
TCGCCACCGGTCCGAATGGGGGCATCCTCAAAAATGCCGCCGGCATTCCCCTCACCGAAGCCGGTACCCAGAACAGCCCGCTGAGCTATACGCCGCAACGCAACCAGCCCACCGGCCTTCCCACCGGAACGGTGCTCCAAAAGGTCATCGGTAATCCAAACCCGAAATACACTGCCACCGTCACCACCGATCTCACGTGGAAACGGCTGGGCCTCCACGCTCAACTCGACGCCGTCCACGGGGTCAACGTCTGGAATGCGGATTTCCGGACCCGCCAGGGCGTAGACAATGGAACCGTCGCCCAACAGGAAGACCTCGGTCAGCTCCCCCGCGGCTACATCGCCGGTGTATACAACATCAACCAATGGCGGATCGACAACGGCGACTTCGTCAAGCTGCGCGAAGTCTCCCTCAGCTATGATTTCGGCGCCATACTCAAAGGCATCAAAAACCTCAGCTTCGCTCTCGGCGGTCGCAATCTCATCTCCTGGGATCACTACAAAGGCTACGATCCCGAGATCAACTCCGCCGGTCAAAGCGCTATTCTCAGAGGCATCGATTTTGGCGCGGTGCCCATCCCCCGCACCTTCACCGCCACCCTTCGCGCCAAATTTTAAAAACCATCAAACACCGAAAACATGAACAAGCGAACTCTATCATATATCGGCATCGGGCTGCTGGTCTCCCTTGCCTCCTGTAAAAAGAACTACACCGACCCTTCGGGCCCCTCCTCCTCGCAGGCCCTGAGTAGCCCCAACGCCCTCACCGACGTTGCTGTGGGTCTCCAAAACTGGTATACCGCCGGCCGGGGTGGCCTGGTCTATAACACGATCACCGCCGATGGCCTGCTCACCAACCAGCTCTATTGCGTCAACGCCGGCAACACCGACGAGGCCCAGCTTGGCAACGGCGGAGCCGCCGTACTCAATACGAACGGCATGGTGACGGGAATTTGGACCGTCTCCAATAAGATCATCTACGACGCCAACCGAGTGCTCGGGAACGTCTCCAAGGTCGTGGCGGATAAGAACTATGCCAGCGGGCTCACGGCCTACACGTCCATTTGGAAGGCAATGGCGATCGCTGACATGGCCACCTTCTTTGACCACGTACCCGCCGGCGTCGGAAGCCCTACCAGCGATTCCAGCGTCAGTTTCGAAACTTCCGCCCAGGGCTACCAGGACGCACTGAAGGTCATCAACGACGCCCTGGCGGCCATCGCTGCAAATCCCGTCAGCAGCGGCTTCCTCGCCAATACTCCCAATTCGATCGATATCACAAATACGCTGTATGCGCTGAAAGCCCGATATTCCCTGTTCGTAGGCAACTACCAGGACGCGCTGACTGCCGCACAGCAGGTGAACCGCTCGGTGAAGTCGACCTTCAAATATGATAAGGTCGTAACCAATCCCATCTTCACTCTGGCCACCTCGACCAACAATATCTTCCAACCCATCGACTCGACCATGGGACTCCCCGTCGGTCTGCAACCCGACGCCGGCGACAAACGCGAACCGTTCTATATTGCCATAAGCTCAATCCTCCCACGCTACCGCCTCAATAGCTTCTTTGCCGCCACCGATCAGGCGATCCCCGCCTATCTGCCGGGCGAAATGATGCTGATCATGGCCGAATCCTACACCCGCCAGGGCGACCTCGTCAATGGCGCCAACTGGCTGGACAGCGTCGTGCTCAAAACCCCGGCAAAAGATCCCTTCGGCGTCGGCGCAGGTCTGACGACACCCGTCACCTACACAGACCAGACCGATCTTTTGAATCAGATCTACAAACATCGCGCGATCGAGCTCTTTATGAGCGGCCTCCGTCTCGCCGACGAACGCCGCTTCGCCCGCCCCGTCGCCGAACGCAAACGCACCTGGTTGCCCTATCCGTTCGTCGAACGCAACGGAAATAGCAACACTCCACCCGATCCGGCCTTCTAAACAACTACACGGGCCGGCCGCAAGGCTGGCCCGTTCTTTTTATCTTTGCTCCAATATGTCGTTGATCACCGAACTCACCGCCCTTTTCCCGGCCCCGCGCCTGAAAACCCGGCCCATCGATCGCCACGCCTGGTCCGTCGACGCAGGCTTCTATACCCTTATCCCAAAAGCGGTGGTATTCCCCGAGAACGAGAATGAAATACGGGCCCTCTTCCAGTTGGCCCGCAAGCACAACACCTCCATTACCTTCCGCACGGCCGGCACCAGCCTCTCCGGCCAGTCCGTCACCGACGGCCTCATGGCCGATCTCAGCCGTCACTGGAAACATGCCTCGATCCACGACGATGGCCGGTCGATCCGCGTAGAACCCGGACTCACAGGCCAGGCCGTCAACAGGCTGCTGCAACCCCACCGCAGAAAGATCGGCCCTGACCCCGCCTCCATCAACTCGGCCATGATGGGTGGTATCCTCTCCAACAATTCCAGCGGGATGTGCTGCGGCGTCAAACATAACTCTTATCATACCCTCCAAAGTATTCGCTTCATCCTGCCCGATGGAAGCGCCTACGACACCGCCAACCCCGGGCACTATGCATTATTCGAGAAAGAGTCCACATCCGTCGCAACCGGCATCCGGCAATTACGTCAACGCCTGGTCGCCAACCAGGGCCTCGTCACCGAGATCCGGCGAAAATACAGACTCAAGAACACCGTCGGCTACAGCCTTAACGCCTTCCTCGATTACGAACATCCTCTCGATATCCTCGCCCATCTCCTCATCGGCGCGGAAGGCACCCTGGCCTTCATCGCCTCCGCGACCCTGAACACGATCCCCGACAAACCATATAAGATCACCGGCCTCCTCTTCTTCGCCACTCCCCGGGCCGCCTGCGACGCCATCCCCGCCCTCACGGCCAGCGGCGCCGAAGCATTGGAGTTTATGGATCGGGCCGCTCTTCGTTCCATTGAACAGCTGCCGGGCGCCCCCACCTTCCTCCAAACCCTGCCTGGGGACGTATCCTGCATCCTCTGCGAGTACCAGGCGGAAGACAAACAAACCCTCGACCAGATCTTCGACAACGCAAAAGAGAGCCTCGCCGCTTTCCCGCTCATTCAGCCCGCCGAATTCACAAAAGACGCCCATCAACAGGCCATCTACTGGAAACTGCGCAAAGGCATGTATCCTTCCGTGGCCGCCGTAAGGGCAAAAGGCACCTCGGTAATGTTGGAAGACGTTGCCGTCCCCGTGGAAAATTTAGGCCAGGCCGTTGTCGATCTCCAAAAACTCTTCACCAAACACGGCTACACAAACGCCCTCGTCTTCGGCCACGCCCGCGAAGGCAACCTGCACTTCCTGGTCTCCCAGTCCATTGCAACCGCCGAAGACATCACCCTCTTCCGCCAATTCAATGACGATCTCGCCGAACTGATCATTCAAAAATATAAAGGCTCCCTAAAAGCCGAACACGGCACGGGCCGCCAGATCGCCCCCTATGTCCGCGACGAATGGGGCGAGGACGCATACCGGATCATGCAGGATCTCAAAGCGCTGGTCGATCCCCATTCCCTCCTCAATCCCGGCGTCATCCTCAACGCGGACAAGGAATGTCATCTGAAGAATTTGAAATCCCTCCCCGTGGTAGAATCTGAAGTGGATAAATGTGTGGAATGCGGTTATTGCGAACACCGTTGTCCCAGCCGGGAGTTTACTCTTACCCCCCGCCAGCGGATCGTCCTCCGCCGGTCCCTTGCCCGGCTCAAAGCCACCGGCGACACCGCCACCTATAAGAGCATTCTAAAGGACTATCAACACGATGGTCTCGACACCTGCGCGGTAGACGGTCTCTGCTCACTGGAATGTCCCGTGACGATCAACACCGGCGACCTCGTAAAAAGGCTCAGAAAAGAGAATCACTCGCCAACTGCCAATAAGATCGCCATGTCCATCGCCCGCCATTTCGGGGCGGTCGAAAGACTCGTCCGTACCGGCCTGCGGATGGGCATCACTGTGAACAAAATCTTTGGCTCCCAAACAATGAAGCGGCTCTTCCCCATCTGGCCCTCCCAACCCATCGCCCCAGCTCGCATCGTCACGACTGCCAATCCACCCGATGCGATTTATTTCCCCTGCTGCATGAACAGGTTGATGGGTGCTGACACCACCGGCGGCGGCGCCGCAGGCGACGCTCTTTATAACGTCGCCCAAAAAGCCGGGATCTCAATAACAACTCCCAAAAGCATCCGCGCCCAGTGCTGCGGCCAGGCCTTCGGCTCCAAAGGTTTCCCCGGCGCACAGGCGCACGCCGCAAACAAATTCATTGAAACCCTCTGGGCAGAAACCCAACAAGGGAGCATCCCCGTGGTGCTGGATATTAGCAGTTGCACCCAGTCCCTCCGCAACTCGGCATCGTCGCTAACCGATGACAACCGGAAACGCATGGAAAAAATGACGATCCTCGACGGTCCGGAATTCGCCCTCGAGCACCTCGTTCCCCGTCTCCCGGCTGTCAACAAAAAAGAGAAGATCATCCTCCATCCCGTCTGCTCTGTCTACAAAATGGGTTCGCTGGAAAAATTAAAACAACTCGGCGCGCATTGCGCCGCACAAGTGGAGATACCCGCCTCAGCGGGCTGTTGCGGCATGGCCGGCGACCGAGGCTTCTACTATCCCGGATTGATTGCCGCCGCCACAAAGGATGAAAGCCGCGAAGTAAAAGGCCTGAACAGTCCCGATTGCTATTCGACATCCCGCCCGTGCGAGCTGGCCCTGTCCGAAGCAACCGGGAGATCCTATCGCTCTATTTTTCACCTAATTGATGACGTGACACCTCAAGCGAGCTCGCAGACTCCCTCATCAGCCGGCTGAATTTCTGGTCCTCCGTCTCCGTCGCCGTAGGCACCATAAGGGCCGCATAAGTTGCCGCATGCACTCTGTCCTGCTGCTCAAAATAGTAGGCGGTGGCAATAAATTTCTTCACATGCATCCGCGACTCGGCGGGAAGATATCCCTGCAATTTCCAGAAATCGCGGCTATGCGCCTTATGCATTGCCCGGATCACCGGTACAGGTCCGCCGTTATAAGCAGCCAGCACCAGCAGCCAGTCCTTGAATTCATGATGGAGATCGCGCAGATAGGCAGCCGCAGCCCGGGTACTCTTCACAAGGTCCTTCCGCTCGTCGGTCTGGCGGTTTACCTTCAGACCCAGCTCATGCGCAGTGCCCCGCATCAACTGCCAGGTGCCCTTGGCGCCGACCCGCGAAACGGCCGTCGTCTTCAGTTCCGACTCGATGACCGCTAGGTATTTCAACTCCAGCGGAAGATGATAACGCATGAGGACGGAATCGATCACCGAAAAAGGCTCCTCGCTCCGTTCACGGACATCCGTCAGGCAATCATCATTGTGCCGGATATAACTATTGACGAATTTCAACCCCTTCTTATCCGGAGGGGTAAAGGCCATCTTTTGAGAATGAGATAAACCGGTGCTGTAATGCACGGTCTTCGATGACTCGGGCAAATCCCCACCCCTCGAAGAGTCAGTCGACTCCGGTCGGGAGTGCCGGTCAGGGTTTGCCGCCGTAGGCGTGGCTACGACAAGGGCAATAGGGTAAAAGCATACAGACATTGGCCACTTAAACATCGTTTTAGTTTTTGGGTAAAACAATGCCGGCCCCAGGAATGGATCAATTTTAAAGGTAGCTCACAAGATATTGGCAAGATTTACAAATTCTCCGTGGGTACGGTACGATTAGGGTTTTTCATTACGGAGAACTGCAATAGACGATGCAAATATAACCATCAAAACCCGCATATGCCAGCGATTCCTACTAGGAGAAATACGATGTCAAACTGGCGCAATCATAGTCCACTCACGCCCAAATCGTTGCAAAACGCGCACTGCCAACAATTCAATAGCCCACTTCCACAACTCCTTGATAAGTTCCCCGATCCCTGGCGTGATGCACGATAAAATGCGCCACATCTGCCCGGGAAATACTCAAACAATTACGCAAAAAACTATTCACCGCGTATCGATATTGCCCCGTCATGGGCTTGTTCGTTAACCTCGGCGGCCTCACGATCGTCCAGTCAACCCCGCTCTCCTTCACCCGCTCCTCCATCACCCGCAAATCCGCATACATATGCCGCAGCAGTTTCTGCACCACATTCTTCGCCACCCACCGTACAAACGCCGGCAACACCGGGCTGATCTCGATCGCCGAAGCCGAGATAAAAAAGACCCGCCGCGTCCCACGCCGCTGCATTGCCCCCAATAGGTGCCGCGCACCCTCGGAATACAGCGTGGTCACCTCATCGCGGAAAAATCCCGCGGTGATCCCGATGGCCGACATAGCCACCATCTCGGGCGATAGATACGATTCATAGGTAGCCGGTTGCAGGATATCCCCCTTCACGATCGTCAGTTGCGTGTGCGTCAAGGGCAATTTCTCCGGGTGCCGCAACACCGCGATCACCCGCCAGCCTTTCGCCAACGCCGCCTCCACCACCTGCCGGCCAATACCACCGGCGGCGCCAAGCACAAGCATCTCATCCATAGATCAGAATTTTAAAAGATCAGAACTTAAAAACGCTAAGGATAAAAATGGTCAGGAACAAAAGCAGCTGTAGTCCATGAAATAGATCCATCCGCCGTCTCACCGACAGGATCGCGGGATTGTTGCGATCGTCATTGGCTTGCAGCAGGCTCTTCAGCCGCCGGTTGCTGCGGTTCAGGAGGACGGCCCCGATAAGCGCAACCAGCACCACGAGGACCAGCTTGATCTTAAACCATAACGCTGCGCCAACGGCGCCCTTGAAAATGCTGAGCATCGCAATACCCGAGAGCACCAACAATGCGCTGCCGATACCGATCAGTCGCGATAACGCTGCCGTACTGTCCATCATCCCAACGGCCCGCGGCTTGTCTGTGATCAAATAGGGGCGCATCCGCCGCCTGATGACATAATCCGCAAGAACAGTGCCCGCCAGCATGGTAAATCCGGTGATGTGCACTACGAGGTCGATCGAAAGAAAAGTCTGGGTGTTCATAATCCTGTCTTTAGGTGTTTTAATTTATCTGGATTCGACTGTACATAAATATTTCGGATCTGCCGGTCATCCATCTCCAGCGCCACCAGGCTCCTGGGCTCGTCCCCCGAAAAGACCAGCAGTGCCGGCATCCCGTTCACCAGCGTAGTGACCTGCCGGTAATTCGGGACGGACTCCCTGAACTTAGGGACGAGATGAAGCAGGATGCGGACAATATTCTCCCGGCCCTCGATGGGCTTGGGAAAGGCCGTGATCCGCTGCTGCTGCAAGGCGAACACCGCCCCGCCGCCGTCGGCGAACAAATGGATATCCTCCTTTAATAGCTGGATCAACCCCTCCATGCTTCCGGCCGAAACGGCTTGCAGGAAATTTTGGAGGATGCGTTCGTGTACCTTCATGTCCACCTGGAACCGGCGGGTGTCCTTACCCAAATGCTCCTTGGCCCGTTTGAATATCTGCCGGCAATGCGCCGTAGTCTTGTCGAATATTTCCGCCAGCTCATCATAGTCGTAAGAGAAGATCTCCTTCAACAGGAAGATGGCCCGTTCCTGCGGGCTCAGCTTCTCCAACAATACCAGTAGCCCGATCGAAAGGGCATGATAGCTCTCGATCCGCGCCGGGGTCGGCGAAGCCGCGGCGCCCACGTCCTCAAGCGGCTCCGGCAGCCAGATACCGACATATTTCTCCCGTCTCGCCCGGGCGCTGCTCAGCTGGTTGATGCTGGCGTTCGTCACCATGCGTACGAGGAAAGCCTTACGGTTGCGTACGGATTCCGCCCCCGCCTCCATCCATTTCAAAAATACGTCCTGCACGATGTCCTCGGCAGCGTCGATATTCCCCAGCATATTATAGGCGATTGAGAATAAAAGGCCCTTATACTCAAGGAATAATTGGGTATTATGATCCATATACTTGATTAAGACAAAATAGCCGTTCGAAATGTGACAGCCCCCAAATGATAATATTTAGATAAAGTACATTTTCTCCAAATGCCCGCGATTCGCAGTTGTTTTACACCCCAAAAGAACGCCACGGGCGTTCTGACCGAAGGTCCATCATAAGCCGATCTCCAGGGGAAGCCTAACTTTTTACCAGGGCTTTCACTGGAGATCAATAACAAGACAAAAACGCCAAAAAAATGAACATCCCCAAACTTTCGATCGTTGCCAGCCTGCTCCTGGCTACCGCCAGCTTCAACACCGCTAAAGCCCAGGACGACAAACAACTGCTGGGTGCCGGCAGCTCCTTCGACAACCCGCTTTTCACCAAGATGTTCGCCGTGTACAACTCCAGCACCGGCGTACAGATCAACTATCAGTCCATCGGTTCGGGCGCCGGCATCTCCCAGCTCACCGCAAAGACCGTCGACTTCGGCGCCTCCGACGCCCCGATGAACGGCAAACAGGACTCCGCCCTTTCCGCTCCCGCTGTCCACATCCCCGTTACCGCGGGCGCCGTGGTGCTCAGCTACAACCTGCCCGAGGTAAAAGAGCAGCTCCAGTTCACTCCCGCCGTCCTCGCCGACATCTTCATGGGAAACATCACCAAATGGGATGATGCAAAGATCGCCGCCATCAACAAGGGCGTAAAGCTCCCTTCCACGCCGATCCTCATCGCTCATCGTTCGGATGGTAGCGGAACGACCAACATCTTCACCACCTACCTCGCCAAGGTAAGCGCTGATTGGAAATCCAGGGTCGGTGCCGGCTCTGCCGTCAACTGGCCCGTCGGTCTCGGTGGCAAGGGCAACGAAGGTGTTGCCGGTCTGGTCAAACAGACCCCCGGTTCCATCGGCTATATCGAGCTGGCTTATGCTATCCAGAATGGCATGCCCTACGCAAAGATGCAGAACAAGTCCGGCAAATGGATCAACCCCAGCATCGCCAGCGTCACCGCTGCCGCTAACGTTGCCATACCCGCCGACACCAAGGTCTCCCTCACCAACACCGACGCTGCCGACGGTTATCCCATCTCCGGCTTCTCCTGGGTGGTAGTATACAAGGACCAGAACTACGGCGGCCGCACCAAAGAGCGTGCGACCAACCTCGTGAAACTCCTCTCCTGGATGATCCACGACGGCCAGAAGTTCAGCAATGACCTCAACTATGCGCCCCTGTCCGCCGCCGCCGTCAAGGTCGGCGACGCCCAGCTCAAATCGATCACCTTCGGCGGTAAACCCGTGCTGTGATAATGAAAAAGGGAGATGAATTTCATCTCCCTTTTTATCTTTGCGGAAATACCACCCATGTCTATCACTCCCGCCGCACCGGGCGCCCCGGCCAACTCCACCATCACCCCCGCTACCGCCGCCGACATACCCGCCCTCGTCACCCTCGTCAACAGCGCCTATCGCGGAGAAGAAGGCCAACAGGGCTGGACCAGCGAAGGCCACCTCATCGCCGGCTCCCGCACCACCGCCACCGGCATCGAAGAGCTCATCAATAACCCCGGCGCCACCCTCCTCAAATACACCGGCCCCTCCGGTATGCTCCTCGGCTGCGTCTATCTCCAGCAAGAAGGCGGTAAACTCCATCTCGGTCTCCTCAGCGTCCTCCCCGCGCAACAAGGCGCCGGGATCGGTAAACAGCTTCTCGCAGCCGCCGATGACTTCGCCCGTCGTCATCACTGCACCCGCATCGAGATCACCGTCATCACCGCCCGACCCGAACTCATCGCCTGGTACGAACGCCACGGCTACCAACGCACCGGCGAGACCCAGCCCTTTCACGCCGGCGAAAAGTTTGGCATTCAAAAGCAGCTCCTCGAGCTCGCTGTCCTCGAAAAGCCGATTCCGGCCTGAGCAAGTCCCTATTTCACCCGATAACTATGCGCCACCGCGCCCCCTGGAATCGATCTCTCCTTTCGGTCCGCAGACAAACCCATCGGCAGAGATCGACATTTTTACAAGTAGCTTTCGCATACAATTGATTTTTTCCAAAATTACCACCCGAACCCCAGCGATACCGGGGGGTAACCCGACAAAACCAAAGGGAAAATACGCCCTACTTTACATCCACCGCCAGCAAATCCACTTGCTCGATCGTCGGCTGACCGGCCAACAGTTCAGGGGCCCTGGCCATTAGTGCGGCGGCAACCTTACCCGCAAGGTGGGCCTGCCTGTCCTTATCCGTCTCAAACGTATCGAAAATGCCAAAGGTGGATGCCCCGATCTGCCATCCAAACCAATGAACGGTTCCGGTTTCCTCCCGGACCAGCGGCAATGCACTCTTTAAAAAGTCGGCCAGTTCTTTCTCTTTTCCAGCCCGGGCTTCCAGCCGGACCAACAGGGCAAATCGTACCATGGATGATTGTTTTATTTCTTTAAAACAATTCCGACGCAAAAAGTTCGCCTTCCGTTGCATCCAGTCGCACTCGCGGGAAAAGTAGACAATAGAACGGGAAGAATAGGCAGTAGATCGGGAAGAATAGACAGTAGATCGGGAAGGATCGTCAATTCTCCGACCCGACCTTTTCAAACGCGTACTTCCCTTTGATCCTCGTATTCAGGAACGTACCCTTCGATCCCGACTTTTTCATGGATTCATACACCTTCAGGGGCACTTCGATATAGTCATAGACATCCCCTGAAACAAAATGCACCCGCAGCCGCCGCGTCCCGGCGTCATAGCTGAAATATCGGACAACGGAAGATGGCATAGTCCCGCGGCAGCGGAACACCGCCGCCATCATTCACTACGCAAAGACCGCACCGGGTTCGCCATAGCGGCACGGACCGCCTGAAAACTCACCGTCGCCAAAGCGATCCCCACCGCACCAAGCCCCGCCGCCACAAACACCCACACCGGGATCCCAATATGATAAGGATACCCGGCCAGCCACCGGCTCATCACCCACCACGCCACCGGCGAAGCCACCACCATCGCGATCAGCACCAGCTTCACAAAATCCCCCGACAACAATCCCGCAATACTCCCCACCGACGCCCCCAGCACTTTTCTGACCCCGATCTCCTTCCGGCGGTTCTCCGCCATATAGGCGGCTAGTCCAAACAATCCCAGGCAGGAAATAAAAATGGTCAGTCCCGCAAACACGGCCGTAAGCTTTCCAGAAGCCTGTTCGTCCTCGAACTTCTGCGCATATTGCTGATCGATAAAATGATACTCGAATGGATACAATGGATTATACTGCTTCAGCACCCGCTCCACTCCTGCGAGGTCCTGCGCGGTCGAATGAGCGGCGTTCAACTTGATATGCATCAGGTTGAACCAGTTGGCCTTAGGTCCCTTGATCATCATCGGCTTCACCTTGTCAAATGGGGACTCGATGATAAAATCCTTGACGACACCTACTACATGCCAGTCCGTACCCCACGCACCCTTGTCGACCACCGTTCCGATCGGATCGGTCAATCGCATCACTTTCACCGCCGCCTCGTTCAACAACACCGCATTTGAATCGGTCGGGTATTGTTTTGGATCGATATCCCGTCCCATCACTAATTGTAACCCTGCCGTCTGCACGATGTTCCCATCGCACAGAAAGAAATTGAAGTCGGTCCGGTCGTTAGGGTCCTTTCCCGGCCACTCGGCCGCACCCGTGCTCCAACTCTGTGTCAGCGGCGCGCTGCTCTTGGTGATCGCCGTCGCGATCCCCTGGCTCAGGAGTTCGTGCTTAATGGAATTGTAGTTTTTATTGATATCTCCGGAAAGAAAACACCAGATCATATTTCGCTTGTCATAGCCAACCTCCCGGTCCCGGGCATAATTTACCTGCTTCTCGATAACAAGCGTGCAGATCACCAGGATGATCGCAAAGCTGAACTGCAGTATCACCAGTACCTTCCGTGGCCCCACCAGGGCATTCGCCTTCTTGAAATTGCCCTTTAACACGGCAACCGGGCGGAACGAGGACAGGAACAAGGCCGGATAACTTCCGGCGAGTACTCCGGTCACCACGATAAAACCGACAAAGGCCAGCCAGAAATAAAAGTCCCCGAACCCTATCGCCAGCACCTTTCCGGTCAACCCATTGAAGAATGGCAACGAGACCTCGACCAGTGCCAGCGCGATGGCCCCTGCCAGGGCTGCCAGCAGCACGCTTTCGCCAAGGAACTGGCCGATCAGCGATCCCCGCAACGCCCCGGAGACCTTGCGGATACCCACCTCCTTTGCCCGCTTCTCGCTTCGCGCCGTACTCATATTCATGAAATTGATGCAGGCGATCAGCAGGATGAATACCGCGATCACGATGAAGATGCGAACGCGCTCGATCCGTCCGCCCGCCGGCTTACCATTCTCAAAATCCGAATACAGGCGCAACCGGTCCACGGGATAAAGGAACGACTCGGCAAAATAAGGTAGATTAATATGCTGCCGGTAAATATCCCTGGTCTTGGCATTAAAGGCTTCCAGATCGGTATGAGGTTTCAGCAGCACGTAGTTGCGCGTCGAATTTTTATCCCATATGCTATCGCTATGGCCTGTCATCCGAACATAGTCCCACGGCAGGATGAATGCGAAGTCGAATTGCGTATTGTTGGGCAGATCCTTCAGTACGGCGCTTACCGCATAGTCATACTTGTTGTCGATGCGGATCGTCTTGCCCATCGCATCTTCGTTCCCGAAAAAAGCCTTCGCCGTTTTCTCGGTGATGACCATCCCGGTCGGGCTGCTCAGCGCAGTGGCCCGATCGCCCTTCAACAACGGGAAATCGAACATCTCCAGGAAATCGGGGTCTGCCATCGTCCCAAGGATATTAAGCTTCTTCTCACCCCTGGAAAGCAACAACGTCTCATCCCAAAACACCCGCGATGCCCGCTCCACCTCCGGGTAATCCTTTTTCATGGTAGGCCCGACGATCTGCGGCGTGACATTCCAACTGCTGATCCCCGTATTGTCCTTACCGTTGCGCCACACCTGGTAAAGCCGGTCGCTGTGACTATAGAATCCATCATAGCTAAGCTCGTTCTGAACCCAAAGCAGGATCAATAAGGCGCTGGCCATGCCGACCGCAAGCCCGCTGATATTGATAAAAGAGAAGCCTTTCCCACGAAACAGGTTGCGCCAGGCGACCGTGAAGAAGTTTTTGATCATACGCGTATTTTAACAAAGGCGATCCGGCGAAGTCCATGCCGCAAACCTACAAATCTGATCGCCAGCATCTTGCACCAACCGGCCCACACAAACCCAGTCCGCAAACGATACAAAATCTGTCCGAAACCGAACAGTCCTGCCGGAAAACAGTCCAACCAACCCCCTGATTGCCAGTTCTCTGCAAACCCGGCACCGGTTATGAGTGATCGGAAGAACCAACAAACCAACCACATCCATGTTCCGTAACAGCTGGAAGGTCGCCTGGCGCCATCTCGTAAAGAACCGTCAATTCACCCTCCTTAACCTCGCCGGTCTCGCCATCGGCCTGGCCAGCGCCATCACCATCTTTGCCTGGGTAGGGGAGGAGAGAAGCAAGGATGCCTTCCTCGATCCGCGACTATATGAAGTAATGCAGAATATCCCGCTTGACGACGGCGGCACCCTCACTACGGAAAGCACGCCTATTCCGCTGGCGCCTGCGCTAAAAAGCGAGTTTCCCGAAGTCGCCGACGTCGCAATCGTGAAATTTCCCGATTGGGACGGCAACAGCCATGGGATCATCACCGCTGGCCGCAACAGCGTCAAAGCCGTCGAAGCCTATGTCACCCCCAATTTCCTGTCGCTCTTCCACTATCGTCTGATCCAGGGCGACCCCGAACAAGCCTTCGCTCCCGGCAACCGCGTCCTCCTCTCCACCAATCTCGCAGCCAAACTCTTCCATACCACAAATAACCTCATCGGTGCGTCGATCGCCTGGTCCCGCTCACCGGAAGGGCATTACAACGGCGTCTTTACCATCGCCGGCATCTTCTCATCGCCACCCGCCACCGCCTCACAGCAATACGACATCCTCTTTCCTCATGCCATCTATGCTTCTCATCCCGATAACACGGTCGACTGGCTGAGCAGCAGCCCCGCGACGTATGTGGTCCTCAAACCTGGCGCCGACCCCGGAGAATTCAATAAGAAGATAAAAGATTATATCAAAGACAAATTCAAAGCCGGTTCGCAGGAGCGGGGCTGGGCGGCCGGGCTTTTCGCACAGCGGGTCAAAGACCGTTATCTCCATAACCGCTATGAGAATGGCCGCATCGCCGGCGGCCGGATCGACTATATCCGGCTCTTCTCCCTCATCGCCGTCTTCGTCCTGGTCATCGCTTGTATCAATTTCATGAATCTTAGCACGGCCAACGCCGTCAACCGCCTGAAGGAGGTCGGCATCCAAAAGGTTGTCGGCGCCGACCGATCGGTGCTCATTCTTCAGTATTTGGGTGAGGCCCTGTTCATGTCCCTGCTTGCCGCTGGACTGGCTGTAATGCTCATCGGCGTTCTCCGCCCGGGCATCGAAGCCATCATCGGGAAGTCCCTCGTCTTCCATCTCACCGGCGCCAACATCGCCGCTTTCGCCGGCATAACGCTCGTCACAGGATTATTGGCCGGCAGCTACCCGGCCCTGTATATCTCGCGATTCAGCCCTCTGTCCGTCCTCAAGAGTAGCACAGCCACCCCCAAAGACACCGCTTGGCTCCGCAAAAGCCTGGTCGTCCTCCAATTCGTCATCTCCGCCGGCTTCATCGTCGCCGTATTTACCATCTATCGTCAAATGTCGCTGATCCAAAACCGTGACCTCGGGTACGATCGCGAACACGTCATCCGGTTCTCCAACGAAGGCGCCATCGGCACCTCCCAACAGACCTTCCTCGCCCAACTCCGCGCCATCCCCGGCGTCATCCATGCTGCCGACGTCGAAGGCGATCTCCTCGGCAATCACAGCGGCGGAGGCGGCGTCGACTGGCCCGGCAAAACGCAACGCGTCGAATTCGCCGGTGTCTATGCCGGCTTCGACTATATGGAGACCATGGGACTCCGGATGCAGGCAGGCCGCATCTTCTCGAGGACGTATCCCACGGACACCACCGCCGTCATCTTCAATGAGGCGGCAATTACCGCCATGCACCTCGACAATCCCATCGGCAAGACGGTCACCATGTGGGGCGCCAAACGGCACATCATCGGCATCGTAAAGGATTTTCACTACGAGTCCCTGTATAAACACATCGGCCCCTTTTTCATCGTCTTGCAATCCAACAAACCCAATATCCTCGCCCGCATCCAGGCCGGAACGGAAAGAACAACCCTCGCGCAGATCCAGACCCTCTACAAACGATACAACCCCGGCCTGCCCTTCGAATATTCTTTTATCAGCGAAGACTATCAGGCCCTGTATGCCGCCGAGCGCCAGTTATCCCTGCTCTCCCGCTACTTCGCCGGCATCGCCATCGGCATCTCCTGTCTCGGGCTCTTTGGCCTCACCGCCTTCGCTGCCGAACGGCGTAGGAAGGAGATCGGCATTCGCAAAGTCATCGGTGCCTCCGTTCAAAGCATCGTGCTTCTCCTGGGGAAAGGATTCCTTCAGCTCATCGGCATCGCCGTATGCATCGCCTTCCCGCTCACATACTGGATCCTCAACCGCTGGCTGGACAACTTCGCCTACCGCACCCATTTCAGTGCCGGCATCTTCGGCATCGCCGCCGGCATCATATTGATCATAACGCTGCTCACTATCAGCTTTCAATCCATAAAAGCCGCCATCGCAAATCCGATCAAGGCTCTCAGAACCGAATAACATGCTAAAAAACTATTTCAAAGTAGCCCTTCGCCATCTCACCGCCAACAAAGCCCACAGCCTCATCAACATCTCCGGCCTCGCCGTCGGCATGGCCGTCGCCATGCTCATCGGCCTTTGGATCTGGGACGAACTATCTTATGACCACTCCATTCCCCAGCACGACCGCATCGCTGTCGTCGCTCAGAACATGCTGGGCAATGGCGTCGTCAATACCGGCTATGGTACGCCCTTCCCCACCGCCGACGAGCTGCGCACCCGCTATGGCAGTGATTTCAAACAGGTCGTCATAGGATCTTATACCCGACGGCACGTGCTCAACATCGATAACAAGGTGATCATCCAATCCGGCGCCTGGTGGGAGCCTGGCATGGCCGATCTTCTGGCCCTGAAAATGATCCACGGCACCCGCGCCAGCCTCAACTCCCCCGAAGCCATCCTGCTCTCCGCTTCCGTGGCAAAAGCCTACTTCGGCGACGCCGACCCCGTCGGCAAGACCATGCATATCGACAAGGATATGTTGGTGCGGGTTGGCGGCGTCTACGAGGACATCCCCGCAAACACTTCCTTTTTCGATCTCAACTTCATCGCCAACTGGAAACTGCTGTACGATTCCTGGCATCTCGAACACCGCCCCAATCCGTGGCGAATGAACGCCTTCAACACCCTTGTCCTGCTCAATGACAACGTCGATATCCACGCAGCCTCGGCGCGTATCAAAGATGCTAAACTCAAGCACGTGCAAGGCTCCGACGCGCTCGCACACCCCCAATTCTGGCTTTATCCCATGAACAAATGGCGCCTCTATTCGGAATTTAAGAACGGCGTCAGCGTCGGCGGGAACATAAAATTCGTCTGGCTCTTCGGCACCATCGGCGTCTTCGTCCTGCTGCTCGCCTGCATCAATTTTATGAATCTCTCCACCGCCCGCAGCGAAAAACGCGCCCGCGAGGTCGGCATCCGCAAAGCCATCGGTTCCCTTCGCCGCCAGCTGATCCTGCAATTCCTCAGCGAATCCCTGCTCACCGCCCTTGTCGCATTGGCTGCCGCTCTCCTGCTCGTCATCCTCCTGCTGCCTTTCTTCAACGAAGTGGCAAGCAAGAAAATGACCATGCCCTGGACCCAACCACTTTTCTACATTGCCACCCTCGGCTTCACCATCCTCACCGGCCTCATCGCCGGTAGCTACCCCGCACTCTATCTCTCCTCCTTCCGACCAGTCAAGGTCCTCAAGGGCGTCTTTAAGGCCGGACCCGCCGCCGCAATTCCCCGCCGCGTCCTAACCGTCCTCCAATTCACGGTCTCGGTAGTCTTGATCATTGGCACCATCGTCGTCTTCCGCCAGATCCAGTATGCACAGGATCGCCCCCTCGGCTATAACCATAATGGTCTCGTCATGATCCCCATGATCTCCGACGGCATCCATGACCACCTCGATGCCGTGCGCAATGACCTGATAAAAGCCGGCGCCATCACCAGCATGACCGAAGGCGAAAGTTTCACCACCGAATACGGCGCCGGCAGCAGCGACTTTGTCTGGGAAGGCAAGGATCCTGCTCTGACCACAAACTTTCCTACCAGCGCCGTGGCATATGACTATGGCAAGACCATCGGCTGGCAACTTGTCCAGGGCCGCGATTTCTCCCACGACTATCCTACCGACACAGCGGCGTTCATCATCAACGAAGCCGCCGTTAGCTTCATGGGGCTCAAAAACCCCATCGGCCAGACCATCCGCTGGTTTAACCGGCCCTACCACGTGGTCGGCGTGGTAAAAGATATCATCGTCGAATCTCCCTACCAGGCCATCCAACCCTTCTTCTACTATATTTATGACTATTCCCGCGGCACCACCATCCTCCGGCTCAATCCCAACGTCGGCGCAAAGCAATCCCTCACCACCATTGAAAAAGTCTACAAACAATACGATCCCACCCAGCCCTTCAACTATCATTTCGCAGATGAGGAATACGCAAAGAAATTCGGTGAAGAACAACGCATCGGCAAGCTCGCCGGCTTCTTCGCGGCCCTGGCGATCTTCATCTCCTGTCTCGGCCTCTTCGGCATGGCTTCCTTCGTCGCCGAACAACGTACAAAAGAGATCGGCATCCGCAAGGTCCTCGGCGCCTCGGTTCTCAACCTCTGGCAGCTCCTCTCCCGTGAGTTCGTTGTCCTCGTCGCCATTTCCCTGCTCATCGCTATCCCCGTCGCCGCCTGGTTCATGCATGGCTGGCTCCAGAACTATGCCTTCCACGCCTCCCTCGCAGCATGGATCTTCGCCGCCACCGCCCTCGGCACCCTGCTGATCACCCTGTTAACCGTAAGCTATCAAGCCATAAAATCCGCCCTCGCCAACCCGGTCATATCTCTGCGCAGCGAATAAAAAATATGCAGCCCCCGGCTTTGGCCGGGGGCCTCGCTGCCGGAACATTCACGCTCGCCGCAAAACCCCCGCCGCATCGCGATCCCGCCATTCCCACACCGCATTGGCCGATTCAGGGAATTCCCTTATTTTAGTATCCTGCCACCTGAACAATACCAATAGAATATGAAACCCCTTCTAGCAACCTTGCTTTGCCTGGCCATTCTCATGGCCGCAATGGCGCAGCCTGCCGCATCAGACCCCTCCATCCATCCGACAAAACCTTCCTCCCATGACTTCATCATGGATTGCATGAAGTCCACCGGCGAGCTTCCCCACAAGCAAATGGTCCTTTGGATCCCCGCTCAATTCTGGGAGATCGTAGGATCCCAAATGAATATCCCACCCGAAACGGTCACCGCTATCGTACAGGAAATGTCGCCGTACATGATGTTCTGCATCGTCGATTATTCGATGGATGGCGCGCAGATCGTCTTCAAGTCCGCCGAAGACATCCGCCCCACGCTAAAGCTCGTCGACTCGTCGAGGCATGTCTATCTGCCCCTCGCCGAAAAAGATGTATCGCCCCTCGCCATGCGTATGGTTAACCAGTTCCAACCCATCATGGCCAAGCTTCTCGGCCAGTTCGGCGACGGCATGCATGTCTTCCTCTTCGACGGCACCGCCGGCAAGGGCAAGCCTGCCTATGATGTCGAAAGAAGCAATCACTTCCTCCTCTCCTGGGAAGGCGCTTCCGCCAAATGGTCTCTCCCCCTCGCCTCCGTACTTCCGCCCAAATGCTGCCCCGTCGATAAAGAGCCCATGCAAGGTAACTGGAACTACTGCCCCATCCACGGCGCAAAACTGCAATAGTCAATTCAATCCAACCCTTCCCTTCACACTCGCCAGGATCTTTTGCGTATCAAACCCCACACCTCCCTTAAACACCACTATCGTCCTCCGGATATTTTTCACATCCGCAGCCAGCTCACCATCGATCAGCACCAAATCCGCCCGTTTCCCGACCCCTATCGTACCGATCTCTTTCTCCCGCCCCAGGTAACGCGCACCATTCAGCGTACACACCTGTATCGCCTGCGGCACCGTAAACCCTCCCTCGACCAATAACTCGATCTGCCGCCAATTGCTATACCCCGCGATCGTCCGGCCCGCACCGGTCGGATCTGTCCCCGCCACCAGCAACCCCCCGCCGTCGAAGAACTGCTTCTCCCAGGCCAGCTCCTTCCGGAAAAGCGCAGCCGAAGCCGAGTCGCGTCCCTGCTGCCGGTCCCATCCCGCTTTCACCCGCTCCAGCACCACCGACAGCACCGCATCGGCGCCGCCGCCCAGGATCACTTCCCGCCCCGTATAGGGTTCGAACACCGGCAGCGTCGACGTCACCGCGACATGACGCGCTATCAAATAGCCGATAAGCTCCTTCATCTTCGGACTGTTCTCCGGCAGCTGCTGCAGCGCCGCGTGCGCCTTCGGGTAGTCAAAGGAATCCGCAACCCGTCCCTCATCAAAATCCGAGGCCGCCATAAACCCATGTTCCAGATCGTCGATGCCGATCGCCGCCGCCTCCCGATATGTCACCGTACACAGATGACCCGTCACCTTCATCCCCCGCTTATGCGCCTCCCGCACCGTGGCCATCATGTCGCCCCGCGTAACATGCATGTACATCTTGATGGAGGTGCAGCCCTTGTCCGCCCAATGCGCCACCTCCCGCGCCGCCTGTGCTGAGTCGCTGATCAGGTTGATACAGGGAATATCGAATCCCGGCCGCTCGATATAAGGCGCTGAAATATCAAAGGCCGGGCCCATCATCTTTCCCTCGCCGATCAGGCGGCGCAACGCCAGGTCCGTCTGCGGTTCGATGCTCCCGCCCGTCCGCGCCGTCGTAACACCCCCCGCGAGGTACATCCGCGGGAAAGACCCCGGCATCTCCGCGACATTGAAAAATCCATCAATAGGTATGGTATAATAGAGGTGCTCATGCAACATCACCAGCCCCGGGATCACCGTCTTCCCGCTTCCCGCGATCACCGTCGCTCCCGCCGGCACGCTCAGACTCACCGCCGCGCCAACCGCCGTGATCTTCCCGTCAGAAAACACCACCG
>Ga0157372_10002434_pt1 | contig 20158 bp, 19 predicted proteins | sample C55metaG_FD_115307 | JGI IMG/M metagenome (GOLD analysis project Ga0157372, IMG submission 115307) | Corn rhizosphere microbial communities from Kellogg Biological Station, Michigan, USA - C5-5 metaG | ecosystem: Host-associated > Plants > Roots > Rhizosphere > Soil | place: USA: Michigan... | reverse complement strand
TTACATCATCCGGTAAGTCGTCTGCTTTGGTTTCCGTTTTGTCGTTTGATTTCACCTGGGTAATAATGCCTTTGTTTACCATGCGATATACACTGCCGTATGATAAGCCGTGTTTTAACGCTCAGGTACGAAAACTCAGGCCTCCTGTTATTCGATCCTCGCGGATCTTTTCTTCTTTATCCTTTTTCATTGTTTACACTTTTTTGTGTAAACCTATTTCAGGACAAGTCATATCATATTTATTCTCCATCGCGTCATCGTGAGCAAGGTACGAGCGTGACGATCTCTGAGCCGCCTATCGCGTAGAGATTATTGATCAAGTAATTGTTTTTATAAGGTATCAATGAGCTCGCTACGCTCGGTTGTCTTCGTTCCTCGCAATGACGCTTTTTATTTTTGTGTGGGTACGTCTTGTCCCGAGCTTCGTCGTTCCTCCTTACAGCAATGACAATATTAGCTTCAATCTCCACCCTTAACTTACCAACTTCCTCCCGAGCCGCCGCCGCCGAAGCTGCCACCCCCGAAACCACCGAAGCCGCCTCCGCCACCACCGCCGCCGCCAAAGCCGCCGCTTCCGCCCGAGAAACCGCCCCAGCCGTTGCTACCGCGACCCAATGCGCTGCCGGCCAGGAACCACCAGAACGGACTGGCACTACCGCGACGGTCAATGATATGACCATCGCCACCACCCCGGTTGCGGAACACAATGATCAGTATGATAATAACGATGATGATAACAAATCCGGCAGAGCCGCCGCCACCGTTATCGCCCTGTTTCTGACGGCGCTGGCTGTTCGCATCGGCTTTATACTCGCCTTTGGTGTATTTAATAATATCGTCGACCCCGGCATTTAGTCCCTCATAAAACTTACCCTCTTTGAAACGGGGGTTCATATCATTTACCCGGATCTGCTGGGTAATAACGTCAGGCAGGGCACCTTCCATACCATAACCGGTTTGGATAGATAGCTTATGGTCGTCCAGCGCTACCAGGATAATAATGCCGTTGTTTTTGCCTTTCTGGCCAATACCCCAGGCGCGTCCCAGTTTTTGGGCGTAGTCGTTTACGTCATAATCGCCAATGGAGTGGATCATCACAATAGCTATTTGCGATGAGGTAGAATCATTAAAAGCAACCAACTTATCTTCAAGCCGCTGCTTATCATCGGCCGATAAAGTGTTGGTATAGTCGGTCACCAATGTGCTCGACTTAGGGGGCAATTGCTGTGCGAAGACATTGCACACGCAAAGTAGCAAACCAACAAAAAATAATATTTTCTTAAACATTGTCTTAGTTCTAATCGCCATCCATAAAGGCAACATCATCACTTAGCTCGTTGGTGTCGCTGTTTAAATCGTGCGGGAAGTATTTACCTAATTGGTCGCCGGCTATTTTGATGCCGGTTACTATGCCTTCAATGATGTCGCCGGTTTTAAAATGGTTCAGCATATCCTCTTTTGTACTGTCCCAAAAATCTCTGGCAACCACCTGGTTAATGCCCGAGTCGCCAATGATGGCAAACTTACGGTCTACCACCGCTACATAAATCAGCACGCCGTTACGCAGCCTGGTTTTATCCATATCCAGCTGATAAAAATATTTTGCTGCGCGATCAAGCACTTCCTCGCTGCAGGTTTTCTCAATGCAAACCCGCAACTCGCCTGAAGTATGTTTTTCGGCACCGGCTATCGCCTCGCGGATACGCTGTTGTTCTTCTTCGGTAAATAAAGCCATAAGGCAGTTAATTAGTGATTGGTTGATTAGAGATTAGTTGTAAATTTTATGAGAAAATTGGAAATCAGAACCGGCATGCACCTAATCTCTGATCTCCAATCTCTAATCACTAAATTAAAATTTCACCTTCGGCGCTTTGTCAGATCCGGCTTCGGCCTGGAAGTAGCCTTTTTCGGTAAAGCTGAACATTTTGGCAGTGATGTTAGCCGGGAATGAACGGATTTTTGTATTATATTGTTGTACGGCGTCGTTAAAGTCGTTACGGGCAACGGTGATGCGGTTCTCTGTACCTTCTAGCTGTGCCTGGAGGCCCAAAAAGTTTTGATTGGTTTTCAGGTCGGGATAGTTTTCGCTCACCACCATCAATCTACCTAAAGCCGAACTTAATTCGCCTTGTGCAGCCTGATAAGCTTTGATGGACTCGGGCGTTAATTTTGACGGATCAACCTGTACCGAAGTTGCCTTAGCACGGGCATTGATAACATCTGTTAAAGTGCTTTTTTCGAAGTTAGCGGCACCTTTAACTGCCTCAACCAGGTTAGGAATCAAATCGGCGCGGCGTTGGTATTGGGTTTGCACTACACCCCATTTAGCCTTAACGTTCTCGTCCATTTGAACCATACTGTTGTAACTGCATGAACTTAATGACATTGCTGCCACGATAACCAATATTGCTGTGAATAGCTTTTTCATTTTTTTAGTTTTTGTTTTTGAGTTTAGATAGCAAATCGTATTCCGTTGTTACAAAATTTGTTTTTGGGTGCCATAATGGCAAATGCATAGGTAAAGATAAATTAAATCAATTAATCATTTACATTTTATAATTTGCGGATGAATTGCAATTAAGCTTCAAATATTACATGAAGAAAATATTTACCATCCTTTTAGTTTGCTCGGGCCTTGCTGCCAGCGCACAAAAAACAGAGAATTTAATACAATACGTAAAGCCTATTGTGGGTACACAGCGTATGGGGCACACTTTTCCGGGCGCTACCGTTCCGTTTGGTATGGTACAGCTAAGCCCCGAGACTGATACCGTAGGCTACGAGCTTAACGGCCATTATAACCCCAAAGTTTATGAGTATTGCGCAGGCTATCAGTATGAAGATAAAACCATCGTGGGTTTTAGCCATACGCATTTTAGCGGTACCGGACACTCAGACCTGGGCGACTTCCTGATCATGCCGACTGTTGGCCCGCTGAAATTAAATCCCGGCACAGCCGACAAACCACATAGCGGTTACCGCTCGCCGTTCTCGCATGCTAATGAAGTGGCAGAGGCCAACTACTATAAAGTAAAACTGGACGAACATAATATACTGGCCGAGCTGACTACCACTACGCGCGTTGGTTTTCATCAGTATACTTTCCCTAAGAGCGATGATGCACATATCATTTTGGACCTGATGTCGGGCATCTACAATTATCCCGATAAAAACGTGTGGACCTATATGCGTGTTATTGACGACAAACATGTGGTTGGCTACCGTTTAACCAATGGCTGGGCCCGTACCCGTGCTTTATACTTTGCCATGGAGTTTTCAAAACCATTTGAAGGTCATGGTTATAAAAACTTCTCCAAACGCGAGGTATATGGCGGTTTCTGGGGTAAATTCAACTCGGTAAAGAACTTCCCTGAAATTGCCGGCCGCAACCTGCGCGCTTACTTCAACTTTGGTAAAACCGAAGAAGGCGAAAAGATCAAGATCAAATTTGCGATATCGCCGGTGAGCATGGAAGGTGCCCAGGCCAATCTTGCTGCCGAAGCCAAGACCTGGGATTTTGATGCGATAAAAAAAGAGGGACAGGCCCAGTGGGAAAAAGAGCTGCATAAAATAACCATTCAGGGGAATAAAGAAACCAAAGAGAACTTTTACACCTCGATGTACCATACCATGATCAATCCGACGGTTTACATGGACATCGACGGCAAGTACAAAGGCTTAGATCAGGAAATTCATACTGCTAAGGGCTTTACCAACTATACTACTTTTAGTTTGTGGGATACGCACCGCGCGCTGCATCCGTTGTTTAACATCATTGACCCTGAGCGCAATGCCGACATGGTAAAATCTATGATGGCTCACTTTGACCAAAGTCCGGAGCATATGCTGCCGGTTTGGAGCAATTCGGCAAACGAGAATTGGTGTATGAGCGGCTATCACAGCGTATCTGTAATTGCCGACGCCGTGGTAAAAGGTAATGCTCCTTTTGATGCCAACAAAGCTTTAGAGGCTTGTGTTACCACTGCCCGCCACCGCAATTACCTGGGTATTGGCGAGTATATGGATCTGGGTTATATCCCTGACGAAAAGGACGGCAACTCGGTATCATCAACTTTGGAGTATGCTTATGACGATTGGTGCATAGCTCAAATGGCAAAGAAATTAGGTAACGACGCCATCTACAAAGAATTCAGCAAACGTGCCGAGAACTATAAAAACGTGTACGACCCAAAATCGGGCTTTATGCATCCAAGAAATGCTGACGGCAGCTTCCGCAAAAACTTTGATCCGTTTACAACCATTAACCAGGGCTTTATTGAGGGAAATGCGTGGAACTATACGCTGTATGTTCCGCATGATCCGGCATCACTGATTAAACTGATGGGCGGCAACAAACGCTTTGTAACTTATATGGACAGCCTGTTTAGCTACAACCTGCCTGATAAATATTTTGCCGAGACTGAGGACATCACCAAAGACGGTATCATTGGCAACTACGTGCATGGCAACGAGCCATCGCACCACGTGGCTTACCTGTACGACTGGACCGACAAACCCTGGAAAGCCCAGGACAAGATCCGTATGATACTGCCAAAAATGTACAAACCAACACCCGACGGTTTGGGCGGTAACGACGATACCGGCCAAATGAGTGCCTGGTATATATTCAGCTCATTGGGCTTTTACCCGGTGGCGCCAGCGTCTGATCAATATGCGATTGGAAGTCCGGCGGTTAACGGGGCAGTTGTTGAAGTTGAGCATGGTAAAACTTTCAATATCCACGTTAATAATCAAAGTGCGAAGAATGTATATATCCAAAAGATTATTCTGAACGGTAAGCCACTGAACAAGCTGTTCCTGAGCCATGCTGATATTATGAATGGCGGTGATATTACGTTCTTTATGGGGCCGAAGCATAAATAAAAGCCTTTTACTATAAAAGCAAAGCCCTTTCCGTTTTGGAGAGGGCTTTGTTGTTTCACGCGAGGGCGAAACAAATGAAACAAGTGAAATATAATATTGAATCAAAAACCTGATAATCAATTTATTGCATAAAACGAGTGAAACAGAATGAAACAAGATAGTTGATTCAAAAGGTAACCCAAGTGTTGAAAAGTAAATTCATAGCTATCGCTACCGCCCCGCTTGTGGACTGAGCAAATCTTTTTTGATAACCACAAGCGGGACGTTTGCGGTAGCACAGAGGGTGTCACCCTGAGCCCGTCGAAGGGCGAGCGATGGCCTTTGCCCGCTGATGCTTCGACGGGCTCAGCATGACAACGCGCTTTTTTCTCTACTTGTCATTCTGAGCATAGCGAAGAATCTTATACACTTTGTTAACCGCTTTTATAAGATTCTTCGCTATGCTCAGAATGACAATGCAAAAACTAATCTCTAACATCCAATCACTAATCACTAAATCCGTATCTTTGCGCCAATGCAATTAACAGACACATCAACAGGTATTTGGGAGAAGGGATATAACAACTACGGGCCATGGCTTAAAGAGAAGTACAAGGGGCACCGGGTGTTTAAGGTTATTGTTGATGGCAACTTTACCTGCCCTAACCGCGACGGCAGCAAAGGCTACGGCGGCTGCACTTATTGCAATGTCGACTCGTTTACGCCGTCGGTAAGCAGGCAGGCGCCCAACCTCAGGCAGCAGGTTATCGAAGGTATGGAGCGTGCACGCAAAGGCAACAAGGCCGACAAATTCATCATTTACTTCCAACCCAATACCAATACTTACGCACCTACGCATTATTTAAAAATGATGTATGATGAAGCGCTGAGCTATTGTACTGAGGATATAGTGGGCCTGTCGGTAGGTACACGCCCGGATTGTATTGATGCCGAGAAAATTGCTTTGCTGGAAAGTTATACCGATCGTTTTGATGTCGACCTGGAGATGGGGATGGAGAGTATCTATAACGACACCCTGGCGCAGATTAACCGCGGCTGTACGCATGACGATTTGCTGAACGCCCTGAAACTGGTGGAGAACAGCAAACTGGACATCTGCGTACATACCATATTCGGCTTACCCGGCGAAACCAAGGAAATGATGCTCAAATATGCCGATGAGATCAATCGCCACCCGCAGATAAAATTCGTCAAATTTCATCACCTGCATATTGTTGAAGGCTCAGTAATGGGCGTGAAATACAAACGCGAACCGTTTAAGCTTTTCAGCCTGGATGAGTACGCCAGTTTCTTGTGCGAACTGCTTCCGCTGGTTCGTCCGGATGTGGTGATACAGCGGTTGTTTGGCTTAAGCGACCGCGAGCTGCTCATCGCTCCAAACTGGGGACTGAAAAAATCTGAGATCCAATATTACATCGATCAAAAAATTCTGAACAGCGGGGTAGTGCAAGGCAGCGCGTTATAGTTACAGCGCCAGTTCGATGCTCGGGTCCCAAAAAACTTTGTTGAAATCCTGCACTTTATCGTCCACCACTTTTATGCCTTCGGCTTCCAGCATTTGTTGCATCCTGTCGCCGCCAAAATGGAATTTGGCGGTCAACAATCCCTGCCGATTCACTACCCTATGTGCCGGCACCGGCGGCTGCGCCGAGCCACAGGCCTGCATGGCATAACCTACCATTCTTGATGAACCTTTAGTACCCAGATAATTTGCGATAGCTCCATAAGATGTTACCCGCCCCGCAGGTATCTGCCGGGCGACATCATAAACGTTATCGTAAAAATTATAATCAGGCATTACGGCTTATTGAAATGAGAACTTAAGATAGTTGATATTCTTATTATCTGCCAGATATTTCTTCTCGTAATAGGTTTTGATAGATAGGACCTCGTCGGCAAATTCTGAGTGGTACAGATCGGCAGTGTTAACATGTTCTTTCAGCTTCAGTTCCTGAATTTTTTCTGCAGTATAGGCGTACAGGCCGTCGTTGTCGGTTTTCAGGTTTACGTAACCGCCAGGCTTCAGCACCTCCGTATATTTCTCCAAAAAACGTGGTGATGTTAAGCGCTTTTTTTCACGGCTCAACTGCGGCTGCGGGTCAGGGAAGGTAATCCAGATTTCATCTATTTCGCCTTTAGCAAAATAGTCTAACAGATTCTCAATCTGTATACGCAGAAAGGCTACGTTATCAACTCCTTCTTCTAAAGCCGTTTTAGCACCGCGCCAAATACGGTTACCTTTATAATCGACACCGATAAAGTTTTTATCCGGGAACAGCTGCGCTAAGTTGACCGTGTATTCACCTTTACCGCAAGCCAGCTCCAAAACTACCGGGTTATTGTTTTTAAAATGCTCCTTGCTCCATTGGCCCTTTAAAGGCTTGCCTTCTTCCAGTTGTAAAACGTTAGCGAAGGTTTCAACTTCGGCAAAGCGTCTTAGTTTGTCTTTTCCCACTTGTAAAAATCTAAAAGCCGCAAATATACAAAAACGTCATTGCGAGGAACGAGTTCTTACTTTATTCCGTAATGATCGGCCATCAAGCCTTCAAACACACCGCTTGGTAATATTTTCTTCAAAGTAACAGCGATAGTTTGGCCGATAGCCCCAACCAGGTACTGGCGGGAAGGACTGCTTGTGCCTACTATTTTAACCAGTTGTTTACCAATGGCAATCGGGTCGGCGCCGGCGTTTTCATCTTTTTCAATGCTTGCTATCGCGATGTCGTAGTTGGCTTTCAGTTTTTCGTTATCAACGGTGAAAGGTATTTTTTCGCGGCTGCCGGTAAACTCGGTTTTGAAATCGCCCGGGTTAATGGTAGCTATCTTGATACCGGTTTTGCGCAGTTCCATACGCATACTTTCGGTGTAACCCTCAACAGCATATTTTGAAGCCACGTACATGCTTTGGTAAGGCAAACCAAACAAACCAGCCAATGAGCTGATGTTTACCACAATACCGCTATTATTTTTCAGCATTTCAGGAATAACCACGCCGCACATACGCACCACACCAAAAAAGTTAACCTCAAATTGCTGTTTAGCTTTATCAACCGGCATGGCATACGCCGGACCGGCAATACCGTTACCTGCATTGTTTACTAAAACGTCAATTCTTCCTTCGGTTTTAATAATCCTGTCCACAGCTGCTTTTGCAGAGGCATCGTTGGTTACGTCCAGTTCAATTAACTGAAACGGTACGTTTATTTGTTTGGCCAGGTTACGGGTAGTGCCATAAACGGTGTGTCCGGCTTCATGCAAAGCGGTGGCGCTTGCCAATCCGATGCCCGATGAAGCTCCTGTTACAAGAATTACTTTTTTCATTTTTTGTTGTTGACTAAAATTTGTGAGCGTAGGTTAATAATGCTCCCAAAGATATAATATTGATGGGCAATGGGAAAATGTTGGACGAGGAATTTGGCATGGCCGGATACTTAGGCATCATTTAAAACTACACTCGGGCACATGGTCATTCACCATGCCTGTTGCCTGCATATGCGCATAGCAAATGGTGCTGCCAAAAAACTTGAATCCACGTTTTTTCATGTCCTTGGCAATAGCGTCCGATTCGGGCGAGGTTGCCGGTGTTTTGCCCGAGGTATTGTTGATAGGCTTACCGTCAGGCATAAAGCTGTACATGTATTTATCAAACGAGCCGAACTCTTTTTGTATCTCCAGAAACAACTGTGCGTTTTTTATAGCCGCAATGATCTTTAAGCGGTTGCGAATGATACCGGCGTCCTGCATTAATCGCTCTACATCTTCATTATTAAAGGCAGCTACCTTGTGCACGTCAAAATCGGCGAAAGCCTTTTTATAGTTTTCGCGTCGGCGTAGAATGGTGATCCAGCTCAAGCCGGCTTGTGCCGCTTCCAGGATCAGGAATTCAAACAGTACTTTGTCATCATGCGTGGTTTTACCCCATTCTTTGTCATGGTATTCCATATACAGCGGGTCGGTACCGCACCAGGAGCAGCGTTTTAAGTCTCTAGTCATAGTGAGATAAAATTAATAATAAACCTGTCATTGCGAGGAGGAACGACGTGGCAATCGCGAAGCAGCTCGAACGCGTGCGGTTGCCACGCTGCGCTCGCAATGACAAAAATGGTTAGTTTGCAGCTTCGTTTAATTCATCCCAATACTCAACAGCTCTACGATAATGTGGAATCACAATCGAGCCACCCACCAGGTTAGCAATCATAAACACCTCGTTCATCTCGTCATGATTTACACCGGCTTCGTGGCATTTGCCGAGATGGTATTTAATACAGTCGTCGCAGCGCAGAACCATGGAGGCAACCAGGCCCAGCATCTCTTTGGTTTTAACGTCAAGCGCGCCGTCGGCGTAGGTGGTGGTGTCCAGTGCGAAGAAGCGTTTGATGTTGGTGTTGGCGGTTTCCATGATCCTATCGTTCATTTTGGTGCGATAGCTTTCAAAGTCGTTGATGAGTTTACCCATGATGATATATGTTTGATAAAGACGCGACGCTTCGCGTCTCTGTTTTGAAATTAATGGTGGGCATAAAGTTATGAATTCCCTTATCTTTATCGGGTCATTACATAGCAACAAACCTGGGTGTTGCTTCGATTAACCATACTATGAATATATTAATAACAGGCGGCACCGGCACACTTGGAAAGGAAATAATTAAGCAACTAATCGGGGCTGCTCAAATTAATGTGATAAGCACTAAGGCCGGTGTCAGGTTTGCACAAGGCGTAAATGTAATTGAAGCGGACATTACTGATTTTAATAGTTTACAAACCGTTGTTGGTGCTGCTGACGTGATTGTACATTGTGCCAGTAATCCGGCGGATGCCGAAAGGGTTGATCTTGACGGAACCAGAAATATATTGGCTACCATCAATAAAAAGCAGTTCAAGCACTTTATATATGTATCCATTGCGGGTGTAGATAAAAGCCAATATCCTTACTATGTGGTAAAGCGCGAAGTGGAAAAAATTATTGAGGCAGAGGGCATACCATTTACTATTTTGAGGGCCACGCAATTTCATGATTTCGTATTATATCGCATGATAAAGCCTTTTGATAATGCACAAGGTTTGACCATCCCGGCCGGCCTTAAATTTCAATCTATCGATATTACAGAAGTGGCCGGTAAGGTAAGGCAGCTCGTTGAAGAGGGACCGAATAATGAAATAATTACTGTAGGCGGCCCAGAGATATTAACTATCGAAGAAATGGCCGCTGTATATCTCGATATGTCGGGGCGGGCCGGTTCATTTAAAACAGAAATGATGCCGGGCGAACGTTTTGATATGTTACGATCTGGTATTAATTTGTGTGGAGATAACCGCTTTGGTAAAATAACCTGGCGACAATATTTAAAGAATAATGATCAATTTTAAACGTACCGACCACATCAACGTATGTGTGGCCCCTGAAGACCTGGAAGCCGCGCGTATTTTCTACGCCGATGTACTCGGACTGCAACCTACGCAACGGCCCGACCATGTGTTTGCCAAACCCGGCTACTGGTTTCTGATTGGCGATATCGAGCTGCACATCGGCATTGAACCGCCCGTGGGCTTAACGTTCAGACACACGGCCTTTGAGGTGGATAACCTGGCAAATGTCCGCGCGCATTTGGAAGCAAATGACGTTACCATTTGTGAAGAACCGGTTATTGAAGGACGTGACCGATTTACATTTTTGGACCCGTTTGGAAATAGGATGGAGTTGCTGGAGTACCTGTAATAATCCAATCGCTTATAAATCTTTGTCATTGCGAGGAGGAACGACGAAGCAACCGCAAGGAGCTAAGCAAATTCGCGGTTGCCGCGCTACGCTCGCAATGACATAAAAGGGCATACTGAAGCTGCGGCCTCGCAAATTCCCTCTTTTTTGTACCTTTGCCGCCATGGCTGCAATTAAACCATCTGTACCAAAGGGTACCCGCGATTTCTCGCCTGCCGAAATGGTAAAACGCAATTTTATTTTTGATACCATCAAAGGCGTTTTCCGCAAATATGGCTATCAGCAAATTGAAACTCCGTCGATGGAAAACCTATCGACCCTGATGGGTAAATATGGCGACGAGGGCGATAAATTGATCTTTAAAATTCTGAATAGCGGCGATTATCTGTCGAAGGTCGATCCGCATAAACTGGGTACTTTAAATTCTAATTTAATTACACAGGATATCTCTGAAAAAGCCCTGCGTTACGACTTAACCGTACCTTTCGCCCGTTATGTGGTGATGCACCAAAACGATATTACTTTTCCATTCAAACGTTTCCAGGTGCAGCCGGTTTGGCGCGCCGACCGCCCGCAGAAAGGCCGCTACCGCGAGTTTTTTCAGTGTGATGCCGACGTGGTGGGTTCTGACTCTTTATTGAACGAAGCCGAGTTTATATTGATCTATGATGAAGCGCTGAGCGCTTTAGGTTTGAAAGATTTTACTATCAAGATCAATAACCGCAAAATATTATCAGGTATTGCTGAGGTAATTGGCAAAGCCGACAGCATCATTGATCTGACTGTCGCTATCGATAAACTGGATAAGATAGGTTTAGACGGCGTGATCAAGGAATTATTGGAAAAAGGGTTTGCCAATGGCGATATCGAGAAACTGAAACCGGTGATCCTGTTGGAAGGCAGCAATGACTCAAAACTGGCCAGTCTGCGTTCTGCTTTAGAAAGCTCTGAGATTGGTTTAAAAGGTTGCGATGAGATCGAGACGGTTTTTAATTACGTCAGCAAATTCAAGATACAGCGCGCTACTGTCGAACTGGACATTACTCTGGCCCGCGGACTTAACTATTACACCGGCGCCATCTTTGAAGTTAAAACCAACGAGGTGGCGATGGGCAGCATCGGCGGCGGCGGCCGTTATGACGATCTGACCGGTATGTTTGGTCTGAAAGGCCTTACGGGTGCCGGTATCTCTTTCGGTGCCGACCGTATTTACGATGTAATGGAAGAGCTAAACCTTTTCCCTGCCGATACCAACCAAACAACCCGCGTACTGATTATATGCTTTGATAAAGACGGCGAAGAATATGCACTGCCACTGCTGCAACAACTACGCACAGACAGCATCAATGCCGAGCTATACCCCGCAGGCGCCAAGATCAAAAAGCAAATGGAGTACGCCAACAACAAGAATATCCCATATACCGTACTCATCGGTAGCGAAGAGATGCAAAGCGGTTTGCTGGCGTTCAAGGATATGACCTCCGGCGAGCAACAAAAGCTGGGTGCCGATGATATTGTGACGAAATTGAGAACAACGGTTTAATAAAAAACCACGTCATTGCGAGGAACGAAGCAATCTCTACATAGGACAGTCATTGTGCATATTGATTAGCAGGTGCAGAGATTGCTTCGTTCCTCGCAATGACGAGTTGGTATAAAATGTGAAAGGCTTTCCATTTGGAAAGCCTTTCACATTTTATAATTCCTGAATAATCTCTCAATCATTCAATCGTCTCTAAATTCGCCGCCGCAGCTTCATCCAAGAACCAAACGGTTTCACCTGCTATTGAATCGATCAGTTGTGAAGGATATTCTTCAATATTTTCTTCGTCCTCTAGACAATGGTGCACAGCTTCGGCTTTGCTTTCGCCATAAACCAGAAACGCAATGTTTTTGGCATCGTTGATTAATGGGGCGTTCATGGTGATTCGCCAGATGTTTTTATTAGGCAAAAAGTTGGCTTTTACCGACGGTGAAACATCATGCAGTGCCTCGGTATGCGGGAACAGTGATGCGGTATGCGCATCGTCGCCTAAACCTAATAGCACCAGGTCAAAGCTCATTTCATCATCATCAAAAAACTCAGCGACCTGCTCGGCATATTTTTGAGCGGCTTCGTTTGGTGTTAAGGTAGTATCGACAGCAAAAATATTACCCGGCTCAATATACAATGGCAAAAACAGCGCATTCTTAGCCATCAGGTAATTACTTTCCGGATCATTTTGAGGCACATTGCGCTCATCGCCAAAAAAGAAATAAACCTTGCTCCAGTCGATGCTGTCGGCATATGTGGTTGAGGCCAGTAACTCGTACAATTTCTTAGGCGAGCTACCACCCGACAACGCTACCGAAAATTTACCGCGTGCCTGTATAGCAGCGTTCGCTGTTTCAACAAAGTATTGGGCTATTCCGTCAATTACCTCGTCAGGGGTTTGGAAGATGTTTAGTTTCATAATGTAAACCTTTATAAAACTGTCATTGCGAGGAACGAAGCAATCGCAAGGATGCAAATCTGTTAATGCATGTTCGCGATTGCCACGCTACGCTCGCAATGACAATGGTTGTTATTTATTTTATTACTTCTTCGTATTCTTCAGCGGCAATGAGAACCAGGTGTAACCGTCGCGGGCTATAAGCGCCTCGGCAGCTTCAGGGCCCCATGCACCGGCGGCATAGTTAGGGAAGTTTAAGCTTTTCTTGTTGGTCCATGTGCTCAGAATAGGCATAATCAAATCCCATGCAGCTTCGATCTGGTCGCCGCGCATAAACAAGGTTTGGTCGCCCAGCATGGTATCCAGCAATAAAGTTTCGTAAGCTTCAGGAGCCTGGTTGGTGTAAGTGCCTTTGTAGTCGAACACCATATCTACTGTATTCAGGATCATATCCAGACCAGGGCGTTTTGCCTGTACCTGCAAACGAATACTCATTTCAGGCTGGATGCTAATGATCAACCTGTTTTGTTGCCAGCTTTCAGCAGCTTCGGTAGGGAATATCTTATGCGGAACATCTTTAAACTGAATAGCAATCACTGATGATGTTTGGTGCAGCCTTTTGCCGGTACGTACGTAGAAAGGCACGCCTTGCCAGCGCCAGTTATCAATAAAGAATTTAATGGCAGCAAAAGTTTCGGTATTTGAGTTCGGGTCAACCTTTGGTTCTTCGCGATAGCCCGGAACCTCTTTGCCTTCCATCCAGCCTTTAGCATACTGACCGCGTACTGCCGACATACGTACATCCTCAGGAGAGAAACGACGCATAGCGTTCAATACATCAACTTTGCGGTTACGTACCTCGTCGGCGTTAAAGTTAACCGGGGTTTCCATGGCAATTAAGCAAAGCAATTGCAGCAGGTGATTCTGGATCATGTCGCGCATTGCGCCTGAGCCATCGTAGTAATCGCCGCGCTCCTCAACACCTAATGATTCGGTAACCGAAATCTGTACGTGCTCAATATAGTTACGGTTCCAGATTGGCTCCAAAATAGAGTTGGCAAAACGGAACGCCATGATATTTTGTACCGTCTCTTTACCCAAATAGTGGTCGATATGGTAAATCTGTTTCTCGTTAAAAAGACCAGCCAGCAATTTGTTCAGCTCTTTGGCCGACTCTAAGTCGTGGCCAAATGGTTTTTCAATTACCACGCGTGTTTTCTCAACATCAGTAGTCAATTTGGCTTTAGCCAGATTTGAGGTGATGATAGGGAAGAACGTAGGCGATACCGCCAGGTAATAGATAACGTTTGGTCTCACTTTCCAATCGGCAGCGTGAGCTTCAATCCTTTTACCAAATTCTTTATAAGTTTCAGCGTCTTTAGCGTCTGATACCTGGTAGAAAATATTCTTTTCAAAATCGGCCCATTTAGCTTTATCGGCTTTACCGCTGCGCGAGAAGTTATTGATATCCTCGTTCAGATTTTTCCTGAATTGCTCGTCGGTTAATTGGGTACGCCCGGTGCCTATAATTGAGAATTGTTTTGGCAACCATCCGTCAAGGAATAAGTTGTATAATGCAGGCGCAAGTTTGCGTGCGTTAAGGTCGCCGGTGCCACCAAAAATGATAAATACGGTAGGCTCTGATTTTATTGTTGCCATTTTTTTATGTGCTAACGTTCTAGTTTAAGCCCCCTCTAAATCTCCCCCGGTAGGGGAGACTTTTGGGTTTCTTTAATTAATATGTTTTCAAAAGCCCTCCCTTCCGGGGAGGGTTGGGAGGGGCTGTTGAGTTTTTTAAATTTTAGTCCACTGGGTATGGAAGGTACCTTCTTTACCAATGAGCTCATAAGTGTGCGCGCCAAAATAGTCGCGTTGTGCTTGTATTAAGTTTGATGGCATGCGGCCGCTGCGGAAAGCATCAAAATAGCTTAATGATTCTGCGTAGCAAGGCGCAGCAATACCGGCAGCGGTAACAGCCGATACTACAGCACGTGCACCATTAACAGCACCTTTAACCTCGTTAGCAACACCACCGTCTAACAACAGGTGCTCTAAATTAGGGTTGGCAGTAAATGCTTCGTAAATGTTCTGTAAGAACAGTGAGCGGATGATACAGCCACCTCTCCAGATTTTAGCGATCTCGGCCAGGTTCAAACCGTAGTTAAACTCGACAGAAGCGCGGCTTAACATGTGGATACCCTGCGCATAGCTCATGATCAGGTTGAAATAAAATGCTTCTTCTAATGATTTTAAAAAAGATGCCGTATCAACGTTTAATTTGCCCTGAACACCGCCATAAATACCTTCAGCTTTTACACGCAGTTCTTTGTATTTAGACAAATCACGCATAGAAACTGACGTGTCTATGGTTGGGATAGGAGCCTGCAGGTCCATAGCCACTTGCGAGGTCCATTTACCGGTACCTTTAGCGCGGGCCTCATCTTTAATGTCGTCCAGCAACAGGTGATCTGTGCCTGGCGCTTTGTAACGGAAAATGTCACGGGTAACTTCAACCAGGAATGATTTAAGGCGGCCCTCGTTCCATTCGGTAAATACTTTACCCATGGCTTCGTTGTCCATGCCCAAACCTTTTTTCATGATCTCGTAGGTCTCTGCCAATAGTTGCATTACACCATACTCGATACCGTTGTGTACCATTTTAACAAAGTTACCGGCCGAACCTGTACCACAGTAAGTAACGCAAGGTTCGCCATCAACTTTAGCAGCAATGGCTTCAAAGATAGGTTTTACTACTTCGTAAGCTTTTTCGTCGCCACCCGGCATCATGCTCGGGCCGCGGCGCGCGCCTTCTTCGCCACCAGACACACCCATTCCAAAGAAGTGGATGCCTTTGCTGTTCAAATAATCAAAACGGCGGTTGGTATCGGTATAAAAAGTGTTACCACCGTCAATGATTAAGTCGCCTTTATCAATTAGTGGTAACAATTCTTCAATAACGTCATCAACAATTTTACCGGCAGGCACCAACATCATGATAGCACGCGGCTTGTTCAGGCTGTCTACAAATTCCTTTACATCGCTAAAACCCTTCAGGTTTCCTGTGGTGCTTTCTTGTTCCAATGCCTTAACTTTTTCGACATCCTTGTCAAATCCGGCACCTTTTACGCCATGGTCGCCCATGTTTAATAAAAGGCTGCGACCCATTACGCCAAGGCCGATCATACCGAAATCATACTTTGTTGGTGTGCTCATATTATTTGTTGTGATTTTCCTCTTTTAGTTGTTCTAATATTTTTTTGGTCGATTCAAGGTCCGTATGCAGGAAAGCCCTGATGCCCAGCTTCTGCGCGGCATTGACGAACATAATACGGTCGTCAAAATATACACATTGGTTTGGCCGTGCCTGGGCTATGCCCATGGCCAGTTTCCAGATAGCCGGATCTGGTTTGCGTAATCCAACCTCGCATGATGATACGAAAGCATCAAAAAAATCATGCAGTTTGAATTTCTTAACCCGATAATCATTCAGCTCCTTGCCCTCGTTGTTGACAGAAATGATGCGGAAACCGCAATCTTTTTTCCATTCTTTCAGCCACTTTAAAGTGGGCAGCTCGACCGACTGCCGGTAAACAAACTCTTTAAAGTCCTCGCGTGTAAAATCGCGCGGATGATTGAAAATAACGGTATCCAGATACTCATCAAGCGTTACGCCGCCAATTTCATATACGTTGAATATAAAATTGTGCAGGCCGTTCACTTCATCGTAATCAAGCCCGAATTTTTCGGCTGCTTTTTTGCGCGACTCGTGCCCCCAGCCATTGCTGAGCAAGATACCGCCTATGTCAAAGAAAAGAATCTTAACGTTGTTTGCTTCCATTTATGGCCGGGTATTATTTGCCTTTGTTAGCTTCGATTGATGCCAATAGTTTTTCAAAAGGCTGGTTAAATTTAGCAACGCCTTCGTCCTCTAATTGCTGAGTCAATTGGTCAATGTCAATACCGGCAGCTTTAACACGCGCCAGGGTTTCAGTAGCTTTGTCTAAACCTTGCTCTAAAGTGTTGGCAGCAATACCATGATCGCGGAAAGCAACGATAGTTTCCAACGGAACGGTATCAACAGTATCCGGACCGATCAAAGCTTCAACATATTTAGTGTCTTTGAAAGCCGGGTTTTTGCTGCTGGTACTTGCCCACAATAAACGTTGAGGGTTAGCGCCTTTAGCTGCTAATTTTTCCCAACGCTCGCCGCTGAATATGCGTTTGTAAATTTCATAAGCTTTTTTAGCAGATGCAATAGCAACTTCGCCTTTAAGATCGCCTAAGCCTTTTTCGTCCAGCATTGGGTCAATCAACACGTCGATACGGCTCAGGAAGAAACTTGCTACAGAGTGGATGTGCGAAATTTCATGACCTGCTGCCAGGTGATCTTCCAGGCCCTGGATATAAGCCAATGCAACTTCTTCGTAACGTGGCAAGCCGAACAACAAAGTAACGTTGATGTTTACACCTTGTGCAGTAGCACGGCGGATAGCATCCAACCCAGGTTGAGTACCAGGGATTTTGATCATTACGTTTTCGCGGTTAACCTCTTTCCACAAGTGGATAGCTTGCTGGTAAGTTTCTTCGCCTTTCATGGCTAAAAATGGAGAAACCTCTAAGCTCACATAACCGTCGCCTTTGTTGCTTTCAGCATATAAACCTTTAAACAGATCGCAAGCGTTTTGAATATCTTTAACAGCTAGGCCAAAGAAAATCTCTTCGTTGGTTTTGTTGCCTTTTGACAATTCAGCAATGTCAGCATCATACATGTTGCTGCTGCTGATAGCTTTTTCAAAAATCGCCGGATTTGAGGTAACACCTCTTACACCATCATCATCAATTAAAGCTTTAAGCCTGCCGTCGCCAATAAATGCGCGATCAATAAAATCAAGCCAAATGCTTTGACCAAAGCTGTGTATCTGTTTTACTTTATTAGTTTCCATTATATTTAATTTTTAATATCTGTTTTAAATTGTGGGGTGGTTATATTTTTTGCGTCAATAAATGTACCATCAACCGGTTATAATGTCATGCCATATTACTATTCGCCATTATTTGACGCTACTAAAATTTCGACGTTGTAATTGATGAATAATCCGCTCTCGATCACGCCTGTTATGCCTTTGATTTTGCGCTCCATATCCAGATCAATGTCCTTGAAATGCACATCAAACAGCAAGTTGTTGTTCTCGGTAATTACCGGCCCGTCTTTACCCCCGGCCGGGCGCAATTGAATCTCAGTAGCGCCTAAAAGCAACAACTCCTTTTCAACATGCAGCAATGCCTGCGGGAAAACCTCAACAGGTATCGGGAACTTTGTGCCCAGCTTGTCAACTATCTTACTGTCGTCAACAATAATATAGCTTATGGGGCTGCTGCTTATCAGCAATTTCTCTTTAAACAAAGCACCGCCACGGCCCTTTATCAGGCTCTTATTTGGGTCAACCTCATCGGCGCCGTCAAAGCACCAGTCGGGTTTGTGCTCGTAAAGGCTTGTTTGGGGAATACCCAGTTTTTCGCAGAACAATGATATTTCTATCGACGTCGGGATGGCTTTGATATTGAGCTTTTCGGCCTTAATGCGCTCGGCAATGGCAAACAGGGTAAGGAAAACGGTACTGCCCGAGCCTACGCCCAGTACATCGCCGTCTTTTATTTTACTGACGATCTGATCGGCCACCTTCTGCTTGCCGGCTCTGTTGGTGATAGTAGCCGCCCAGTCAAGATTTTTGATGATGTCGCTTTGCCAGTTCATGTTTTTATATTTAGTCTTGAGTCGAGAGTCTTAAGTCAGAAGTCCCGAGTCTTTTTCAGACTCAGGACTCCCGACTCAGGGCTTAAGACTTACAATAAAGCTTTCGCTTTTTTAACTACGTTATCTACAGTAAAGCCAAAGAATTTGTAAAGCTCTTCTGCCGGAGCCGATTCGCCAAATGTTTCCATGCAAAGGGTATCGCCTTCGTCGGTAACATATTTGTGCCAGCCCAGTGGAGATGCCATCTCAACAGCTAAACGTTTTTTAATTGCCTTAGGGAATACTGACTCTTTGTAAGCAGCATTTTGTTTTTCGAACAATTCCCAAGACGGCATGCTTACTACGCGTGCAGCAATACCTTCTTCGGCTAATTTAGCCTGAGCTTGCAGGATCAATGATACTTCAGAGCCTGTAGCCATCAGAATAACTTGCGGAGTTTTGTCAGAGTCAGACAATACATAAGCGCCTTTTTCAAGGTTGCCTGCTTTAGCGTATTTGTCCTGATCTAATATAGGCAAGCCCTGACGGGTGAATACCAATACAGTTGGGCCATCGTTTTTCTCGATAGCTATGCGCCATGCATGAGTAGTTTCGTTAGCATCAGCAGGGCGGATAACGGTGATATTAGGGATTGAACGTAAAGAGATCAATTGCTCAACAGGTTGGTGGGTTGTGCCATCTTCACCTAAACCGATACTGTCATGCGTATAAACGAAGATCGGAGCAATTTTCATGATCGCTGCCAAACGGATTGGCGGACGCATGTACTCAGAGAACATCAGGAAGGTTGCGCCAAAAGGTTTGATGCCTTTGGTCAGTGCCATACCGTTTAATGCTGAGCCCATAGCGTGTTCGCGGATACCGAAGTGGAAGTTGCGGCCGTTACGGTTTTCTGAAGTAAATGAGTCAGACTCTTTTAAGTTAGTTTCTGTTGATGGAGCCAAATCCGCAGCACCACCAATCAGGTGGGGGAAAGTAGCAGCAAGCGCATTTAAAACTTTACCTGAAGCCTGGCGGGTTGCCATTTTAGGATCAGATGCTTTAAATACCGGCAGGTTGTCTGCCCAGCCTTTTGGAAGTTCGTTTTTAACAGCAGCTTCGTACTCGGCAGCTAATTCAGGGAATTTTGCTTTGTATTGAGCAAACAGGTCATTCCATTTTTTCTCGGTTTCAATACCGCGGGCACCAATTTGGTGGTAGTATTGTTCAACTTCGGCAGGGATGTTGAATGATTTTTCCTCATCAAAGCCAAAGAATTTTTTAACCAGTTTAATCTCGTCAGCACCCAGTGGCGAACCGTGCGAACCTGCGGTACCTGATTTGTTAGGGCTACCGTAAGCGATCAATGAACGCACACGGATCAACGATGGT
>Ga0157372_10002433_pt1 | contig 20162 bp, 15 predicted proteins | sample C55metaG_FD_115307 | JGI IMG/M metagenome (GOLD analysis project Ga0157372, IMG submission 115307) | Corn rhizosphere microbial communities from Kellogg Biological Station, Michigan, USA - C5-5 metaG | ecosystem: Host-associated > Plants > Roots > Rhizosphere > Soil | place: USA: Michigan... | reverse complement strand
CCGAGTGTCACGGCAAGGTCAGCGAGGTTGAAGGTCCAGAAGCGGTGGGTGCCGATCCCGATGTCGATGAAGTCGACCACTCCGCGGGCGGAGCGAATTCGATCGAACAGATTGCCAACGGCGCCGCCGCAAATGAGCGCGATCGAAGCGATCTGGAACCGGTCATCGCGGGGAGTCTGACGGTACATGTACCCCAGGACGAAAAGCGTCCCCAGCGAGAGGAGTACGAACCACCAGCGTGACGATGGCCCGAGCGAAAAGCTCATCGCTCCCTCGGGGTTATAAGCGAGGGTGAAGCGCAGGACGTCGTCGATGATGTCGTGCGGAAGGTAGGGCGGGGACAGCTGGCTGACGGCGAATCGCTTGCTCGCGACATCGAGGAGGATGGTCGTGAGGAAGATCGTCCAGAATCTATTGGCTCGTTGCGGCATGAATCTCGTTGGGGTGTTTCCTCCCTACGGCGTTGAGCACGGATGCGTTTCGCCGGGGGTCGGGCTAAGGGTTCAATAGAGCATTATAGATTCCAGTACACCGAACTCCAATCGAAAGACGACTGAGGCAGAATGGCGCGAGCCCCCGACAAACGAAACAAAACTCCTCTTCACTATCACCTGATCGGGATCGGTGGTACGGCCATGGCTTCGCTGGCGGGACTTCTCAAGGCTGCCGGTCACACGGTGACGGGCTCGGACCAGAACGTATACCCCCCAATGTCGACCGAGCTTCAGGCGATGGGCATCGCGTACAACCAGGGGTACAAACCGGAAAATCTTTCGCCCAGCCCAGACGTGGTCATCGTCGGTAACGCGATATCACGAGGGAACCCGGAGCTCGAGGCGGTACTGGTCCAGAAGCTTCGTTACACCTCGGCTGCGGCTACGATAAAAGAGGAGTTCATCTGGGGCCATCACTCGTTGGCAGTGGCGGGGACGCATGGGAAGACAACCACGACTTCGTTGCTGGCATGGGTGCTCGAGTCGGCCGGACTCAATCCCAGCTTCCTGATTGGCGGGGTGGCGGAGAACTTCGGCACGTCGTTCCGACTAACGGACTCGAACTACTTCGTGATCGAGGCTGACGAGTACGACACGGCGTACTTCGATAAAGGTCCGAAGATGTGGCACTACCTGCCTGACACAGCGATCGTCAACAACATCGAGTTCGATCACGCCGACATCTACCGCGACGAAGAAGCCTACACATTTGCGTTCGCGCGTTTCATCAATCTCATTCCGAAAAACGGGGTGCTGATCGCCGGTTGGGATTCGCCGATCATGCGTGAGCTGGCGCCCAAGTCGTTCGCGCCAGTGGAGTCGTTCGGTTATGGAGATGACTTTTCGCCGGCGCCGCCGGATCAGCCGCACTGGCACGCGCGCGATGTCGAATTCGGCGAGGGTGGGACGCGGTTCCGCGCCTTTCGATCGGACAAGGAGTGGGGAAGTATAGACACCCCGCTCGCCGGAGCGTTCAACGTTCGAAATGTTCTGGCCGTGATTGCCGCGGCCGAAGCTGTGAAAGCGGATCGGGACGGGGTGCGCGAAGGGCTGCGCACTTTCGCCAGCGTCAAGCGCCGGATGGAAGTGAGGGGCGAGGTCCGCGGCGTGGCGGTCATCGACGATTTCGCGCACCATCCCACGGCTATTCGCGAGACGATCGATGCGATCAGGCAGAAGTACAAAGGCCGGCGAATCGTGGCGGTGTTCGAGCCTCGGAGCTACACGGCGCAGCGCCGGGAATTCCAGGAGGACTACGTCAAAGCCTTTCGTGGGGCGGACGAGGTGGTATTCGCGGCGCTCTTTCGACCGGACAGGTACACGAAGGAAACGGCGCTGGATCTTGACCAACTCGTGCGCGATCTCGCATCGGCGGGGAAGGGAGCCAAGCAGCTCAAGGATGCTGACGCCATCGTTTCAGATTTGGCGCCGAGGCTCAAGGACCGGGACGTCGTTCTCATCATGTCGAATGGCGGATTTGGCGGAATCCACCAGAAACTACTGGACGCTTTGGCGAGCTGAGGACTGCGAACTAGCTGCTGAGGAATCACGGGCCAACTGCTACTTCGGATTGCTGACTGATTGCGGATTGGGAGACTAACCTCGAACTGAGGAGTCACACCGATTCGATTCAACCCGATTCAGATTCGTCTGCGCGGCACGACGGGCGTGAGCTTCGCCGAGCCGGTCTTGGCGATGATCCCGAGTTTGAGCACCGTGTTCCAGTTGCGACCGGTCCCGCGGCCGAGTCGCTTCTCGATCATCGTATGCGTGAGCTTGGAGCGTCCCTGGCCGTCAGGGTAGAAAATGTAGGCCTGTTTCCCCTTCGCCTTGATCACCTCGGGACCCTTGATGTCCGCCTGAAGCGCCGCGATGTCTTTGGCCTCCGGTACTTTCTTCAGGAATAGCACTATCAAGTGCCCCGGATCCCGCTCGGCCTCCTTGCGGAACGGGTTCTGCCGGATGATCGACTTCCATTCCTCGGGTGTGCGTACGAAGAAGTCAACCTCGAGCGAGAGCCTGTCCGCAGCTTCTGATTCCAGAAAGCGTTCGAGCTCGGCGCCCGTTCGCACACCGCTCGTGAAAATGAGATTGCCGCTCTGGAGCAGCGACCGGCAGTCCTGGAGACCCAGCTGCGCAATGAAATTCCGCAAATCGGTCATGCCCACCTGACGGTGGCCGCCGACGTTGATGCCGCGGAGAAGGGCGATGTGAGTTGTCAGAGGGAGTCGTCTGTGAGTGAAACGCCAACAACCTAGCGCGGGTCAACTATACGCGCGAGCGGCCATTCAGGAGACGATTGTCACAACCAGAAATCACGCGGGAGCGGTGCGTTCTCCGTTGTGTCGGCGCGGCCCGCGCTTCGCGGTTCGGTACGGGCGCTCCCACTCCCGCAGGTGATCGAGGAGATAATCGAGCGAGAAGATATGGCGTGAGTTGTCGGCGTTGCGCCGAAACACCACGCGGGACCACCCGCGCATCCCGGTTGGCGTGTACCACTCCCCATCCATGTGCAGCTTGTCGCCGGAGATCGCCCTGATCAGTACGCGCTCGTACTGCGAGCGGGGGAGGACGCGCTCGGGGAAGAGATTGTCCCACGTGCAAAGTCGGCCCACGTCATCGTACCCGGGAGGACGATCATCGAGGTCCAGCAGTGATGGCGCCCGACCTTTCATCACAGAGCCGATGAGGCGCAGTGTGAACGGATCGGAGTAGCGGCGGATGTAGGGCCAGAAATGCTTCGTGATCAACCCAGCCATCTGCCGCAACGAGAGGAATTGGCCATGGGTAGTGGGCCATCTGTCGCGGTCGATGTCCGACGTGAATGGATTCTCCGGGAAGCAATCGAACCGCGCCAGCCAACCCTTGCGAGTCGTGTGCGGCATCGGGTGGAATCCCCGTATGATCGGAATATCGGTCTCGTCCAACACGCTCATCTCGTAGCTCGGCCAACGCATGACTTCGCGGACGATGCCTACGATCAAAGTCGCGGTCGCGATCATCAGCGGCGCGTCGGGGGTGAAATCCGCCGTTATCTCGATGCGGTCACCGCGGGGCCGGACGCCTATTCCAGTCGAGCGCCGGTTGGCCGCGACCAGCATCACGGGAACGGGGAGGATGTGCGCGAGGAGAAATGCGAGCTGGTCAACTGTTCTCGTTGGACCCTGCTGCCAGCGGGGTAGCTCGAAGGAGATGTTGTAGTGCGTGCTGAAGCCCGCGAGCTGAACATCGCTGTCGTGAGCCTGCTCCCAGGCGTCGAGCTCCTGGCGGACGAACAGAATCGCTTCCCAGAGTGAACGGCCGGCCCGCGCGGCGCACCCCCGCTCGATCTCGATCACCGGTGTCGCGACCTCGATGACGCCAGTATCGAAGTAGACCGCGCCCCCCGTTGGCAGGTGATACGACCTGCCCTTTCTGTGCATCATCTTCTCACGGATGAACCTGCGGGGACTTCCGAAGGCGTCCTCAGGCTTGACCTGCACGCCGTCGACGATCACGGCGAATTCGGCCTCCATGCCGATAGCCGCGAGCTGGATCCGCTCGCGCGTTGATGATTTGTTTTCGGGTCCTTTTTTCTTCTTCAGCGTCATTCTCTTCTTTTTCCAAAAGTGCTTCGATTTCCGTGATTATCTGCTTCGATCGGCCAGTCAACTTTTCACGTCCCGCGGCACCGATAGCACATAGCCCAGGTCAAGGTGGAGATGGTCTTCCGCAAAGCCGGAGGGTGTCCCGTAAGGTCGCGTCCAGATTCCGGGCAACGTTTCCCGTGCGATGAGGCTGAAGCGCTCGATTGCGCTCCGATTATCCAGGTAAGTGTCGCCAATCCTGTAGATGTTGGCGGCAGTTCCCCAGGCGTGTAGCGTCGCGTTCTTGGAGAAGCGGTGGGAAGGCGACCGATAACCACCGTTCGCGGAGATATGGACCAGCGTCCCGACCGCATCCCGAAACCTCTCCAGGCACACTGCCAGGAGCGTTATAGCGCACGGAACGTACCGGGGGAAAGTCCTCAAAGGAGGGGCTTCCCGGACGTCCACCTGGATGAACTCCCAGAGCAGGAAATGGGAGGCCAACTCGATCTTCATTGCAGAGTCCCAGGACGGGATCTCGTAGAAATAGCGGGGGAGCTGACGAGGCGAGCCTCCAGCGTCCTTCCACTCCTCGCCGGGCCTGAGGGCCTTCCGGTACTCTGCCGGCAGGGCGAGCCCGTCAACGACCCGAAGCGGGAAGATGGGCGACTCGGTAGGGCCGGCGTCGACGAAACGGGCAGCGTCAGTCATTCATCCACTGGGCCTTGGGTGAGGTACTCGTATATGGTATGCGAAATCGTGGCGATGGTCCGCGAACGGCCGGATGCGGCGGGGTCCCATTCTGTCAGAATTACGAGGACGTACGGCTTTCTCTTCGGCAGGTAAACGACTCCGGCGTCGTGCGCTACGGTCGAGATCTCGCCCGTCTTGTGGGCGACGCGCGCGCCCTTGGGCAGCCGCGCGGGAATGCCCTGATTGAATTCCTGGCCGTGAAGGATGTCCATCATCCGGCGAGACAACGCCGGCGAGAACGCTTTGCCCTCCGATAGCATCACGAGGATTCTGAGAAGCCCATCAGCGGTGACCATGTTGCTGATTCCTTTCTCGAACGCGAGCTCGTCCTCGACGCCGCGCCTGAGCTCGATTCCCTTGTCGACGTGCAGAGCCTTGAGCGTCTGGTTGACCGCATCCGGACCGATCACGCCAAGCAGAAGATTGGTGGCGAGATTGCTCGAGGTCGTGATCATGTGATACGCCAACTCATCGACGCGCATCATCTTGCCGATCGCGTTGTGAACCGCTGAGTTGGAGTCGCGTCCGGATTCGACGCGGAACGGAATATTTTCGACAACGCTCAGGAAACGGTTTCGCACGTGAACGCGCGAATGGGGCAGCAGCTCGCCCCGATCGATCGCCGCGAAAACCCCGAGAAGGATCGGCACCTTGATCGTGCTCGCGGCGTGAAACCAGCGCTCACCGTTGCTGTGCAGCTCGAGTCCCGTTTCTGCGTCACGCATAGCGACGGCGATGGCTTTTGCGCCTGACTCGCGTTCGATCTTCTCGATCTGCTCTCGCAGCGCACGTTCGCGCGACACCACCTCCGTCGCCTCCGGCGCGGGCGCTTGTTTTTCGGGCATCGCGACGGTCAGGAGTATGCTACGCGTGGATCGGCCTTGGCGTAGGCGAGATCGGTGAGAAGATTGACGAGCACAAACACAACGCTCAGGAACAGCACCGATCCCTGAATCGCCGGCAGATCGCGGCGCGTGATCGCATTCACCACGTAGCGCCCAAGGCCGGGCCAGCTGAAGATCGTCTCGGTGAGAGCCCTGCCGTTGAAATAGTAGCCAAAGTCGAGTCCGAGCACAGTGATGATCGGGATAAGCGCGTTCCTCAGCGCATGCCTTACTACAACGACGCGCTCGGTCAATCCTTTCGCGCGGGCTGTACGCACAAAATCACCGCCCAGTACATCGAGCATCGCCGACCTGGTGACGCGTGCTAGAAATGCGATCGACCGCGATCCCAGAGCGAACGCGGGAAGAATGAGGTACTTGATCCCGCCGTAGCCCGAGGGCGGCAGCCACCGCAGCATCACTGCGAAAATCAGAATTAGAATGAGTCCGACCCAGTACACCGGGAACGAGATCCCGAGATACGCCACGCCAAGTCCGAGGCGGTCGAACCAACCCCCCGGATTTCGCGCGCTCAAAACCCCGAGTGTGATGCCGAGGATGGAGGCGAGCAGCATGGCGGATCCGGCGAGAAGAAGCGTTTTCGGAAAGCGCTCGCGGATGTCCGTGATGATCGGCCGCTGGGTGATATACGAATTTCCGAAATCACCGCGGAGAACGCCGCCCGTGTAGTGTGTGAATTGGCTGTACAAGGGTTCGTCCAGGTGAAGCTCTTTTCTCAGCCTGGCGATCGTCTCCGGGTCAGCGCGCTCGCCAACCATTTCCTGGACAGGATCGCCGGGGGCAACGTAGAGGAGCAGAAAGACGACTACCAGGACTCCGAACAAGGTTGGAATCGAGAGCAGCAGTCTCCGAACGATGAACGCGAACACGTCTTATTTACTGATGGTCACATCGGTCCAGCGCTGGCCATTGAAGACGGCCGGGACGGTGAAGCCTTTGATCCAGGGCTGCACCGCGTAGACATCCTTGTAGAAGAAGAGATAGACCATCGGCGCATCGTCGTACTCGAGCTGGTCGGCCTGCGTGTAGAGCGAATTGCGCTTCGCCTCGTCCTGCTCGCGGTGAGCCTGATCCACGAGTGCGTCGAACTTCGGGTTCGAGTAGAACGACACGTTCCCACCCGGGCCTTTGTTCTTGCTGTATAGAAGTGGGTACAGAAAGTTCTCGGCGTCCGGATAGTCGGCCCACCATTCCTTGACGTACAAGTCGGACGCTCCCTTGCGTGCGGCCTCGCGAACAGACGAGGCATCGCGCTGGACGATCTTCACGCGAATTCCCGCTTCGGCCAGATTCGCCTGAATCGCTTGCGACAGGCGTGGAGACTGATCGGTGGTCGCCGCCCATAGCTCGAGGTCTATTCCATTCGGATGACCGGCCGCGGCAAGCAGCTGCTTCGCCTTTGCGACATCGTGCGAATATCCTTTGCGGTTCGCATCCGCGCCGCCGAGAATCGCCGGAATCACGCCGGCGGCGACCGTCCCGCGACCAGCCATGACGGTGCTGAGGATAGTGCTGACATCCGTCGCGTAGTTGAGTGCCTGCCGCACGCGAACGTCTGTGAGTGGTCCTCGCGTAACGTTTATCGCGACGTACCAGAAGCGAAGCGCGGGCGCCGAAGTCAGAAGCTTGCTCTTCCCGGGATCTGCCTGCCAAGACTTACCCGCTTCATCAGGGACCGAGAGCACATCGACGTTGCCAGCCTCGAATTCTGCTGTGGCGGTGCTCATTTCAGGAATGATGCGCGCCATCAGGGAATCAGTCTTCGGCGGACCGTCGAAGTAGTCAGGATTCTTTGCGAAGCGGAGGTAATCGTCGTGTCGCCATTCGACGAACTTCCATGGTCCGGTTCCAATCGGCTTTTGCCCAAAGTCCGCCGGCGGATTGTCCGGGACGATGGAGTTGACGGGCATCGCCAGCTCCTTTGGGAAGATCGAGAGCGGCTCCTTGAGCGTGATCACGACAGTGGAATCGTCCGGAGCGACGAGACCGCTGATGCTCGTCGCCTTGCTCGCGGCGAAATCTTCGGCGCCCTTGATCGGATAAAGCGGCCACCCGCGTCCGCCCTTGGTTTTCGGATCGAGCACGCGCTGGAATGTCGCGACGACGTTCTTGGAGGAGAACGGACGTCCGTCGTGGAACTTGACGCCGGTGCGCAGATGGAAGGTGTAAGTGATTCCGTCGGCGCTCACGTCCCAGGATTTTGCGAGGCCCGGAACCACCTTGGCATCCGGGGTGAAGCGTGTGAGTCCGTCGAAGAGGTAGGCGACGGCGCGTCCGGTGGGGACATCCGTCGAAAGGGCGGGGTCCATCGATCTCGGATCGTAGGTGTCACGCGAGTCGATGATGGTTTTGCGAGTGGGAGCTGATTCACCGCCGCCGCCACAGCTGAGAATCGCGGGTAATACGAGGAGAAATAGTCGCCGCATTGGTGTGCTCTGACGGTTGACATGAAGGGGCGAAATACGAGAACTTTCGCGCACCCCGAAATAGGCCTCACCGTGAGCGCAGAATACTATTATCGCCGCCAACTTGGCGCCAAGGATCTCCTGCCAGCCGTTGGCGTCGGCGTCGCTGCCGGTTTGGCCGTTTTTTACGTTGTGCAACTCTTAATCCAGCGCACACCTCTCGTGCCGCAGGGCGAGATGTCCCTCAAGCCGACGACACCTCCGAAGCGGATGCTGGGCGATCGGACCGAGCCCGAGACCGAGACGCACTATGCTCGCGAATTGCCACCCGGGCTTCCGCCGGGCACCCCCGCGCCGCAAGGGTGAGACTACCCCGGGTACGACTCGGGATCTACACCGCACTCGCGTTCCTTGCAGCGTTTTCCGGCGTCAAAAGCGCACGCGCGCAGGACATCGAGTGCCAGCGTGGCGATCTCGAGGTGTTTCGGCTGATTTTCGAGGGAAACCACGCCTTTTCGGACGCCGATCTTGCCAAGACGATCGTCACCGCTCCATCGGCCTGGGCGCGTCGTTACCTCTACCTGCCTTTCACGGTCAAACATTGTCTGGACCGAGCAGAGCTGCCGAACGACCGGGCCCGGTTGATAATCTTTTACCGCCGCCGGGGGTATCCAAGGGTGACGGTTGACACCGCCGTGAAGGAGCTCGCTCCCGGAGCGGTGTCGGTAACATTCACGATCAACGAGGGGCCGCCGATGATACTGAGGTCCTTCGTGGTGACAGGGATGGATTCGGTGCCGGACAAGGGGCGGGTCCTCCGCGGTTTGCCGGTACGCGTAGGCGGCAGGTTCGATCGCTTCACTATGGATGCCGCGGCCGACACCGTTCGCCAGCGACTGCACAACGATGGATATCCAAGAGCTGACGCCGTCAATCATTTCATTGTGAGCGACAGCACACTGAGCGCATGGGACACCCTGTCCGTAACTCCCGGCCCACGAACAAAGATTGGAGCAATCAAAATCAACGTGACGCCTCTCGGAAAAGACCAGCAGATACCGACGAGGATCGTGCGCAGCATCATGGGCCTCGACTCGGGTGAGCTTTATCGCGAGGACAGGGTCATCGACGCGCAGCGCGCGCTTTACCAGACCGAGGCGTACCAGCACGTATCGATCACGCCGGATTCGAACGCCGACACCTTGATCACTCTCTATACGAATCTGGCTGAAGCCCAGATGCATGCGGCGCGAGTCGGCGCGGGCTACGGAACGCTGGATTGTTTCCGAGTGACTGGCGAATACACGGACTACAATTTTCTGAACGGCGCGCGGCGGTTCGATTTCACCACACGCGTGTCGAAGATTGGAATCGGGAAACCGCTCGATTGGGCACCTGGTCTGTGTCCGTCGGCGAAGAAAGACGTCTTCAGCAACCGGCTCAACTATTACGTCGGCGGCACCTTCAGGCAGCCCGTATTCCTCGGCTTGAGAACCGTTCCGACGATCACGGTTTACAGCCAGCGCATCTCGGAGTACAACGCGTATCTCCGGACGACGACGATCGGAGGAGCGGCGTCAGTGCTGTGGCGCGGGTTGACCAGAACGCCGATCAATCTCACGTACTCGATGGACCTCGGACGGACCGAAGCCCAGCCCGCGCTTTTCTGCGCGGTGTTCAATCTGTGCGAGGCTGCCGAACGCGAGCGTATCGAGCGCACTCAGCAGCTGGCGGTGCTGAGTCTGGCGGTGACGCGCGACAACTCGAACAATCTGCTCTCTCCAACGCGGGGCTCGATCGTGCGGCTCGAAGGGCGTCATTCGTCGCCGGCGATTCTTTCCAACAAGGATCTTCAGTTCAACAAGATCGTCGGCGATGCGTCGCGCTACATCAGCGCCGGCGGCGGCAATGTCCTCGCCTTCCGCATCCGTGGCGGGAGTGTGTTCGGCCGCAACGTGGAATCGGCGACGTCGTTCATTCCCCCGCAGGAGCGACTATACGCGGGCGGCCCGACCACTGTACGCGGGTTCTCGCAAAACGAATTGGGATCGCTGATCTACATCGCGCAGGCGGGCGATTTGGTGCCATTCCTCTCGACGCATCCGACAACAGGGTTGCCGGACACAGTCGTGTTGGCGCCCAGGACCGACACCACGACTTTCAAGCGCATCGTGCCGGTGGGTGGAAACTCACTGCTCGTCGGCAACGTCGAGCTTCGGCTCCGCAGCCCGTTCCTTCCCGAGCTTCTGCAGTTCACACTATTCACCGATGCAGGTGAAGTCTGGAACAGAGGCACACCGCAACAGAGCAGTGTGAAGCTCAAAGTCACGCCGGGAATCCAGATAACGGCGTTCTCCCCGGTGGGGCCGGTACGCGTTGCAATCGGGTACAATCCGTACCAGCGGCCGAGGGGACCTCTTTATTACGAGGATGCGATACCCCAGGGGTTGGCGGCTGCGGGGACAACGTTCGGGGGTTCTCCGCTGCTGTGCGTGAGCCCATTCAACGGATTGCCGACTCACTTCAGTCAGCCGGATGCCAAGGGCGTCGTTACAGTTACGCAGGACGTATCTCCGAATGGTTGTCCCGCAACGTATCAACCCGCCACGCTGAGCGGGCTGCGAAGCAAGCTTACGTTCAGCTTTGCAATCGGCCAGGCGTTTTAGCAAAACATGACACGCCGCCTCCGCATCGTGATCGCGAGCGCTGTTGTGCTCGTGGGGCTGCTGTTGATCGTCCTGCTCAGCGTCATCGGTGTCACGCACACCGGCTTTGGCCAGGACCGCGTGCGACAAATGGTGTTGACGATGCTCGAGGGAAAGGTCAAGGGAAAAGTCTACGTGGGTGGGATGAGCGGCGGATTCTTTACCGGCGTGACGATCGACTCCGTGGAGATAAGAGACGACGAGGATTCTGTTTTCTTTGCGTCGGGGCCGATCACTATAGCGTACGACCCGCGCGATCTTTTCGACCGACGCATCCTGCTCAGTCATCTCGAGGCTGATCGTCCGGTTGTGCATCTTCGCCAGCACGAGAATGGCGACTGGAACTGGCGTCGCATCTTTCCGGCGAGCGTCGAGAAGCAGAAGCGCAACGAGCGCGGATTCGGTCAGTACATCGTCATCGATTCGTCAGTTATTCGGGATGCAACGTTGACGTTGACGCTTCCCTGGCATCCGGCCGACTCGCTGCGCGGAGCGAAGCTCGATAGCGCGATCAGGTTCGAGCTGACTCGTAACGATCACGAGATCAGGCGCACCCGCGAAGGCTTCGCCCGTACGTGGCGGTGGAGCAAGGCGGAGGCGAATCTCGGGTTCACGCGGCTCGCGGATCCCGACACCGTCGGCCGGCTGGTAAGGATAAGAAAAGCGAGCTTCACCGAGACCGATCCGCCATTCAAGTTTCGGAACATCTCGGGAACGGCGCTCAACCTCGGCGATTCGGTCTTCCTCGACAGCGATCACTTCGATCTGCCAGGGTCGACGGGAAAGGCGCACGGAAGCGTCGTGTGGGGAAGCGATCTTCCGATACGCTACTATCTGCACATCGTCGGCGACTCGGTGTCGCTGGCCGATGTAGCATGGGTATACCCGACGCTTCCGACTACTGGCGGCGGGAAGATGGTGCTCGACATCCGGAGCGAGCGTAACCCGCGCTTTCTCGATTACATCATCACGAACATGGACGTGCGCACCACGCGCTCGCGGCTGCTGGGCCAAATGACCTTCGGCACCGGCGGGCCTGTGCTCGCGGTCAAGAACGTCGATCTCCAGGCCGCTCCGGTCGATTTCGATCTGTTGCGCACGTTGAATGGAAAGCCATTTCCATACGACTGGCAGGGGAAGCTCACTGGCAACGTCAGGGCATCGGGTGGCCCCCTCAATCATTTCAAGGTCGACCAGGGCGCGCTCATCTTCGAGGATGCGCACGTACCCGGCGCGGTCACGGAAGCGCGGGGCGAAGGCGAGCTGGACATTCTCTTCCCGGCATTCACCGCGTTCCACGATTTCAACGTCGACGTCGCGACGCTGGATCTGCGGACGCTCCAATACCTGAACAAGTTCTTTCCACGGATCAAGGGAACTGTGTCGGGGACCGCGACGCTCGATTCTTCCTGGCTCGATGTTCGTTTCAGAAACGCGGATCTACTGCATCACGATGGCAATCAGCCGGTCTCGCACGTGACCGGCAATGGTCGCGTGACGTGGGGCGACAAGTATCTCACCTACGATATGGCGCTCCAGGCACAGCCGCTGTCGTTCACGGCTTTGTCGAATTCCTATCCGCTGCTCCCACTGCGCGGCAGCTACACCGGCCCGGTGCAAGTGAAGGGGATGTCTCCCAATCTGCTCGTCATAACAACACTGACTGGACCAGCCGGCACTTTCGGATACAACGGTATCGTCGACGCCGATCCGCTGGAGTACGGCGCTCGTGGGCGCGCGACGTCCACCGCGCTCGATCTGCGCACACTGCTCGAAAACAACGCGCTGCCTCACTCCCAGCTCACCGGCCAGTACGATCTCGATTTGCGTGGCGAGAATCTCGCGACGCTCACCGGCAGGGCAGTGGCGTCGATCGAGCCATCGACTCTTGCGGGTTTTCGCGTCGACCCGTCCGTCGCGCGCCTCCGTTTTGCGAACGGCGTAGCGACGGTCGATACGCTGGCGCTCAACGCCGCCGGACTGAAAGCGCAGGCTTCCGGTACATTCGGTCTCACCGGCGCCCACACCGGCGCACTCAAATTCTCCGCGAACATGGACTCACTGTCGCGGTTACGGGCCCTCATTCCTTCGCTCGCGAACAATGCGCAGCTAGACTCTCTGCATGGCAGCGCCGAGCTGACCGGCGAGCTGACTGGAAGCGGGGAGCATCTCGCGCTCAACGGCGTCGTTCACGCCACCGACATCAAGCTCGGCGTGCGCAGTGTAGAGAGTGTGCGGGGAACGGTGCTCCTCGCCGACATCACCAAACAGGCAAGCGGCTCGCTGATATTCGCGGCGGACACGATCGCGTTGGGTCCGGTCGGGTTCAACAGCATCAGAGCGTCAGTGGCACTCGCCTCGCCAACATCTGGTCATTTCACCGGATCGATGCTGAGCCAGAGCGGTGTGCAAACGGATCTTGCCGGCAACCTCACTCGCAGCAAGGACACGACGGTGCTGCGACTCGACAGCGCCGCGGTCCTGGTCGACGCCGACAATCGCTACCGCCTCCAGTCGCCGAGTCGCGTCGTTTTCTCGACGGGGTTTCTGGCGCTCGATTCGTTGACACTCCAGCATAGCAGCAAGGCCAAGCTGGTCGTCGAAAACGTGCAGCTGAAGGGCGATTCGATCAGAGGGCACATCCGCACCGACAGCGTCGACTTGAGACTCTTCCGCGCGTTCGTGCCGGGACTGGTGGAAGCGCGCGGAGCGATCGTGGCGGACGTAGACATTCGCGGCGACGTAAAACAGCCGAGGCTGTTCGGTCAGATCTCTCTCAGCGATGGAACGACGGGTTTCTCCAGCCTTGGCACGCGCTTCATTCACATCAAGGCGGACATCGCGCTGTCGGGCGACACCGTCCACATCAAGCAGCTTTCCGCGGAGACGGTGAAGGACCGGCGCGGGACGGTTAACGTGCAGGGCACCGTCAGCTTCGAGCATTACGACAACCCGTCGTTCTCGCTCATCGCGAACGCGTCGAACTTTCACGCCATTGATAAACCCGGGCTGGCCGCGCTCGACATCTCGACCGGGCCGCCGGTGACGCTGACTGGATCCACGCAGGATGCAGTAATGCGCGGCACCGTCCGAGTCGAGCGCGGATCGATTTACATTCCCGACGTCGTCAAGAAGAAGATCATCGATCTCAACGACCCGGAGTTCCAGAGCATGGTGGACACGCTGCTGGCGACGAATCGGGAGGTCATGCCCCGGGCGCCGAAAGCGGTGGCGCGCAACCTGAGACTCGAGAACGTCGCGGTGGACATCGGGCCCGACGTCTGGCTGCGGTCGTCCGAAGCGAACATCAAGCTCGGTGGATCACTCAATGTGACGTTGGCTCCGCCGACTCCGAACGAGCCGCCGCGGCTGGCGCTCGAAGGAAATCTGAGCGCCGACAAGGGAACGTATCGACTGAACCTCGTCGATCCATTCATACAGCCAACGTTCGATGTACAGAGCGGAACGCTTCGTTTTTATGGGACTCCGGATCTGAATCCTTCTCTCGACATCACCGCCATTCACACCGTTCGGCAGCCGCAGAAGAGCGTGAACGGACGCGACGTGAGAGTGGAAGTGGATATCACGGGAACTCTCGCGCAACCGCTGCTCTCGCTCAGGAATCCCGACAACCTGCCGCTTTCCGAGAGCGATCTTCTCAGCTACCTGGTGACGGGCGAGCCCGCCGTCGGACTCGACAACACGAGTAACCAGGTCGCGAGCCTCGGCGTTCGCACGATCGCAAACATCTTCCAGAACGCGCTTCCGAAAAACCTGCTCGACATTATGGAGCTGCAGACGGCGACGGTCGCCACCGATCCGACGCTCACCGCGGCGAACACCTCGTACTACACCAGTCTGCTCAACACCCGGGCGGTGCTCGGCAAGCAGCTTGGCAGCAGGTGGTTTCTGGGGTTGAGCACGGGGCTCTGCCCGAGCGCTTTCACCCAGAATCTGGGCCTCCAGCTGGAGTACAGAATCAGCTCGGTGTACAGCGCGCAGGCGGCAATCGAGCCAGGGACCAACAACACGAAAAGCTGCGGAACGACCAGCGCCACAATCCAGCTGACCCAGACTCCGCCGCAGCTGGGCTTCGACCTCTTTCGGAACTGGCGTTTCTAAACCTTTACTGAGTCGTCAGTTAACGGATTAACGTTAGCTACATTTAGTTCAGGCACTGTCCCCCAATGGCGAAGAATCTCCGCGAAAAAGATGTGATGATGTGCCGCTCCTGCGGAAACGAGGAGCGCGCGTCCGAAGGATATCCGTGCGCCGATTGCGGAACTTTCGTCTGCATCATTTGCAATTTTCGCGGGGTCACGCTGTGCAAGACGTGCCGAGCGAAGCGTCCCGAGCCGCCGCTGATACCTAACTCTTCGACGAAGATAGATTGGCCGGAGCATTGACCGAAAGCGTCACAGCCATCGCGGCGATCGCACCGATGTTGTGCGAGCCCGATGTAAGAACGACCCAGGTTTCGCAGCTGCTTCACGGACACATCGCCCAGGTGGTCGAGCGACAGGGACTCTGGCTTCACGTGAAAGGCGCGGACGAGTACACCGGGTGGATTCATCAGGGCTACGTCGTCACCATGCCCGAGCCCGTTCCGCCACTCTCCGAGTCCGGATGGAACGATCCGCGGCCGCTTTCCCTCAACTGCACGGTTCGCGACGAGCATGGCGCCACGCGAAAGTTGCCGTTGGGTGCTCTCGTTACTGAAGGTCAGGAGCGATTCGGCGGATTGGCCATGACTCTCGCAGAGCGGCGGAACGCCTTCCCGCCCGCGCCCGATTCGATAACGGCTTCGGCGATGACTTTTTTCGAGGGCACGTCGTACGAGTGGGGCGGGCTGACGCCGTGGGGGTGCGACTGCTCCGGATTGGTATCCAGCTCGTTTCATCTGCATGGCGTGGAAATCCCGCGTGATGCGTGGATGCAGGCGCGGACGGGTACGCCAGTGGAGTCGATGGATGACCTCCGGCCCGCCGATCTACTTTTCTTTTCGGACGACCCCGAGGGAAAGATCACTCACGTCGCGATTTCGCTGGGCGGACTCAGAGTCGTGCATCTCGCGCTGGGGCGAGGGGGCTACGCCGTCGATGATCTCGAGAGCGGGGATGAATACACCGATCTTCTGGTCAAGCGGTACCGGTTCGCGCGGAGAGTCCTTCCCGGAGACTGAGGACTGCGATCCGCAATAGCGGTTGGTTCGATCCCCTCAGCCGTTAGTCCACAGTCCATGGCTGTCTTCAGCTGACCATTCCGTTCGGTGCGCCGCCAACCATAGGCGACTGAACCGGCGCGTTGACGAACAGCCGCGCCGCGGCGCTGGGCGATCCGTCGAGCGCGACCTGCATCGTGTATTGGCCGACCATGTTGAGGGGCAGGTCCACGACTGCGATGATCGGTAGATCGACCTCGAACATTGGGTTCGGCGGCTGCGCGACGCTCATCTCCCCCGTCGATGACCAGAGCTCCTCGTCGCGCGGACTCAGCCAACGGAACGCAAGCGAGTGTTGGCCGACATCGTCAGCAGTAGCCTTGAGCCGGACGACGAAGTGCGTGCGCGGATGGATCGTGGGAAGCCCGGCAACCTGCACTGCGTCGAACACGCCCAGCACATTCAACTTTCCTTCCTGCGACAGGTTGGCGGCGTCGGCGAATACGGCGAATGAGATGTGCATGAAACCAAAGTAGCCGCGCCACGCCTTGCCCGGCTAGCTTTCGGCGATGACAGAATCAGTTGCCCCTCGAGCGACCGTCGGCGATTCGACCGCTCACCAATCGTTCGGGTTGACGGATCTTCTCCTGCTCACGATGGCCGTGATCTGGGGAGTCAATTTCGTCGTCGTCAAATACGCGACGCACATATTCAATCCCGTTGCCTTCACCGGACTTCGTGTCGGAACCGCGGCAGCATTTCTCGTGGCCTTCGCGTACGCGCGCGGCGGCTTCGCGCTGTCGCGGCATGACGTGCTTCGACTCCTGTTCCTCGGTGTGCTGGGCAACGGCTTGTACCAGCTCTTCTTCGTCCACGGCGTCGCGCGCACGCGCGCGGGCAACGCGTCGCTGATTGTCGGCGCCGCCCCGGCGTTCATCGCGCTCGTTGCAAGAGCGCGCGGGATGGAGCGCGTGAAGCGGATGACCCTCGTCGGCATCGCGCTCTCCGTGATCGGCGTCGCCCTCGTGATCGTTGGAAGCGCGTCGTCTTCCAGCGGCAATCCGACGACCCTTCTCGGATCAGTGCTCGTCTTCCTCGGCGTTCTGTGCTGGACGGCTTATACGATCCTGCTTCAGCCCTTCACCAAAAGGATCGACGTCATCCAGCTCTCGGCCGTTACACTGGTTGGAGGTGCGGTGCCGTTGGTCGCCGCGTCGATGCCCTCGCTGGTCGCCACGAACTGGTCAATGGTAGGCCCGGGCGGATGGCTCGCGCTTCTCTACTCGAGTGTGCTCTCGATGGGCGTCGCGTACTTTTTTTGGTATCGGGGGCTCCGGGTGCTCGGACCCACGCGCACCGCCGTATACTCGAATCTTCAACCGATCGTCGCCCTCCTTGCCGCGTGGGCCTTCCTCGGCGAGATCCCGACGATATTTCAAGGGGTCGGTGCGGTGACGATCATCGCCGGCGTATTTCTCACCAGATCATGAGGCTTGTTCTTTTCGACATCGACGGCACGCTGCTCAGTTCCGAGGGGATCGGACGCACAGCGATGCGGCGCGCGCTGGGATCCATATTCGGATCGCCCGGAAATCCGGCGTACCGGTACGATGGAAAAACCGACAGGCAGATCGTGCGTGACGTCATGCGCCTGGAGGGACACTCCGACGAATACATCGATTCGCAGATGGAGAAGCTGATCGAGACTTACCTCGACGGCCTTCGCGAGAACGCGAAGAGCGGAAACTTCAACGTCCGACCTCTCGAGGGGGTGGCCGAGCTGCTCGACGCGCTCGAGCCGCGTAAGGACGTCGTACTCGGGCTCCTTACGGGAAATGTCGAGCCGGGCGCTCGCACAAAACTGACAGCGGCCGGAATAGACCCCGATCGTTTTCGCATCAATGCTTTCGGCTCGGACAACGAGCACCGGCCCGAGCTTCCGGCAATCGCACAAAGGAGAGCAAGCGAAAAACTCGGATTGGACATCGAGCGCGGACGCATGATCGTCATCGGCGACACTCCCGCCGACATAGCGTGCGGACGCTCACTTGGCGCCAAGGCGATCGGCGTCGCCAGTGGCCACTACACCGTCGAGCAGCTCAAGGAGCACGATCCGTACGCCGTGTTTCCGTCGCTTGCCAACACGAAGCAGCTGGTCGAGACGATCGTCAATGCGTGAGGTCGAGCTCAAAGCGATCGTCGATGATCTCGCCGTCAGGCGGAAGAAAATCGAAGCGGCAGGTGGAACGCTCTCGTTCGAGGGTAAGATCTCAGACCGCCGCTACGACTTCACCTCGGGTGAGCTGTCCGGGCGTGACGAGGTGTTGAGAACGCGGACGTACCAAAGCCGCTCGTCGACCAGAACGTATATGGACTGGAAGGGTCCGACCGAGATGCAGGGCGGTTACAAGATCCGCGAAGAGATAACCGCGCCCGTTGAGGATCTGGATTCGCTCGAGAAAATCTTCGAGAAGCTCGGACTGGCGCTGACTTCGGAGATCGATCGCGAAATTGCCCAATACCAGTTCGGAGGCGCAACGGTTCGCTTCGAGACCTATCCCCGCATGGACGTCCTCGTCGAAATCGAGGGCGAGCCGAAAGCAATCGAGGTCGCGATAGAGGCGCTCGGACTTCAGCGCGGCACATTCACCAACGAGCGATTGCGGGACTTCGTCAGCAAATTCGAGCATCGAACCGGTGTCCGAGCGGCAATCAGCGATCGAGAACTAAAAGACGATTATTCCTTTCGAGATTCCTGATCTTCCCCGATTGCTTCCACATGTAATCCGGATAGATTCACTCGGCAATGAACTATCGACTTATGCGATGGATCGGTCTTCCGGTCCTTTCGCTCATGGCGGCTACCGTGCTGCCCGCCCAGGAAAACTCGGCAAAACGGCTTGCAAGCATCGTCGGCGTGGCCGCTGAGGAGTACGCGAAGGCCGTTGACGACAAAGGCCAGCTCATCTCGAAAGACGAGTTCGACGAGACCCGCGGATTCCTCGGCGACGCAAAACAGATCGCGACCCGGCTCAATAGCTACGATGCAGTCGCGACGAGGGCGATCCTCGATACCATAATCGTGGCTGTCGCCCAGAAGAGACCGCCGGCCGTGGTTCGGGAGCTGTATCGACATTTTTCGACGTCGCTCGGATCGGCCGGAGCGATGGATCTTCCCAAGGGTCCGCTCGATTCGATCGAAGGGCGTACGCTGTTCGGGACGAACTGCACATCATGCCACGGGATGACCGGCGCGGGCGACGGTCCAGCCGCCCGCACGCTGAGCACGCCTCCCCCCGCGATCGGCAACGAAGCGCGTACGCCCGAGCTGACGCCGACGCTGGCTTACAACGTCATCTCCGTGGGAGTGCGCGCGACCGCGATGCCCGGGTTCGCCACAATTTTGACACCGCAGCAGCGATGGAACGTCATCAACTACATCTACACGCTGCGTGGCGAGCCGCTGAGAATACCGACAGCACGGGCGGACGCGACCGCGATTCCTGGAGACACTGCATCACCCGTCATTCTGGCACTGCTCGACAGCGCGCTCGACTTCGCGCGTAGCGGCAAAATGGCTGAGGCCGGGGACCGCGCCTTCGACGCGTACATCGCCTTCGAGCCGCTCGAGACTTCAGCGCGAGCGAAGAAGCCCGGTCTCGTTTCCACTATGGAACGCTATTTCGCGGACTTCAAGGGGGCAGTAAGGCGAAACGACATCAAGAGCGCGCAGAGCTCTCGCGATGCGATCGCTGACGGGCTGCCCTCGGTCATCGATCTGACCCAACAGACGCCTTCCGGAAGCTGGGAAGCGTTTTTTCAGTCGTTCCTCATAATTCTGCGCGAGGGTTTCGAGGCGATTCTCGTCATCGGTGCGGTGGTCGCTCTGCTGATCAAGACTGGACACCGCGAGCGGCTGCGCTCGATCTGGCTCGGAATCGCGCTCGGACTGGTGGCGAGTCTCGCGACCGCCGTCGTCATGAAGACGCTTCTCGCGGCGATGCCGGCCAGCAGAGAGATCGTCGAGGCGACGACGATGCTGATCGCCGTCGTGGTGCTCTTCTCGGTGAGCTACTGGCTCATCTCGAAAGTCGAAGCCGCCAAATGGCAGAAATTCATCCGTGAGAAAGTGAATTCCGCGCTCGAGCACGGCGGCGGCAAGGCGCTCGCGCT
>Ga0157372_10002432_pt1 | contig 20167 bp, 15 predicted proteins | sample C55metaG_FD_115307 | JGI IMG/M metagenome (GOLD analysis project Ga0157372, IMG submission 115307) | Corn rhizosphere microbial communities from Kellogg Biological Station, Michigan, USA - C5-5 metaG | ecosystem: Host-associated > Plants > Roots > Rhizosphere > Soil | place: USA: Michigan... | reverse complement strand
TTCGTAAGCCAGATGATTTGCCCCGCCGAATTTCTCTTTAGTCCATCCTGAAAAAGCGGGTGCTTCATCATTGATAAAAATGCCCCGGTATTTTACCGCAGGCGTACCCTGAGTATGGCGGCCACGTAATACGTACAGATCAGCTTGTTTTTTCACCGGCACATCGGCCCACCAATACCAGGGCGATACTCCGATCTGCGCCGAAAGATCATAGATACCAAAGATGGTCCCGCGTTTATCGCTGCCAGCTATTACCAAAGCATTGCTCACTCCCGGCATCGGGTTCTGCACAGTTTGTATAATAAAAGTCTCCCATTTGCCGGCGATGTTGGTTACATCCAGCCTGTGATTTTTTATTAAGCCGTCGATCAACCTGCTTTTTCCGATAGTACCAATCAGTACGCATTGCCCCGATGGTTTTGATGTCGAAAATTCGGGCTTACTCCCGGTTACCGAGGAGATATCCGTTTGCAGATCTTTTATGGCGCGTATTACGCCGGAATAATCATCATCGGCACCGTAAATAGCTACGGGTTTACCTGCAACTGCCAACGCGAAACTTCCGGGAATATTTTTGGCCGTAACGTAGCGCTGTTCGCTTATAGCATAACTAGTTTTACAATAGCCTAAAACAACAGTTATCAATAAAATACGGATGATATAAACTTTCATATCTATGTTTTTTAAAAGTTAACCACGCCCCAATACGCTTTTTTGGGTTGTTGATCCTGATCGAACAGCAAAGGATAATTTTTACGGCCTTTTACCGGGTATTGATCAAGCCAGGTATATTTATCAGAAATATTCCAGAAGGTTACCCCGGTTATCACCTTTTTATACTGACGGAATACCTTAAATACTTCGGTGTATTTTTCCAATTGCTTTTGTTCCAGTTCGGGGGTAAACTGATCAGATTCGCCGTCCCGCCTGGCACGATCTTTCTTTTCCCATGGATAGATTGATACATCCAGTTCGGTAACCTGCACCTTTAAACCCAATGAAGAGAATTTTTCGATAGTAGCACGCAGATCTGCCGCCGATGGTTCGTACACTGACCAATGCGCCTGAATACCCACCCCATTGATCGGCACATGCTTATCCACCAGCATCTTTAACAGTTTATAAACCCGTTCGCGCTTTTGCAGACGCTCGGTATTATAATCATTATAGAATAATATGGCTTTAGGGTCGGCCTCGTGGGCCCATTCAAATGCTTTGATGATAAATTCGTCGCCGCATATCTGGTACCATAACGAATTACGTAAAAATTTGGTGCTATCATCATCAATGGCCTCGTTAACTACATCCCAGGCGTATAGTTTACCCTTGTAACGACTTACTACAGTTTTAATATGATCATGCAAACGTTTTAATAACACTTCCTTAGTTACCCGCCCACCTACCGAATCTTTAAACAGCCAGTAAGGTGTTTGCTCGTGCCAGCAAAGATTATGACCGCGAACCCGTAAACCGTATGCCTGTGCAAAGTTTACGATCGAATCGGCATCGCGCCAGTTATACCTGTTTTCCTGCGGATGAATTGGCCCCATCTTCATGGCGTTCTCGGGCGTTAGGCTATTAAACTGCGAGAGTATAAGCGATTTATACTGTGTTAACGATTGTACCGACACCGCAACCCCAATTGGAAAATAGTTTTTATAATAATCCTTCAAACCTTTGCTGCCGGCTGTTTTTTGCTGGGCCATCAACTGCGTTGCCCAAAAGAATAAAACAATAAGTACAATACCGTTTCTTTTTTTCATGGTTCTGTTTAAGGCATGTAACCCCGCATGGTATAACGCATGGATTAATTAAGGTTAATAAATGGCTTAATTGGCGCTGGACTAATATCTATGATACAAGTATAATTATTTGAGCAATCGATTACAAATAAAGTTGTTTTTTTATAGAAACAAGCCTGTAATCGCAACAAAATTTACCCTATTCTACCCTTTCGGTGTATAAGCAACACTATAAAGTACTCAATAAGCAGCACTAAATTTTAATCGGTATCAATCTATCCTGCTAAAGAAACAAAAACTTAAAATTCATCATTTTATTGACAATTATTCTATTTTAATACCAAAAGCTCAATACAAAATAACTTTCATTAAGAAAATAATTATTTATTCGCCAGATTTTAAAATAGTCAAAATAACACTTAATGTTACTTTAGAAAATATTTTGCAATCGATTGTTTTTTTTCAAAATTTGTTTCTACTTTTATCCTACGTTATAACCAATTATACATTCTTGTTCAAATCCGGTTTTTAGTAGTCGACTCTCGCGATGAGGGTTTGGGCTAGCTTCTGAAACAGCACGCGACCAGGAAACTTTATTTACCGATTAATTAACCATTTATCAAACATAGCATTGTATGGAGAAACTTCTATTCAAAAAATTTGCCTGGTTACAACCTGTAACTATTAAAAGGCTTACACTCAATAGTTCTTTCAGTTAACAATGGTAAACGCGGTTGCGGTTAACCGCATAGCAACAGCCTTAAAATCAACCCAAAACAAACAAGATTAAACATTAAACGATTCGATTATGAGAAAACTTAAACTCTTAAAATGCTGGAAAACGCTGCTTGCACTAACATGCGGCTGCCTGTTTTCGTTAAGCATATACGCCCAGTCGACCGTTGGCGGAACCGTATCAGACGATAAGGGCGAGCCCATCATTGGCGCCAATGTTAAGGTAAAAGGCGCAGGCGGCGGCGTGGCTACCGACATTAATGGCCATTTTTCTATCAAAGTACCGGCCGGTGCATCAACGCTGGTGGTATCATTTATTGGTTACACCACTCAGGAAATTGCTGTAACCGCCAAAAGCAAAAACCTAAAGATCACTCTTATTGCCGGAAACAACCTTAATGAAGTGGTTGTAGTAGGTTACGGTACATTAAAACGTGCCGATGTTACCGGTACGGTGGCCACCGTCGACTCGAAAACTTTAAAGGAAATCCCGGCATCAAACGTTGTTGAACAGCTAAAAGGGCGCGTAGCTGGCCTCGATGTGGTAAACAGCCCAAATGGACCACTGATCACCATTCGCGGTACACGTAATATAGGCAGCGCACCAGGTACCGACGGGCCGCTGATCGTTTTAGACGGACAACCGTACTACAACTCTATCGAAAACATCGACCCTAACGATATTAAAAGCGTTGATGTATTAAAAGGCGCTTCGGCAACCGCTATCTACGGCTCACGCGGCTCGGGCGGTGTATTATTAATCACTACTAACCGCGGCCGTGTAGGACAAACACTAACATCATACGACAGCTATTTTGCTATCAATAAGCCCGAAGGAACTGTAAAATTATTAAACGGCACTCAGTTTGCCCAATTGATAACAGATGCTACCCAGGGCGCATTATTGCAGAATAACCAAACCGTTAACAACTATGCTTTAACCGCGATTGAGAAAAAGGCTCTTGCTGAAGGGGTGAGCTCTGATTATCCTTCTTTATTATTACGTAATGCTTACACCTGGGATCAGAACTTGCGGGTTACCGGTGGCACGGACAAAACGCAATTTAACGTTGGCGTGGGCTATCGCACCAATAACACCATTGAGCGTAACGACAATTACACCAGGCGTGTATCGTTAAATGCCTCGTTAGATCATAAAATAAACGATTATATCAAGTTTGGCTTAACCACTTTAACCAGCTTACGTATGATCAATGCAGGTGGCGCTAACCAATTGCAACAGGCAGAGTACATCAGCCCGCTAACCTATCCTTATAACCCGGATGGGTCGATTAATCCATTGCCACAATCAGATCAGTTGGATGCTACCTTTGTAAATCCGCTACTTCCGGGCAGTATGCCAAATCAATACTATAACTATACCCGCGGCTTTGTTACTAACAATATTTTGTATGGCGAGGTAAGCCCCATCAAACACTTAAAATACCGCTATACGGTAAACTACAATTACTCGCAATCGCTGCAAGGCACTTACAATGGTATTAACAACGCCGATTTGACAACCATCGCCAAAACCAATGCCAGCACGGTAAACAATTACTCATACCGCGTAGCCCAGGAGCACTTGCTAACCTATGAGAATGTTTTTGCAGGAAAACACAGCGTAAACTTTGTAGCAGGTTTTACCAACGAGTTATCGCATAGCGAAAACTCAAACATCAGCGGTACCGGCATACCCGAAGATGCTAATAAAAACTCCAACCTGGGCCTGGCTCAAACCATTAGCAACGTTGGCGGAACTTACGGCGAGGGAAGTATCTTATCGTACATAGGACGTTTAAACTACGCTTATAACAGCAAGTACGATGTTACCGCCACCATACGTTCGGACGCTAACTCTGCACTTGCTGAAGGGCACCAATATACCACCTATCCATCAATTGGCTTAGGCTGGGTGATCAGTAATGAGAACTTTATGAAAAAGTATACCTTTATTGATAACCTTAAACTGCGCGGTGGCTATGGCGAAACCTCAACTACAAATACTATAGGCGCATACGCGATCCTGGGCAGGTTAAGTGCTGTTAAATATCAATTTGGCGGTTCGTCAAATGGTGACGCACAAGGCGTAATAGTTACCAACCTGGTTAACCCAACCCTGACCTGGCAACGCACTGCCGAATATAACCTGGCATTGGATTTTGCAGTATTAAAAAGCCGCCTTACCGGTTCGATAGAAGCTTACAGCAGCAAAACCACCGGTATCATTTTACCCAATTATTTGCCGGTAACTACGGGCGCCTTAAATCCACAACCTTCAAACCTGGGCTCTTCGGAGGATAAAGGTCTCGAAATCACCCTAAGCAGTGTTAACGTACAAAACGCGCACGGCATTAGCTGGTCAACCGATTTTAATATCGCTTTCAGTCGCGAAAAAGTTCTCTCTCTACCTAACGGCGCACCATTTAATATTAGCACGGGCGAGTTTGTGGGTCAGCCGCTTAATGTGATCTATGATGTTAAAAAGTTAGGTATCTGGCAAACCAGCGAAGCCGCGCAGGCAGCTGTATATGGCCAGAAACCGGGCTCGATAAAAGTTGAAGATATAAATAGCGATAATAAGATAGATGCTAATGATGATCAGATTATCGGCCATTTTAACCCTAACTACACTTTTGGTATGACTAACCGTGTAAGCTATAAAAACTTCGACCTGAGCATTGTAATCCAGGGCCGTATGGGATTCACCACCATCGTACCTTATGTTTCCTCATCTAACTCGGCAAACAACGGATGGCAATACCTCAACCAGGGCCGTCACAACCAGCCTGTGTTGGATTACTGGACACCAACCAACCCAACCAATGCCTTCCCCGAGCCTAACTCGTATGCTCCGGTACCATATTATTCAACACTTCAGTATTATGATGGCTCATTTATCAGGGCAAAAAGCATCAACCTGGGCTATAATGTTCCGGCGAACCTGTTGAAAAAGGTAGGTATGAGCGGGCTGCGCATATATGCTAACGTAAGCAATCCGTTCTTTATTTATGCGCCTATTCGCAAGCAAAGCTTTTCGGTGCCCGATGCTGAGTCGACTTATACATATAACTCTTCGGGCCAGGCAGCTACCAACCCAGCCGATCCATCAGCCAGCGGCAATATCGGTGGTGCAAATTCTGGCAACGGTGGTAATTTCTTCCGTGGCGTAGGATTAAGCGCCGGCGAAATAACCCGCGACTTTATCATAGGCATCAACGCAAGGTTTTAATTTAAGACATACAGAGACATGAAAATATTAACTAAAAATAATTTTATTATCGCTGTGGCAGCGATATTAACAGCAACCACGGGCTGTAAAAAACAACTGGTACAAGAGCCACGCGATGGTTTGTATCCAGATTATTTTAGCACTGCGGGTGGTGTACAGGCCGCCGTTACCGGTGTTTATCAGGATTTAAGGTCGGCATTCTCAGGCGAAGGTATCGTTTATTTTTTTGATGGGACCGACGAGAATATACCAGGCGGCAGCGCGGGCACTAACCCGGTTTATTACAATTCATTTAAAAATATCAACTCATCAAACGGCCCCAATATCCTTACTTTATATGCAGATATCAATACATTGAATGGTGTATTGCAATACGCGTCGGCAATTACCGATGCCAACGCCCGTACACAGTATGTGGCCCAGGCAAAGTTTTTAAGGGGGTTCATTTACTTCTGGCTGGTGCAAACCTATGGTGGTGTCACAGCTACGCAAAAAAGCGGTATCCCGTTGCACCTCACCTTTAACACCCAAGCTGTTTCGGCTGACGCGCCTGCACAACTAAGCGACATTTATAACGCCATTATACAGGATTTTACAGATGCCGCGGCAGGATTACCTAATACCATTACCACTTCAAATCCATTTTCGTCTGCCGGTATCGGCAAAAGCGCCACGGCGGCTACCGCCAATGCTTATCTTGCAAAAGCATACCTAACCCGTGGGTATACCGAAGCTAAACAACCTACCGATTTCCAGAAAGCTGCCGACCTGACCGCTGCCATTATTGCTAACAAAGGCACATACGGGCTGGATCTGTGGCAGGATTACTTCGACGAACACAAAGCAGCCAACGATTACGGTAAAGAGAACCTGTTCGCTATCGATTACGGTATTACCGATCCGTTGTATTCAAACTATACCCAGCAATCATCGGGTGGTTATGGCATTAACCTGCTTTACGTTTTGGCCCGCTTTAACTATGTTGGCCCGGGTGTAGATAACGTACCCGGTGTTGACGCTGTTCCACAAAAAATGGGCGGCAGCGCGGGTATGGTTCGCGATGTTTTTAACGGCCGGCCATACATTCGTTTAGCGCCAAATAAACCGTATACTATGGACGTAGCTTTTGCCGACCAGGTACACGATACACGGTATGATGCAACCTTCCAAACCTATTGGATATGCACCAACCCTAACGTAACCGCCGGCCTTCAAAGCGACCGTGTTACCTCGAAAGGTAAGCTGATACCTACCTCGTCTTCTCTGCCGGGTGGTACCGCTTCGCCGGGTCAGAACGGATACATCGTACCTTTAGATGGCGATACCGCTATATTAATGCCGAGCGCTGATGTTACTATGGCTCGTCGCGATGCTTTTAAAGGGCTGATCGTTACGCCGAAACAATTTAACAGCACTATTTTCCCAACTGTTAAAAAGTTTGACGACCCTAAACGTACCGGTATCCTCGACTTTTCGAGCCGCCCGATCATCCTAATGCGTTTCTCAGAAGTATACCTGATGAATGCCGAGGCAAATTACATGCTGGGTAATGTAACCAATGCGGCTGCTTCTTTAAACGTGCTTAGACAGCGCGCGGCATACCGCACCGTTAACGACGCTTTATCTGTTGCCGCCAGCGCGGCTCACGTAACCTCTGCAAATGCAGCGGCCGTTAATGCCGCCAATGCCGCGGCAATGGCTTTAACACCTGCACAACTGGCTCAGCTGGCCATCCCCAATAATACCACCAATACCAGCACCCTGTGCGGTATGGACCTGATATTAGAGGAGTACTCGCGCGAATTGTACGGCGACCCACGCCGCTGGTACGATTTGGTACGCACCCAGCAATTGGTACGCCGTAACCAAATGTATAACGTCACCGGTGGGCCAAACGTGCAGGCATATCACATGCGCTGGCCAATACCGCAAAGTTTAATTAACTCGGTATTATCCGGCCCAGCATATCCACAAAACAACGGTTACTAACCGTATACAATCAAAACAAGAGGTGACTCATTTTCACCTCTTGTTTTTTACCCTTTTCTGTTACTTAACTGCTTATCCCCTCTTTTTAATCATTAAATTATTGAGACGACCTATAAAAATACAGTGGCGGGGCTATGACCCTTGCCGGTACATCTATCCAAACCAATGAAAAACAACATCAAAAAAATATCGTTTACGGCACTGTCAGCACTGGTATTACTAAGCTCGTGCAGCAAAAAAAGTGATCCCGGGGTTACTGATAACGGTACAGGCAACAACACAGGCACTATTACCAATACCGATACCACGGGCACGCTTAAAGGCTCAACCTCAATGAACATAGGCATTGCCGCTACCTATAACCTGGCTTCAACAAATGCCAGTTATTGGGGTACCGTTAAACGGGAAGCAGGCTGGGTTACTTTTGGTAACGAGTTAAAAAACGCTTCGGTAATGCAAAACGATGGCTCGCTTAACTTTACCACTGCCGATAATTTTTATAACCTGTGCACCACTGCCGGTTTGCAGGTATTTGGCCATACTTTGTGCTGGTATTCGCAACAAAACACCAATTATTTAAACACGCTGACTACCGGTACCGCAACATCAACAACCAACCTGATCAAAAACGGCAGCTTTGAAAGCGGTATAGCCACCAACTGGTTTACCCAGGTAAGCAGCAGCGGTGGCACAGCGGGCAGTTTCTCGGCCGATAACAGCATCGCGCAAGACGGTACACAATCATTAAAAGTAGTAGTTACCACACCCGGGCCAAACAGCTACAGCATCCAGGCCGTGAATGATGCCTTTACCGGCACGGGCGGTTCATCATACAACGTTAGCCTGTATATTAAAGGTGCAGGTACGGTTAAAGTGGTGATACAGGGCACGCAATACGATGGCGACATGACCTTCACTACAACCCCGGCATGGGCAAAATACAGTTGGAACATCACCCTCAACGCCGGCGAAACAGCGCCGCAGTTAAGGCTTAACTTCACTACCGCAGGTACTTACAATATCGATAATATAGTGGTTGCATCTAATACTACCAGCACGTTACCACCTGCACAAGTTGCTGCCAATGTGGATAGCGCCTTAAAGCGTTCCATCACCGGTATCGTAACACACTACGCGGGCAAAATAAAAGCCTGGGACGTGGTAAATGAGGCTATTAGCGACAATAACGGAAATCTTCGCACAAGTTCAAACTCTGCCGCCGGTAACGGTTTGTTTTACTGGGCCGATTATCTGGGGCGCAACTACGCTTTAAAAGCCTTTCAATATGCCAAAGCTGCCGATCCTAATGCCTTGCTCTTTATTAACGACTATAATCTTGAATATAGCAATACCAAGCTCGATTCGCTTATAGCCTATGTGAAGGAACTTCAAGGCAAAGGCGCTAAAATTGATGGTATCGGCACACAGATGCACATTAATTTAAATACCAGCCAATCGGGTATCGATAATGCCTTTACCAAGATGGCTGCAACAGGTTTAAAGGTGCGCATATCCGAACTTGATGTAGCACTCAATACCGGCAAAACAGCCGGCTTTACAGCAAGCTCAGCACAATTGACCCAACAGGCCGCGCTTTATAAATATGTGGTCGATTCGTACCAGCGTATTGTGCCCAAGGCGCAGCAATTTGGTATTACCGTTTGGGGTGTTGCCGATACGGATAGCTGGATCAATACCAGTTCTTCGCCCGATTTCCCGTTATTATTCGATGCCGGTTATGCTAAAAAGTCGGCTTACTACAGTGTCTTACTTTCGTTAAAAGGCAAATAAAAATATTAAAGAGGGTTTAGTTAGCGTTTTTGGTTTTCAACAAAGGTCCGCCCGGGGGCGGCCTTTGTTGTATTTGTACTTACCGGAGCGATTTAGCCCAACAAAGTTCTTTTAATCCCCAATTCCAACCCACGCAATTCGGCCAGGCCTTTTAAACGACCGATAACCGAGTAGCCGGGGTAGGTATTATAGTTTACATCGTCCAGTATCTTATGGCCATGATCAGGGCGCATTGGGATGGCTAATACACCTTCGCCGTTATCAGCACGGCGTTTTTGTTCTTCAATCACATTCCGCATTACGGCATACATATCGGTGCTGCCGCCTAAGTGGTCAGCCTCGAAAAAACTACCGTCGGCTTCTCGTTGTACATTGCGTAAGTGTAAAAAGTGGATATACTTGCCCAAGGTTTTTACCATTTCGGGCAGGTTGTTTTTAGGGTTTGCCCCTAACGAACCTGTACAAAAAGTAATACCGTTTGATGGCGACGGGCAGGAGTTTACTACCCCCAGCAGATCCTGCTCGTTGCAAACAACCCGTGGCAGACCCAGTATCGCGAAGGGCGGATCATCCGGGTGGATACACATTTTAATACCCAGCTCTTCGGCTGTTGGGATGATACCATTTAAAAAGTAAGCCAGATTTTCTTTGAGCTTTTTCGCATCGGTTTGGGCGTACTTCTTCAGATGCTCCTTAAACTCGGGGATGGTGAATACCTCATCCGTGCCAGGAAGGCCAGCCATAATGGTATTGGTGAGGCAAGTTTTTTGCTCATCGGTCAGTTTATCCAGATAAGCTTTGGCCACCTGCTGCTGTGCGGGCGTAAACTCATTAAACGCTTCGGGGCGCTGCAGAATATACAGATCGAAAGCAGCCAGCGCGGGCGCATCATAACGCAGTGCCGAAGCGTTGTTGGCCAGCCGGTAATCAAGGTTGGTACGTGTCCAATCCAACACGGGCATAAAATTGTAGCACACGGTTTTTATACCAGCCTGCGCCAGGTTTTTCAGTGTAGCGATATAGTTTTCGATATAGCCGTCACGTTCGGGAGATGCGGTTTTGATGCTTTCGTGAATGTTCACGCTTTCCACTACGCTCCATACCAATCCGGCTTTTTCAATTTCCGCTTTACGCTGGTTTATTTCTTCTATGCCCCATACATCGCCGCATGGGATATGGTGCAAAGCCGTAACTATACCTGTAGCGCCTGTTTGGCTGATGGCGGCCAGCGTAACCGGGTCGCCTGGGCCAAACCAGCGGAATGTTTGTTCTAAATTGGGTAACATGATTGTTTATGTTTTGTCAAGTGTCATTCTGAGCTTGTCGAAGAATGACGCAGAGGCCAGCCCACTATGCTTCGACAGGCTCAACATGACAGCCCTTTATCATTTAATTGTTCCTTTGTTTGCGTTAGGGATAGAAGCGGATACCGGCCCGTGGCTAAGGCCAGTGCAGTATGAGTGGATAGCCCGGCCCGCAGGGAACGCCCAAATCCTTATTATTTTATATCTTCTCTCCCATCTTTCACCTCTAATTCTTTAAATCCTGTCGTTGTCATTTCGAACAATGGTGAGAGATGTTTTACTGCAGACAGCCCTCATGCAGAAGATTTCTCCTCACTATCGTTCGTTCGAAATGACATTTTTCTTTTAATTTCCTAACTCCTTCTTCAACTCCACCAAATACACATCATTTTGCCGCATGGGCAACTGCTTTTCAAAAACACCGTTGGCTGATACTTTTACAATAACCACTTCCGGCTTGCCGCTGTTTGCCTGCTTAATTTGTGCCACCTGTTGCCTTGTTAACTGCGATGGCGAATGCATATCAAAATAAGTACTGTAGGCATCGTTTGCACGGTAGCCGGTTTTATACAGGTATATTTTGTAACTGCCGGGTTTAATATTTTTGATGTGGATATTGGCATTACCCAGCGCTTTAGCCGGCAGATCGCGTTTGTAAAAAACCTGGTCGTTAACCGTATCGCCGGGATGTGTGATGCTAAAATCCCACAACAGCAATTGCACATTGCCGTTTTTATCGCGGCAGGCAATGCTGCTTTCATCGGTATTCTTCAGTTCGGTATCGCCCAGTTTATTCAGGAACTGAAAGGCATAATAAGCCGGCTTTTTAATATCCTGGTAATTGAGCAGCCCAAAACCGCCATGGAAAGGTATCATCCTTGGGCCAATCTCTTCAAAAATATCCGTAAACGTCCAGTACGACATCGAGTTTACCGAGCTTCCTGCTTTCTTTATCTTATCCAGAATATAAGCCGCTTCAACATAATTATCATGTATTGGGTCGGTTGGCGTATACGATGCGCTCCACTCGGTATAATGCAGCTCCAAGTTTGGCATCGCCGAGCTTTTGATCTGCTGTTTTATCCGGAGCATATCGCCCGAAACAGCATCCTTATCCTGACTAACGATCACGCCCACTTCGCCCGTCTGATCCAGAAAGCCCTGCTTAACACCGTAGGTATGTGTGCTGATAAAATCAACCGGCACTTTGTTATCGTTACAAAAGCTGATCATTTCGGGTACCCAGCCATTACCCGCTGTTGCCGGGCCACCTACCCGGTATTCTTTCGCAACCGACTTGATGGTATTGGCCGTTTCGCGGTACAATTTAAAATACTCGGCCTGAGTGCCGGTAAAGAACATAGTCTGCAGATTGGGTTCGTTCCAGACTTCAAAGTACCAGGTTTTAACTTCGGCCTGCCCATAGCGCTCGGTAAAATGCTCTACCAGCGCCTTAATTAAGCCATCCCATTTCTGATAATCTTTTGGCGGAGTAATATTGCCTTTCCACCAAAAAACGGTTTTGTTGCCGCTGGCCAGCGCGTTGGGCATAAAACCCAGCTCAACGAAGGGCTTCATTTTGATATTCAGCAAAAAGTCGAACAGTTCATCAATGTATTGAAAATTGTAGCTGGGGTTACCCTTTTTATCTTCGTGGTATACGCCCATATCATCCGTCAGCAAACCATGAAAGCGTATATATCTAAAGCCACACTCGGTATGGGCCAACCACAACTGCCGCTGCCAGTCGGCACGCAGGCCTTCGTTGGCACGCCCTGCTCCTACGCAAAAATTATAACTGCGGTTAAGGTCGCCTTTAACCTGCGCGGCATCAAGCGTTATTTCTCTAGTCGTTTGGGCGCATACCGCCTGGCTGGCGGTAAGCCCCAGGGCAACCAGCAGAGTTTTAATACCGTTCATAAAAATTTGGTTAATTTCAATAGTATTTATTTACGCATATAAAAAATCAGAAAAAAGAAATACTTTAGATACACTGTTTTTTTATTGAGCGTGAAATTAGGCACAAAAATCTGAATTAGGTAATCGATTGCTAAAAATATCTGACCTTAAAATTGATTATCCAACTAAATAACCCTACTTTTAATTACCAGATAAGTAACAGATATTTGTAATCGATTTATCGATACCACCCCCAGAATTGTTGTATGCAGAAGCCCGCCAAAGAAATCACCATTTACGATATAGCCGCTAAATTAAATCTTTCGGCCGCTACCGTTAGCCGCAGCCTTAATGATATGCCCGGTGTAAATGCCAAAACCAAAAAGAAGATCATGGAAACGGCGCGGGCCATGGGCTATAGCTCGAACGCGTTTGCCAGTAACCTGCGCACAAAACGCAGCAATACCATTGGCGTTATAGTGCCGAGGCTGAACAGTACTTTTATGTCGGACGTGATTGCCGGTATGGAGAAAATAGCCAACGAGGCCAATTATAACCTCATCATCAGCCAGTCGCTGGAGACGATGAAGAAAGAGATAAGCAATACCAAAACCATGTACAACAACCGGGTTGATGGTTTGCTGATATCGCTGGCTTATGATACCGACAATATCGATCACCTCGGAAACTTTATCGCCCGCAATATCCCGGTTATCTTTTTCGATCGTATTTACGAGCACCAAACCTGCCCCAATATCCACATTGATAACTTTAAAGCCGCTTACGAGGTTACCCGACACCTGATAGACCAGGGCTGCACACGCATAGCGCACATTGGCGCCACCGGCCTGCGCAACGTATACGCCGAACGTTACAATGGCTATAAAAAAGCTTTGGAAGACAGCGGCTTACCTGTTAACGACGACCTGCTGATCATCAACGACCTGAGCGCCAAAGCCGGACAGGAAGCCGGCGAGCAGATACTCAAAATGAAACATCTGCCCGACGCTGTTTTTGCCGCAAACGACGTGTGCGCCATCAATTGCTTGCTCGAGTTAAAAAAGGCCGGTATTAAAGTACCCGAGCAAGTGGCTTTCGCGGGCTTTAACAACGACCCTGCGGCCTGCATTATCGAACCGAACCTGACCACCATTAACTATAAAGGTTACGAAATGGGCGAAGTTGCGGCCAAAATACTGATAGGCCACCTGACCCAAAATGATAACCTGCAGTTGACGCATAGTTTGATTTTGAGGCACGAGTTGATTGTTAGGGAATCGTCGATGAGGGGGTAGGCGATATTAATTAACTACCACAATAATCAAATTCATCCTATTTTCAGCTGCTTTCAGGCAAGATTTATAAATATCATAATTGTAAATGTAATACGCTTATTTTAAGTTAGCATAATATTTTTATAGTGATGCTATACGACCGAAGACAGCAAAACGCGCCGAGCGACCGGACAATTCAACGTCAAGGCACTCAGGGGAAATCATTGCCGGCAATGCCTTTTTTACAAAAACCGGCAATACCGCAACCCGTTGTTCAGGGTTATTTTACCTACTATGGCCACGCATTGTCAGCGGATAATATCCTTCACATCGAAAAGTTTCTAAATAAATTTTACAATCCATTTGTGGCTAACGCTTTTTCTAACGGTGCGCAGAGAAAAGACAACCAGGGCACCATCAGTGACTGGCTTAAAACCAACAAAGTAAATGAAACAGTTAAGGATATTTTGGCCACCAATGTAGCTCCCGATAAAAAGAACGATGACAATATTAGTTTGTTCAGTGATTTTGAAGACACCAACCTGGAAAGATGGGAAGAATTGAAAGGTCAGCAATATCACCCAAGCCATGAGAATCAATTTACGGTTTTCAGCCACATACGCGATACATTAAAAGAAAAAAGCGAGGGCGAGGGCCTTAAAACAGAGGGATTGAATGATCTGTTTAAATCAATGTCAAATTTCAACGGATACAATCAAGCAACATTTGGATTTGCCAGGAAAGAGGGGGAAAGGAACGACGATGATGACAGACTATTTGGCACAAAGATTTCAACTGTGCCTATGCGGTATCTTGGAAAAACACTTACCGATAAAAACGAATATGACTGGCATAATACAAAAAAATCGAAAACCAACGAATATGACTTTGAAAGAGGCCTTGCCGAAACAATGATTGACAAGGACCTTCAACCCGAAGAGTACGAGATTATGATTAGCCGCGCACGTTGCCAACATTGCAAAGATGACCCAAATGTTAATAGGTTTGGCCATATCCACGCTGAAGGAGAAGATGAACTATAAAACGGGTTGCCTATACCAGACATCGATATTTTTGAGCTTTCAGTCTGATCGGAACCTGCTTTCCCAACTATCATTTCTCCCAAAAAAACCGTATATTGCACGTTTAGCTAAGCGGGAAACCAAAAGCTTTATATCACAATAACAAAATATGAGTATACCCATATCGTACCCATGTGCCTGATGAGTATAAAAAATGAGAGAATGGCCTATACGACCTGTAAACAAAAAAAAGGGTGAGAGACTTGTAAGAATACCCATAAATACCCATGAGTTTCGCAAAAGCAATGCGTGCAAAGCATGTGTTTTATACGTCATTGCGAGGGACGAAGCAATCCCAAAAAGGCAGGTCGAGCTATGCAAAGCGGATCTGCAAGTCGGGGATTGCTTCGTACCTCGCAATTGTAAGGGTTTAGTAATTCGAGGACAGAATAGCGGGTTTATTTTTGGTTGTTTAGGGTGATCATATCGATAGGTCTTTTACCACCAATACCCTGATGAGGTCTTTCCCAGTTATAGTAGATCAGGTATTTCAGGAGCTCGTCCTCAAGTTCCTGGAGGCTGTCGAAGTCGGTTTCTTCGATCAGATCTTCTTTAAGCGTGCGCCAAAAGCGTTCTACTTTACCATTGGTTTGTGGCCTGTAGGGTTGGATATATCTGCGTTTGATACCTGTCTCCATCAGCATCCGTTCAAAAGGGTGATTGCGCTTATCCTGGCTGCTGGCCGTACCGAACTCGGGGCCGTTATCGGCAATGATCTCCTCGAAATGAATGCCAAACTTTTCTCTGATCATTCACATACAGCGCAGTGCCGCAAACATAGTGGTCAGTGTGGTAATATCCTCTATCACCTCTGCAAAGGCTACCCGGGAGTAATCATCAATAATACAAAGCAGATAAAGCTTACGATGCTGTCCTCTGATGATGGTTCTGCTCAAATGGTGGCAATCGATATGGCCTAATTGTCCCATGCGTTCTTTAATGATCCTACGTTTAACTTCTTTATCTGCCGGTTTTAAATGATTTTTACCGTAACGCTTCAGGATATTATAAACTCCTGAAGGTGATGGGTTAAAGTTATCTGATTTCTGCTTAAGCTCCTGAGCTATTTCAAACTTATTATTGCCCAGGGCCCGCAGTTCAAGAACGGAGTGTTCATCCAAAAGGGATGGCCTTCGGGTACTGTATTTAGGGCCTCGCCTTGATGGTAACAGATCTTCTTCTTTTCCTGATTGCTTGTAACGATTGTAATATTTCAGGAAGCTCCGCCGGTCGGTATGATGCGCCTGATAAAACTCTTTTGCCAGCTTGAACCTCGGATGCGCTTTGGCTTTTACCTGTTCATATTCCTTAATCAATAAGCGGTACGTTTGAAGATAGCTCCTCTTCAAGGTCAGATCGTTCGTGTTGATGCGCATAACTTTACTCCTTTTTGTAAAGCTATTCTTGTCTCCGAATTATCTGACCTTTACAATGGCGAGGGACGAAGCAATCTAGGACAAGCGAACCTGCAAAGTGCTCTGCACATCGGGGATTGCTTCGTCCCTCGCAATGACGCGTTGAACTTAGCATTTACACATCTGCATATTTACTTTCACTGCCTGTATTCGAAATGTTTTTTGATACGGATACTAACTGAGGTGCCTACCGGATATTTGTTGAGTTCGAGGTTTAGCACACGGAGTCTTACACCTTCTTTTTCGATGATAAGATCTTCGAAAAAACCTTTAAATAGCGTTTGTATCACTATCCAGTCTTTTTTCTTACCCCAACTGTTGGTAATTTCAATATTTTCGGGGTTGATGGCTACAGTACCCTGCTGCGAGTAGATGCCACAAATTTTGGCTTCGTATGTAGTTAACGCCGAACAGTTCGACAGAATCTGCGCGGTATACAACATAACCGGGTTTTGATAAAGTTCTTCGGGGGTGCCAACCTCAACGATCTCGCCCTGCTTTAAAACCACCAGGTCATCAGCCATAGACAAAACCTCGGCCGGGTCGTGGGATACGAGCACGACGGTTAAACCGGTATCCTTTACAATGTTGCGGATATTTTGCTGCAAGCCTTCGCGAAACGAAGCATCTACCTGGTTAAAGGGTTCATCCAAAAACAATACTTCGGGGCAGGTGATCAAAGCCCTGGCAATGGCTACACGTTGTTTTTCGCCGCCGCTCAGGTCAGTTACACGGTGCTCCCTGAGCCTCCAAATCTTTAATTGCTTTAGCGATTTTTCAGTTTGCTGTTCTTTATAGGTTAAATTGGTATTTGGTAGCAGGGAGGCTACATTTTGCCAAACGGTAGCAAACAGGTTCAGGTCGTCGGTATGCTGGGTAACCATCTTCATACGGTCGTGGCCGGGTATCAGTTTTTCTTCAGGACCGATGATGCGGTCTCCTTTAAAAAACACTTCACCTTCCTCCGGGCTCAATAAACCATATAATAGTTTAAGCAAGGTGCTTTTACCGCTGCCGCTTTCGCCAATAATAGCTGTAATTTTGCCCGGCTTAATAGATAGAGTGACGTTATTGACGCCCGATTCCTTATCGTTACTATAGTTTTTAGTTACCGATACCGCGTTTAAATAAGGTGGGTTTGACATGCCGATAAAGTTATTGAGTTATTTTGTTATTAGGTTAATAAGTTATTCTAATGCTCAAATGGGTTATCACATCATTTCAACAATAACAAAACAACTTATTAACCTAATACACCAATAACTCAATCAAAAGCCAAACTGCAAACCGAAGTTGAAATTTTTCAGGCCTTTTTGGTCGGGCGTATTTACAAACATATCGTTAAAGTAATACTTGGTAAATATGCCAAAACTGCCATAACCTATCTTGGCAAAGCCTCCGAACTCAAAACGGGTGAAGTGGAAATCGTTAAAGTTTTTGGTTTTACCGTGTTCGCTGCTGATCTGTTTTTGCATACCGTCTATCAAAAATCCAACTTCGGGGCCGGCAGCGAAATGGAAGCGGGTGTTATGCTTATCGGGCGACGACCGGAAATCAAACACCAGCGGCAGCACCAGGTAGTTTGATGAAAAACGGTTCTTCGAATAGTGATTGGTAGTATTTACTACATAGGTGAGCGTAGGCACGTCGGGCACGATATCGATATTCTTTTGCAGGCGGATGAGCGTCCAGTCGAAATCGGCCGACATGTAGATCTTGAAGTTATCGGTAAAACGGTATCCGAATTTAAACACACTGAAACCCACATAGCTTGTTTTAGCCTGGCTGTAGTTCAAAAAGTCGTTTTTTGAGGATAAGGTGAAGCTGCCATTATCGATCAAAGTGGCAAAGCCCAGGTGGAAATCATCCAAAGTTAACCCTATCGAGAAGCCATTCTTCGACTTTTTGTTGGTCACGGTTGTCGAATCCTTAGCGCCTTTGCTGTACCAGCTCCTGGTTTTATTTTTATGCTTGATGATGATCGTATCCGCTGAGCTTGAATTAGAGGTAGAAGTTGATTCTGATTTACCTTGCTGGGCAAATACGCTTCCCAGCATACCGCAAAATATCGCGGTAATTATTAAACGTTTCATAATGATATGTGATTTATGTTAGGACTGAATTAGTTTTGCTTTTTAACTTTTATCGGGCCAAGGTTTACGCCGGTAACATTCAATAACTCATCCTCGTCGTCATCGTTCTGCCCAAACTGGATGATCTTGTTATCGCGCTTATCAACCTTGGCTATTACCACGTTAAGCAGGTCGCCCAGGCTATGTATCTTTTTCCTTTTAACGGCTTGGCCGGCTTTTACCTCGGGTGTAGTATTCGCAGCTAAAGCTTTTACCGGGTTAACCGCGGGTACAGTTTTAGGCGCTGCATTAGCGATAGTATTGACTGATATAGGTTTTATTATATCATCGTGACGCTCAGGCTTGCTGATATTTACAGGCTTTACAAGTGTTAATTTTTGTATACTATCTGCCGGATTAACCAAAGGCTGAATATCTGTTGTAGTAGTCTCTATTTTACGACTAACTGGGTGTTTAACCGATACCACAGTTGCATTTACTGGTTGCTGTTCGGCGGGTTGTTCGGCAGGCTCGTCTGGCAAATTATCTGTTGCCGATGGCTGTTGAGTAACCGCTGCTACGGCCTCGTTAATGGTTTGCTGCGGATCGTAAGTGCCATGCAGCGCCAGTTTTTGCGTACGTGGCATAAACAATAGGCCCGCTGTGAGTAGTATCAGCAGCGTTGCCGCGATGCTGATCATCGGGCCCAGGCCTGACCGGGTTTTATTGCCCGGTATTTCGGGCATGATCTTGCCCCACAGCTCGGCTGATGGCTCAACTTCCAAATCGTTAAGCTGGTTGCTGAATAGCTGATCTAATTCCTTATCCGACATTTTCATATCTCTTTCCTTCCAATTTTGCTATCTGTTCTTTTAATATCGTCCGTGCTCTTGATAGTTGCGACTTTGACGCACCTTCACTAATCGTCATCATTTCGCCAATTTCTTTATGGCTGTAACCTTCAATGGCATACAGGTTAAAAACCATCCGGTAACCGGGCGGTAATTGCTGTATCAGGGCTAACAAATCTTTTACGCCCAGGTTTGATGAAGCCAGCGGATCAACACCCTGCACATCATGTGCAGTATCAATATCTACAACCTGCATCATTTTATGGTGCTTGCGGTAATACTCGATAGAAGCATGCACCATAATACGCCTTACCCATCCCTCAAAAGACCCCTCGCCACGGAAATCGTTCATCTTGTTAAAAACCTTAATAAACCCATTTTGCAACATATCCTCGGCCTCCATTTTATCGGTAGCATAGCGCATGCAAACACCCAGCATTTTTGCCGCGTACAATTTGTACAGGCTTTCCTGTGCTTTGCGCTCGCCGTTACGGCAGCCTTGTATCAATTGCTCTATGGTCAGGTTATGTTCCAAAAACATCATTTAAAGGTAAGATGAAAGAAACGACTAAATGGTTGCATCACCTTAAAATATTTTTTTTAGCTATTCCTAAAAATCTCAAAGCTGATTCATTGATTTTTTTACTCAACAATTAAACTTAAAAGCAATTTTCATATCCCGCATTTTTTTGGTTACTTGCAGCATATTACGCTAATACTAAAATTTGATTATTGATGCACCAATACTGGGGCTTTGGCTTACTGATCTCCTCCGAAATTG
>Ga0157372_10002430_pt1 | contig 20170 bp, 25 predicted proteins | sample C55metaG_FD_115307 | JGI IMG/M metagenome (GOLD analysis project Ga0157372, IMG submission 115307) | Corn rhizosphere microbial communities from Kellogg Biological Station, Michigan, USA - C5-5 metaG | ecosystem: Host-associated > Plants > Roots > Rhizosphere > Soil | place: USA: Michigan... | reverse complement strand
TTTCCCGCTTACATAGTCCATTGCCGGTCCGCGTTCAAATCAGCCTTGCTTGAGGCGGGCGTGAACGGACCCGCGGCGCCGAGGTTTGCTTGAACCTCGGGGTCGCTCGGCTATAGTGCGGCATTTTTTCCAAGGAGAGGTGGCCGAGTGGTCGAAGGCGCACGCCTGGAACGCGTGTAGGCGGGCAACCGTCTCGAGGGTTCGAATCCCTCCCTCTCCGCCAAAGATAGAGATTACAAGGCTTCTACGGCCATTGCGGTCTTTGACCTGCAGACCGAAGTCAGTTCTTTGACTCCGCCCCTGGGGTGTTCTTGGTGGGGTCCGGCGTATCGGGATTCAACGCGCCGGTGTTTTTCCTGGGCTCCGGTACAGGCACGACAACAATCGGTGCGGCGTTTGCATCATCCGGCGCAACCGGCGTAGCCGAATCTGGACCAGGAGCAGGGACCTCTGCAGGGCTTTCGGCCAGTGCGGGCGCTCCGGCCAAGAGCAACGTTGCGAAGGTCAAAGCAATTGCTGTGTGTTTCATCTGGAATAATCCTCCTCGCGCTGGGCTAAGCCCCAACTGCGGGAGGTGAATGGAGTTCCGATCGATCTACGCACTTATTTCTCGCTTATTTAATGACGTCTTCCGGAAAGCGCTTAAGAATGTTCTCGCACCAAGCTGAGGTGTCGCCCGCCTTGTCCACCTCTGCCATCGCCGCCTCCATTCCTTCTTTTAGCGCCTCGCCAACTGCGTCCTTGCTGATGCCGTCCCCGCATTTGCGTGAGGCATCGGTCAGCGCTTCACTGAGGTCGGCAAAATCGCATTCGAACTGGGCTTGCGCGAGGTAACCCTCTTTAACGATGATTGGCCGATAGTCCTCAGCGCTAGCCGCGCCGACTGGCCCGAAAATCATCATACCGATCGTGATGATGCGCGAGACTAAGGCAGTGTGTGCGTCGCAACGCATGATCTAACCATAGCTGTCCTGAACCAGGCTCGCCGCCGAGTTCATAGCCCATGGTTTAGTGAGGGCACAATGATTACGCTGTATAGCTTTGGACCTGGATTTGGCCTGCCCGACCCGAGCCCGTTCGTGACCAAGGCAGAAGTGCTGCTCAAGATGGCGGAGCTTCCCTATCGGAGCGATACGACCGGCTTCAAGAAAGCACCCAAGGGCAAGCTCCCTTACATCGATGACGGCGGCGAAATCATTTCGGATTCGACCTTCATCCGATGGCACCTGGAGAGGAAATACAACATCGATTTCGATCGTGGACTTTCGGCCGAGCAACGCTCCATTGCCTGGGCCTTCGAGAAGATGATGGAGGATCATCTTTATTGGGTGGTGGTTCACGCCCGCTGGATGGACGACCTCAACTTCGCCAGGGGCCCCGCTACGTTCTTCCGCGGCGTACCCGCGCCGATTCGCCCTCTCGTCGTCGCAATGATACGGCGGCAGCTTCGCCGAACATTGCATGGACAAGGCTTCGGCCGGCATTCGCTCGACGAGATTGTTGCGCTCGGGACGCGGTCGATCGAAGCGATGGCAGCTTTTCTCGGTTCTAAGCTGTTCATGATGGGACCCGAGCCGACTGGGCTCGATGCAACCTCCTTTGCCTTTGTCGCCGGCACCCTATGTCCTCTCTTCGAGACGCAGCTACGCACTTCGGCAGAGCGTCACGAGAATCTGAAACGCTACGTGGGACGAATGACTGCCTGCTTCTATCCGGATCGCGGCGGGATCGCCGGGTGCGAGGCTGCGGCCTAGAGGCTAGGAATGCGACAACGCGTCGCCGCTTCTGCCGATTTTCCAGCGCAATGATCCGACAAAGAACACTATGACTCAAACTATCCAAAACGTCTCAGATACCGCCTTCATGGTGGCGGGCTTCCGTGCACTCGAGAACGAGCAGCCGAAGCCGCTCTTTCACGATCCGTTAGCGGCCAAGCTCGTTGGCGATCACGGCAAAGAGATCCTGGCCACCATTCCGCGGCACTTTGTCGGCGCTTGGTCGGTCGTGATCCGCACAGTGATCATCGACGATTATATCCGCCAGGCGGTCGCCGCAGGCGTCGATACCATCCTCAATCTCGGCGCCGGGCTCGACACGCGGCCCTATCGCATAGAGCTACCGAGCTCGCTCCGCTGGATCGAGGGCGATTTCCTGCACATGATCGAGCTGAAAGAAACGCGGCTGGCTGACGAGAAGCCGGGCTGCCGGCTCGAACGCATCAAGCTCGATCTCACCGATCGGGCGCTGCGGCGACGGCTCTTCTCCAATGTTAATGCCCGCGCGGGCAAGATCCTCGTGCTCACCGAAGGGGTGATTCCCTATCTGACCAATGAGGATGTCGCGGAGCTCGCCGACGATCTCAGGCAAGCCAAGAAGATCGGCTTCTGGATCACCGACTATTTCTCCCCCGAGGCCATTCGCTATGGCGAGAAAATGCGCGCGCGCTTCATGCGCAACGCGCCCTTCCGGTTCAATCCGAAAGACTGGTTCTCCCTTTTCGGCGAGCACGGCTGGCGGGCTTCCGAGATTCGCTACATCGCGGAGGAAGCGAACCGGCTCGGCCGTCCCATTCCGCTGCCGTTCTTCGTGCTGGCGTGGATCGGCCTCAAAACGCTGTTCGCCTCGCGCGCGCGCCGGGACAGGATGAGGAAATTTGCCGCCTACGTGCTCCTGGTCCCGGAGTGACCGCGTCGTCGTCAGGCCGCTTCGAGCAGGATGACGAGATCAGTGGCCTCCGGCGGATGCGGCGCAAGAGTGGTGTGGCTTGAGTCGCTCCAGCTCGCAAGTTTCACGACCACGCCTGCTTGCGCTCCGCTTTCGCTCGGCTCGGTCGGCTCGACGATGGACAGTCCACTGTCATCGATGAAGAAGGTGTGATCGCCGAATAGCCTGTTGAGCTGCGTCACTGCCGGATGGTTTTCGGGCACGGCTTCGGCCTCGAACTGGCTCAAGGCGCGTTCGACCATTTGAAACGACATTTTCATCGCGAAACTCCTTTCGCTCAAGCCCGCACCTGCAGGGCGGGCCAAAGCCCCCATTGATTGATTGGCCTCTCTTCCCGGCTCACAAAGGGCGAGAATGCGTGGAACTTGAAGAGAGAGGACCCGTACACCTCGTTGGGACAAACCAAGGGAGCGTTGATTGGTTTCACCCTGGGCTCCAGGTTTCCGAGTTGGGACCAAGACCGCCCATTTCTCCAATTTGGCACGGAGAAAGAAGCCTTGCAGTTTCACCCCGGATTGCTGCAGCTCTGGCGTCAACCCAAACCAGCAGACCACATGGCTGACGAAGACACTTTAGCGGTGCTGGAGAAACGCCTCGGGCGGCGCCAGGCGCGGCAGCGTCTCGGCATCGAGAAGGACCATGAGGCGCAGGTTTTCGGCCATGGCCTCAACTTCTTTCACATTGAGAACCTGCCGTTGTCGCGTGCCTTGATCCGCGCCGGTTTGCTGGTGTCCGGGCTTTATTGGCGTGGCGTCAATAACGCCGCTTGCGTCGAGCTCAGGCATCACCGCATCGCGCTCCGTAGATTGCCTCCGTCTTTCGACGGCTTCACCATCCTCCAGCTGAGCGATTTGCACGTCGATTTCAGCAGGCCGGCGATGGAGCGCGTCCTTACGCTCCTCGATGGGCTCGACTACGACTTGTGCGTGCTGACCGGAGATTATCGTGGCGAGACTTACGGCCCCTACGAGGCGACACTTACTGGGATGGCCAAGATCCGCGCTGCGCTCGAGGGCCCAATTTACGCAGTGCTCGGCAATCACGATACGATTTTGATGGTGCCAGGACTCGAAGACATGGGCATCAAGGTTCTGCTCAACGAGGCCGTGACGATCGAGCGCGGCGACGAGCGGATTCACGTCGCCGGCATCGACGATGCTCACTTCTACCGCGTGGACAATATCGAGAAGGCAGCCTCGGGCATGCCGCCTGACGAATTCTCGATTCTCGTTTCTCACACGCCGGAAATCTATCGCCAGGCCGTCCATGCCGATTTCGATCTCCTGCTGAGCGGCCACACGCACGGCGGTCAGATTTGCCTTCCCGGCGGAATCCCCATCACGCTCGATTCAACGCTGCCGCGAGAATTCGGGTCTGGTCCGTGGAAGTATCACGGCATGATTGGTTACACCTCGGCGGGCGCCGGAACCTCGATCGTCCCCGCGCGCTTCAATTGCCCTCCCGAGATCACGCTTCATCATCTGCGCGTGTCGAGCCGGGGAACCGCCGATCAATAGGGCTTGTCGCGAAGGTGCAAGCGGAACAGGATCGGTGAGAGGATCAGCCCTCCCGCAACGAAGATCGCGACGCCGACAAGAATATCGACAAGCGTCACCGGCAGCAGAAGGCGGCAGGCGGCAAGGGGAAAGACCGACTCCGGGATTTGATCGAGACCGAGAGCCATGCTGCTGGGGGGAAAGCCGAGCCTGCGTTTGACAAAACTCGAGAACAGATCTCCTGCGACTGCGCCGCCGGCAACGAAGGCCCCAACCTCCCATTGAAAGCCCATGAGTGAGGCGACAAGCGGTGTCGCCAGGAACGAAGAAACGACTCCTCTCACCGTCTTGGAAGATCCGAAGAGGGGCCGGCCGTCGGGCAACACCGCGCCGCCGTCGAACGGTTGAGCAAGCTGATCGCCGAGAGCTTTCTTGACGAGCACCGGCGCTCCGTTGGCTACGACGAGAAGGACCAGCAGTTGAAAGATTAGGGTCGTATGCATCCTGCCGCCTGAATGCCCGCAAAATGTCCCGACGAGGGTGTAGTCATGAGGTCCCCAACTCCGACTGCGGCCGTCCGACGCCAAACCAAATGAAATGAACCCTTGCCCCTGAAGCAAGGTTTAGCGCAATTCTTCCCGCCCGACCTAAGTACCTAGGCTTTTACCAATGACTGTCGAGACAAAAAGAAGTGCGGCCGTATCAGCCGCGCAAGGGACCGCGGTCGCGGTGCTCGCCGCGATCAGCGTCTGCCACATGCTGAACGATGTGATCCAGTCGCTGATCATGGCGATCTATCCCATGCTCAAGGAGAATCTTGCCCTCAACTTCCATCAGATCGGGCTCATCACCTTCACCTTTCAGTTCACCGCCTCGGTGCTCCAGCCGGTGGTCGGCTATTTCACCGACCGCTATCCCACGCCCTATTCGCTCGTGATCGGCATGGGCTCTTCTCTGGTCGGGCTGATCCTGATCGCGTTCGCGACAAGCTATCTGTTCGTCCTCGCTGCGGCCGCGCTGATCGGCATGGGCTCGTCAGTATTCCACCCCGAGTCCTCCCGCGTCGCGAGGCTTGCATCGGGCGGACGCCACGGCCTTGCCCAATCCGTGTTCCAGGTCGGGGGTAATTTCGGCACGGCGCTAGGTCCGCTGTTCGCGGCCTTTATCGTGCTTCCTTACGGACAGCACACCATCATCTGGTTCTCGCTCGTCGCGCTGATCGGCATGGTGCTGCTCGCCATCATCGGCACCTGGTACGGCAAAACGCTGAAGCTGAAGCGCGTCTCGATGGCCGAGGAGCGTGAGGCGATGGCGAAGGCAACTCACGGCAAGGTGGCGCGATCAATTGCCATTCTCATGGCGCTGACCTTTTCCAAACATTTCTATCTCGTCAGCATCACGAGTTTTTATATTTTCTATCTGATCCACACCTTCGGGATTTCGGTGCAGAATGCACAGCTGCACCTGTTTCTATTCTTGGCCGCCGTAGCGGCTGGAACGGTGATCGGCGGCCCCATCGGCGACCGCATTGGCTCTCGTCGCGTGATCTGGTGGTCGATCCTCGGCGTGCTGCCGTTCACGCTGGCTCTCCCCTATGTCGGCTTGTTTTGGAGTGCAGTGCTGAGCGTGATCATCGGGCTGATCCTCGCCTCGGCGTTTCCCGCAATCCTGGTTTATGCGCAAGCGCTGATACCGGGTCGTGTCGGCATGGTGGCAGGTCTGTTCTTTGGTCTTGCGTTCGGGATCGCCGGCATCGGCGCGGCGGTTCTCGGCTGGCTCGCCGATGTGACGTCCATCGAGTTCGTGTATCACATCTGCGCTTTTCTTCCGGCCATTGGTCTGCTCGCGGCATTTTTGCCCGAGACGGCCAAGCCGAAACGCGCGCGGAATCGAGCAAAGAGGTGACGAGCGACTGGAGAGCCAAGCGTTGATGAAGATGAAGGCGACCCTCTCTCTTATTTGTTGTTCTCTGTTCAAAGCGGGTCTTGGCCTCGTCTTACGAGAGGCGAGCCGAGACCATAGAGGCCCTGGTCTCCCGGGCGCTTTTGTTCTGCGTTGCTGGGTGAGACAGTAAAGCCGAGACAGCGGCTTAGCCTTGTGGTTATTATGTTTTTCCTGTTCCCGACCGGAGACCGTGCCGGGGTTTTCATTACTTGCCGAGTGCGGCGGCCGGCAGGCTCAAGTGCCTTGCGTGCAACCCGCTAGCCCGCTCGGGCGTTGAGGCGAAGTCAGTTAACGAGGGGCAAGCAATGCGTGACATCCGTGACATAAGAGGGGATTTGCAGGACCGTGCCAACCTGCTTGAAGAGCAGATCAACGCCCACGAGGCTCAATTCGAAAAGCTCGTGGAGCAAATCAGAGCCGAGCATGAAGCGAGGATCGAAGACCTGAAGGCTGAATTTGCCGCGGTGACAAAACTACTCGAGCTCGAGCATCGCCGTCTTGGCGCCCAAGCACCGAAAGCAGCACCGACGCAGCCAGCGCCTCAGGCCGTCCATCAATCTTCCCATCAGGGTGCGCATCAGGGCGCTCACCAGACTCACCAATCCGCGCATCAACCGCATCAAGGCGGCGCCCATCAGCCCGCCCACCAGCCCGTCCACCAGCCTGCACCCCAGCCGCAGCAGCCGCTTTCCGATTTTCTGGTCCGCAAGCTGAACGAGGTCGGCGCCATGTCGCGCGACGATCTCCGCCGTTCGGCGATGCAGGAGGGCTATTTCGCCGACGCCGATACCGCCGACCGCGGAGTCCATGCGACCCTGCTCAACGTGGTGAAGGCGGGTCTCATCAGGCAGCTGCCGAACGGAAACTTCGCGCCGGCCACGGTGCTCGACACGATCAGGCTCAGACGCGCGATGTAGCGTCTTCTTGCCGAGGCCGGCTCGCTTGCGCGGGCCGGCCGCGCAAGAGCTCAACCACGTCACCGCGAACCTTGTCCTCGGCATAGCGCGCGAGCGCCTTGCGGTCAGGGAATTGGTCGAGCGGCACTGGCTGCCCGATGCGGATATAGACGTCGAGCGGGCCTAGCCCGAGCAGTCGCCAGGCATGGCTCGCCATGTCCATGTCGCCATACCAGGCGACCACCGGCCTTCCGCGCCGGCAGAGCGGCAGCCCGTAGAGTTTGGTGTAGGTTAGCGCAAGCGTCTGGGCAGAGACGTTGGCTCCCATGGTTGGCCCGCCGACCGGCTTCACCGCCGCGAACAATGCTGTCTTGAACGGCACCACGCCGTTGCCGTCGCTCGACGTGCCTTCAGCGAACAGCACGATATGATCGCCGCTTTCGAGGCGGCTCAGGATTTCGTTTGCCTTGTCGCCCACCTGGTCTCGCCTCGCGCGATCGACGAACACCGAGCGTTGCAAATTGGCGAGCCAGCTCACGAATGGCCACGAGGCGACCTCCCGCTTCGCCACGAACGACACCGGCGCCATCGCCGAGAGCACAGTGATGTCGAGCCATGAAACATGATTCGAGATGAGGAGCACCCCTTGCCCCTCTGCGACCTCCCCCTCGATATGGAGCCTGATGCCGACGATCTTGCAGACTTGGCGGTGATACCAATGCGGGAAGGTGCGGGCATAGCGCGAGCCAGTCGCAAGAAAAAAGAGCTGGAGCGGCATCAGAGGGATGGTGAAGACGAAGAAGCTCGCCAGCACCAAAAACGCACGCACGCTTCTCATGAGGCAAAACTTTGAGGGGAAGAACGCATGTAAACAGCGCTTCGGGGCTCTCGTTATTTGACGTTCTTGAGCGGCATGCCGAACAGCTCGAGCCGATGGCCGATCAGTCGGAAGCCGAGCTCGCGCGCTACGCTCTCCTGCAACTTTTCGATCTGCTCGTTAGAGAACTCGATGACCTCTCCGGTCTTGACGTTAATGAGATGGTCGTGATGGCCGGGTCCTGCCGGCTCGTAGCGGGCGCGACCATCTCCGAAGTCGTGGCGCTCGAGAATGCCGGCGCCCTCGAACAAACGCACGGTTCTATAAACGGTTGACAACGATATGCGCGGATCGCGCGAGGAGGCGCGGCGGTAAACCTCTTCGACATCGGGGTGGTCGTCGGCCTCGGACAACACCTTGGCGATGGTGCGGCGCTGTCCCGTCATGCGCATGCCCTTATCGGAGCAGAGACGCTCCAGCCTGCTTTCCGCTGTGGCAAATTTTGGCATCGGATCGCTTATGCCTTGCCGACGGGTTTGTCGCTAGGGCCGCGCCATCATCGGCGGCGCGCCGTCAAAGGGCAAGGCTGAAGATCGCCGCGTCGGCTCCATGCTCATAGTAGCGCGCGCGGCGTCCGATAGCGGTCGCGCCGAGCGAGCGATAAAGCTCGACGGCCGCGTCGTTGCCCTCCTCGACTTCGAGGAAGAGCTGTTTTGCGCCGCTCTCGCCGAGCATCGCCATGGCGGCAGTGAGAAGCGCTCTGCCAACGCCAGCGCGTCGCCGTTCGGGGACCACAGCCAAGGTCAGAAGCTCGGCCTCGTCGGCTGCCTTGCGCGCGATGAGAAATCCCGCCGGCGCGCGCTCCGTGTGATGGTTGACCGATCCGAGCAGGCAAAGCGTGTCGGGGCTCGCGATGAAGGTTGCCATGGCCGCCTCGTCCCACGGTCGCGGGAAACAGCTCTTATGCAGCGCAACCAGGAGCCCGGCGTCGAGCGGGGTGGCACGGTCGATCACGATCTCCATGAGCATCAGCGCCGCGCCACGGCGGTGGCCTGAGGCCGCGCATCTGGCGGGCGAAGGTAAAGCGGCCGGAGCACCGAAACCGTCTCGCCGCTCTCGAGCGCGATCTCGGCAAGCGCCGATGCGCTCGGCTGAAGCTCTGGCAAAAGAGCTTGTAATTGTCGGCCGCGCACGGCGGCAGCCTCGGCGAGAAGTGGACTGCCGCTGCCCACAACAGTCAGGAGGTCCTTCGGCAGCAAACCAACGGCGTCGTCAGGCGCAATGAGGAGAGGGCCGTCGAGCTTGCGGCCTGCTCTGTCGTAAAGACCGAGATAAAGCATGCCGCGCCGGGCATCGACCGCGACGGCGAACGCCGCAGCCAAATCGCAAGCTGCTCGCGCAGAGCGCGCCATAACGGCGAGACTATCAGTGCCATAGAGCTTCGCTCGCGTGACGAGTGCAAGACCGCGCGCGGCAGCGATGGCGATGCGGACGCCGGTGAAAGTGCCGGGCCCTGTCGTCGCCGCGATCAGATCGAGCCCTGCGAAATCGAGCCTCGCCTCGTCCATCACCTCGGCGATCATCGGCATCAGCGCTTCGGCATGGCCGCGCGCCATCAGCGCCTCGCGCGCAAACAGGCCGCGCGCCCCGCTCCCCTCGCGTAATACCGCCGCTGAGCAAGCTCCCATGCTCGTGTCTAGCGCGAGAATGTTCATGGGAGTTTCTTAGATGATCTTCGCCATCTCGTCGAAGTCGAAGCGGGGCGAGCGCGGGAACAGCTTCTCGCCGTCGCCATAGCCGAGATTACACAGGAAGTTCGATTTGATGTTGGTTCCGGCGAAGAAATCGCGGTCGACGCCGGCATTGTCGAAGCCTGACATCGGCCCGGTGTCCAGCCCGAGCGCCCGCGCAGCCAGGATCAGATAGGCGCCTTGCAGCGTGCCGTTGCGGAACGCGGTCTCCTCGATCTTCTTCGGCTTCCCCTCGAACCAGCTCTTGGCGTCGGTGTGAGGAAAGAGCTTGGGCAGATATTCATAGAAATCGAGATCGTAGCCGACGATGGTGCACACCGGCGCCTTCATCGTCTTGTCGCGGTTGCCTTCGGAGAGATGCGGCTTGAGCTTCTCTTTCGCCTCGCGCGACTTGACGAAAAGGAAGCGGGCAGGGCTGCAATTCGCCGAGGTCGGCCCAAGCTTCAAGAGATCGACCAGCTCGTGCAACAACGCGCTGGGAACTTCGCCGGTAAGCGAATTATGCGTCCGCGCGTTACGGAACAGCTGGCTAGGCAGGCTGACGGGAGCTTGCCGTTCAAACCGGGCGGACCTCTTGCACCTCGGGAATGAAGTGTTTGAGCAGGTTCTCGATGCCGTGTCGAAGAGTTGCCGTCGAGCTCGGGCAGCCGGAGCAGGCGCCGCGCATATGCAAAAACACCACCCCGTCGCGGTAACCCTGGAAGGTGATATCGCCGCCGTCCTGAGCGACGGCCGGGCGGACGCGCGTCTCGAGCAGTTCCTTGATGGTCTTGACCGTCTCTTCGTCCTCGGGCGCGAAATCTTCGTCCGCTTCAGCGGCTTTGGTGCCGGCCGGAGCGCCTTCGGCCACGGCTTCGCCAGACAGGTAGTGCTCCATGATGGCGCCGAGAATGGCGGGCTTGAGATGCTGCCATTCGCCCTCGCCCTTGGTCACGCTGATGAAGTCGGAGCCGAAGAACACGCCGGTGACGCCGTCGATCTCGAACAGGCGGGAGGCGAGCGGCGAGCCTTTGCTCTCGGCTGGATCGCGGAATTCCATGGTTCCTTCGCCGAGCACGGGCCGGCCGGGCAGGAATTTCAGGGTGGCCGGGTTGGGCGTCGCTTCGGTCTGAATAAACATCGGCTGTTGAGCTCCGTGAGGTGCGGGTGGCCGGAAAAAGCCCCAGCGCCAGGTTAGAATGGTTCTAGGGGATACTTGGCTCTGCCCAGGCCAAAGTCAAGGCAGCCAGCTCCCTTGCAGGAACGAAATGGAACTCCGCTCATCGCAGTGTGTTCTGTCGCGGCAAAAAGTCGAGCCTAAGCTTCCAGGGGAAATCTACTCAAAAATAGGGATGGGGCTTGAAGCGTACTCGAGAGAACGAGCCCGCACTATGACCATTGCGAGCGAGCTTCTCTTGGTGGTGCAAGATCAAGCCGGCTGCGGGATCTTTAGCTTGCGGGTTGAAGGGCGTGCTCACACGCTCGGCGATGGAGGGACGTGATGCTCCAGAGACTTGGTGACCACGTCAGTGCCTGCCTGCAACGGGCAGACCAGTGCAAAGAAGCTGCGGCCTTGGAAACTGACGAGCGCGTTAAGACTCAATTGCTCGAGATGGAGCGGCAGTGGCGGCACGTCGCCAAAAGCTACGAGTTCATCGAGAGTCTCGAGCGCTTTCTGCTCGATCAGCAGAAGAATGCGTTGCCGCAGGCAGAAGAAAGTCCGTCGCGAGACAACCTCGAGCTGTCCGAGCCATTACGCAGCGCACAATAGCAGCGCACGAGAAATGGAACCGTATCGCGGGCTTATCATTAAATGACACTGGAAGGGCGGTGCGAAATGAACATAGGAGCCCTTCATGCCGAGACGGCGACGTACAAAAATCACGAGGACTGCACTGCCGGCGTCAGACCTTGAATCCAAAATTATGAGCATGCTGCGGGAACTGAAGTCTTGCGCCAAACTCAAGGGCGTGGCCTTCGTGTTCGTCGGGAGCTTCGGGCAGGAGCCGAACTGGTTCGCACGCCCCGCGACCGAGCCGCGTCTCTGAAGCTTGCATGCGCGAATTCGTGACGGCGCTAGCGCGCGTGAGGAAGGAGTTCGATTTGCTATGGGCGCCGAGCTAAGCCGATGAGTCCGATATCGCCTCCTGCATCGAAACCTTGATGGTCTTTTTCGATGCTAGGATCCTGGCTTCCTCTTTCGTCTCTACCGCGGTGGCGACCACGCCTTCGGGCGAGACTGTCACGACCAAGTAAGGCATCCCCGATTTTGGTGGATGGTAGATGGGGGTCCTGGTTTTCTTGCCCTTGGGCACGGCAAAACCCCGCAACTCGATGAGGCGCTGCTAGGCCAACCCCGCGCTGGCCTAGGCAGCTTCAGATGCGTTCTGCGTTGCGTACGCAGAAACGTGGCTACGACACGTGGCTGTCATAATCAATTGCCGCGCCATTACCGCTGCGTTGAGCAACACGACCGGAATAGACTCGATAGGTCTGGGTTTCGGCGAGGACGGCAGCAAAAAAAGAGCGCCGGCCCAAGCCGGCGCTCTCAATTTCGTTCTCGACGATTACATCTTGCTGCAGGTCTTCGTCGACTCATCCCATTTCATGTGGGCCTTCACACAGCCCGCTTTGGTTGTAGGCACTTTGGAAGCGGCAAAGCCGGGTCCTGCGAAAGCGACGGCCAACCCAACAGCCACGATAACAGAAAGAAGTTTCTGCATTTGGATCTCCTCTCCTAGGTGAATGCTACCTTTTGGTAGCCTGGAGAAACGCCCACCCCTTGCAATGAGGGGCTGTGACAAAATGACTGCCCGAAAAGCCCGGCAATTGGCCGGCTTTCAAGCATTTCTGGGATCGCTAAAATCCGAACAAGGCCCGGGTGAAATCGTTGTCGATCATTTCGCGCCGGGTCCGCTTGTTCCAGGGCCTGTACTGGCTCGCCGCCATCTCATCGTCGCTCGCCTGCTGATAAGGCACGTACTTGCCGTTCAGCGCGGCGATCATCCGCGAGTCGTGGCCGTAGATATCGTTGAAGGTCGACAGCGAGCCGTCGTCGTTCACCTTGACTGTGAAATAGGTGATGTAGACGGGGATCTTGTGATCGAGCGCGACGTGATTGTCTCCGCCCGCATCGAAGGTGGACTCGACGCGCGCCGGGCTCCAGCCCTTATCATGATTCAGGATGATCTCGGCGAGCTTCTCGGGATATTGCACGCGCATGCAGCCATGGCTCTCCGCCCGCACCGTTTGCGCGAACAGGTTCTTCTGCGTCGTGTCGTGCATGTAGACGTCGTGCTTGTTGGGGAACACGAATTTGACCCGGCCGAGCACGTTGCTGGGTCCCGGCGGCTGCACCAGATCGAAATTGCGGATGTCGTTGCGGCTCCAATCGATCGAATTCGGATCGATGTCACGCCCGTTATATCTGATGAGCAAGCCGTGCCGTTGCAGGATGGAAGTATCCCAGCCGCCGAAGAAGCCGCCGCCTTGACCAAAATAAGGTGCGATTTCCTCCATCTTGATAGAGTTGGGAACGTTCCAATAGGGATTGAAGACGATCTCCTCCATGTCGTCGGAGAGCACGGGCGTTTGCTTGTCGGGCTTGCCGGTGACGACCCGCGTCGAGTGGATGGTCTTGCCGTCCTCGACCACGCGCAGCATGAACTCCGGGATGTTGACAGTCACGTAAAACGGGCCGAGGTCGTGCGGCAGCCAACGCCAGCGCTCCATGTTGACGAGGATGGCGTCGATTCTCCCCTGGCTACCGAGCTGGCGCTGGGGCTGTTGCTGCTGCCCATTGAGCATGCGGCGCGTGCCAGAGCCGACCATGCCATCGGGAATCGTGCCGTGCGCGTATTGAAAGCGCTTCACCGCGTCGAGCACGGCCTTGTCGAACAGCTTCTCGTTGGTGCCGGGCTCCGATTGAACGTTGAGCCGCTTCCTGAGCAGCGCAACCTGCTCATCCTCCACGCCGAACTTAAGCACAGAGCCGTCGGGAAGGGTGACTACATCTGGCTTCGCGGTCTCGACCGGCTTGCCACCGCGCAGCTCGAGCAATTTTTGCCGGAGCGCCTCGAATTGCGGCTGGTCGGGCTGGAAGCTGCGGAGATACGCCGCGGGATCGGAGCGGAAGGCGATCGAGGCAATCACCTCTGATGGATCTGGCAGGGCGAGCGTCGGATCGAGATTCTCGCTCAAGCGCTGCGGGTCGATGCGCCCGCCGCGCGCGTCGTTGGCGTAGTCAAGCACAGCGTAGCTGAGCTTGACCTCGGCGTCTGCGAGCCAGTCGGTGGCCTTAAGATCCTTCGGATCGAAGCCGTCAGCCTTGGGCAGCGTATAGTCCGACGCTTTGAGGCCGTAATCGTCGGCCTTGGCGATCTCGGCCATGGCAAGCTTGGCCCGCTCGTTGAGACCCTTGTCGTCGACCCAAATCAGCGGCTGGTCGGGCACCGCGTAATATTCGACGAGCGCGGCCTGCTCAGTCTTGCGCGCAGTCGCCGACTTTGGAGATAGCTTGTTTTGTACGGCGATACGGACCGCCTCGGTCTTGGTGATCAGCTCGCCGGGCCCGTCAGGCTCTGCCGCGAAGGCTGGCAGGGTGCATGCCGCGAGAACGAGCCCCAAAGCGATTGGCCGCATATCGGTAATCCCTCTGAAATCTGCGCGTTTTGGGCGCGCGAGATAATCCCCACCTCCGATTAAGCCGGAATCCCGCTCAAATTTTGGCGGAACTTGTCCTTTCAGGCCAGCGCCAAAATTTCTTCGATGCTGAGATGGCCCGGCACAACGGTGATTGGCACCGGAAAGGTGCCGACAAGCCTTCCACTGGCAAGGATCGCGACCAGCGGCCCTGGGCCTGACGGGTCCTTGGAGGCGCCGAGCACAAGCAGGCCAATGTCCTCGTCCTCCTCGATCAGCTTCGTGATCTCCTCGGCCTTGATGCCTTCGCGCACCACCTCTTCCGGCACGAGCTTCTCAAAACCCATGGCTTTGAGCTTTCTGCCGAACAGGCGGAACACGGCCTTGGCCTTGTTGTGGCCCTCCTCGCGCGCCACGTCCTCCACGGCGAGCCACTGAAAGTCGACGTCGGGCTCGATCACATAGAGGAGCGAGAGCTGCCCGCCGGTGCGTTGCGCGCGGCTTGCGGCAAAGGCGAGCGCGCTTTCGCATTCCGGCGTCTCGTCGACCACGACCAGCAATTTGCGTTTGTGTCCTTCGGCGAAGCTCTGCCGCTTCTTGCGGGGTCTCGCGGCTTGTCCGGCAGCAGCAGGCTTCTTGGTCTCGGCAGGTTGAGCTTTCTTAGCCATGGGCCGCTCAGGCAAGATCGATGGCATAGCGCTTCAAGTCCTTGAGCGCGACGATGTCGAGCGTCGCCTCATGCGTCGCGGCAAGGATGACCCGCGGCGCGTTGCCCGCCTCTAGCGCCTCGCGCCAGCGCGCGGCGCACAAGCACCAGCGGTCGCCTGGCTTGATCCCGGGAAACCCGAAGTCAGGTTGCGGCGTCGACAGGTCATTGCCCCGCGACTTGGAGAATTCGAGGAACTCGGCGGTCACCTCGACGCACACTGTATGCAGCCCGAGATCCTCGGGCCCAGTATGGCAGCAGCCGGTGCGGAAGAAGCCAGTGAGCGGCCGCTCCGAGCAGCTTTGCAGCGGCTCGCCATAGACGTTCCGCTGCGCCGACATGGGCTCCTGTTGCCGCCGTTCCTGCATCCGGCGATTGTGCCCGATGGGGAACGAGACGGGAAGGGTCGGCAAGCGGGCTAGAAGCGCTCGAGCAGGATGCGGGGGACGCTCGAGCCGGTAGTTGCGCAGCGCAATGCGGGTGGTGGCGGCAAGGCCGGCATGCGGGTGAGCTGGTAAGCGACTAATCCCGTCAGCGCATCGGGTTGCGGTCTGGCAGCGGCATGACGTTGGGATCGGCCCCGATCAAGGCTTGCAGCTGCGCAGGCGTCAACCGGGGAATCGGAGGCCCCGCGTCCTTGGTGGCGAGTGCAGCGATGGCGGCCGGCGACTCGGCAGGCGGCTCGGGCGTGAAGCCGCCGGCGTTGAGCACCGTGCCGCATTCCTTGGGCAGTTGCGCCATGGTGAGTGGCGGCTTGCCGACCCACGGCTTCGCGCCTGGAACCGTCGACTTTGCCGCCTCGATCGCAGCCTTCTTCAGCATGGCGTACCAGTTGTCGAGCTCCTGGCCGCAGCCGTTGTCGCCCGATACATCCTTTTGGTTCTCGCAGCCATCCATGCCCGGCGGGCAGTAGAGGCGCACATGGAAGTGATAGTGATGGTTCCACCAGGGCCGCACCTTGCCGAGCCAGGACGTGTCCTTGCCGGTCTGAGACGCCTGCTGGCACAGCACTTTCTTGATCGCGGGATGAACGAAGATGCGGGCTACTTGCGGGGACAGCGCGGCCCGCCTGATGAGCTTCATCTGCTGCATGGTGAACACGTTGGGATCGACGTTGAACGGGTCCTTGAGCATCGATACGGCAATCATGTCCTCGCGCTCCTGCGGCGTCAGGATGCGCTCGGGCATGGGAGTGAGCCAGATATCGGCGTCGAGGCCGACCTGATGGCTGGTGTGGCCGGTGAGCATCGGGCCGCCGCGCGGCTGCGACATGTCGCCGATGAGAAGCCCCGGCCAGCCGTCGAACGCGCGGGCGTCGCTCGACAAGCGCTCGAGAAAGTCGAGCAGCTGCGGCGTTCCCCAATTGCGGTTGCGGGACAGCCGCATCACCTGCCAGTCGGGTCCGTTGATGGGAAGCGATACACCACCGGCAAGACAGCCCTTTGCATATGAACCGATGGCTCGGGCGGCAAGCGGCGCGGGAGCTGCCGCGGCGCCAAACAGATCGCGGGCGATCGGCGACTTGGGCGCGGGCTTCTTCGGGGCGGGTTTCGGCACTGGCTTGGGCGGCACGGTGGTTGCCGCGGTCTTGCTCGGTGCGACCTGCTCCGCCGCGACCGTGCCGCAAAACAAAAGAAGGATGAGGCTTAAAGCTAGCCTTCGCATCTTTCCTCGACTTGAAATCCCCCTTGAGTGCCCTCTCGTGCTGAAGACCCTAGCACAAATGATGGCGGGAATTAGAAAGCAGCGCCGACTTCCGAAGGCTTACCGGCTGGATCTTCTGTTCAGGAGATGTTCAGACCGAGCGCCCTAATATCTGCCGCTTGATGGACCGGTTCGCCACTACCACATCAGAGGCGGGCCGCAGCGGCGGCTTTCCCACGGGGAGGGAGATCATCGATGAGACGTGTCGTGCTGCTGGCCGCTTTATTCGGCCTGCTTGCGTTTGCCTTGCCCGGTTCGGCGCTGGCCCAGGTCGTGGCCCATATCAGCCTTTCCACCCAGCGCATGAATGTCTCGATCGATGGCGTGCCGCGCTTCAACTGGGCGGTATCGACGGCACGGCCGGGCTACCGGACTCCGACCGGCACGTTCAAGCCAACGGCGCTGTTTCGCTATCACGCGTCGACCATCTATAGCGGCTCGCCGATGCCTTACTCTATCTTCTTCCTGCGCGGCTACGCGATCCACGGCTCCTACGAGACCAAATATCTTGGGCGGCCCGCCTCTCATGGCTGCGTCCGGCTGCACCCGTCCAACGCCGCAGCGCTCTACTCGCTGGTGAAGACCTATGGACCCTCGAACACGGTGATTCGCATCAGCTACTAGTCTTCCTGCCACTTGTTGTGACCGGGACTGGGCGAACCACTCCTATAGGAATGGGAACCGGCGCCGGGGCTCGCGCGCTTATAAGGTCGCGCGCGGGCTGCATAAACTCGGGCACTGAAGGAGGGGGCATGACACTTCTGAAATGGGCGCTCATTTGTCTGTTGATCTCGCTGGTCGCGGGCGCGCTCGGCTTTACCGGCGTGGCCGCAGGCGCAGCGCAGATCTCTAAGATCCTGTTCTTTATTTTCCTCGTCATCTTCTTGGTGATCTTGATCTTGGCGATCTCGGCCGGCCAGTTCGTGTTCTGACGGCTCGCCTCCGAGCGGTAGAGAATGCGGAAGGCAGTACTGTGGGCGTTGCTCGGTCCGCCGCCTTCGAGCGGCCACACCCTGATGATCGATCCTGGCCGGCCGGAAGCCTCGCCAGATTTACGTCATAAACGGCCTTGGCCTCCCGAGAGACCAAGCTGCACAGGCAAAGAACTGATGCAGCGGCTACGACGACGAGCCGCCAGCACCACTGAATTTTCGGCATTTTCCACCCCGGTTTGCTTGAAGGGCGGGATCATAGCCTTGCCTTCCCTCCGTTTCGCAACAGGAAGCTTCGTCAAAAACGGCGTTTGTCATATGCGACGCTTCCGGGGCAGAATTGGCCGGACACAAAGCCAAGCCCGCGGGCGCAACGCGCGCGGCACATAAAGCCGGGGATCAACGGCATGTCATCTGCCGCAGCGACTCTCGACGCCTTCATCGATCGTGTGGGCGGAATCGTTACGCCGTTCTCCCTCGAGTTGCCTGACGGTGCGAAGCGGAGCGTGGGCCAAGGCAAGCCCGAGTTTCACGTCGGCTTGCGCAATGAGCGGGCGCTCAGGGCGCTGCGCACGCTCGACGAAGGCGACATCGCCGAGGCCTATCTGCAGGGCGATATCGACATTGAAGGCGACATGCTGAAGCCGTTTGCCCTGCGCGCCTCTCTCGACGACCGTCATCCTCTGGTCGCGGCCTGGCGTTTCATCGAGCCGTTGTTGTTCGGGCAGGTCTATACCAACAAGCAGGCAATCTCTTCCCACTACAATGCCGATCCGAAGTTGTTCCTCAGCTTCCTCGATCCGGTGTTCCCGGCCTACAGCCAAGGCGTCTACGCTCATGACGACGAGTCCCTGTCGAAGGCGCTCGAACGCAAGTTCGATTGGGCCATCGAGCAATGCGAGCTAGGGCCGGGCAAGACTGTGCTCGAGATCGGTCCTGGGTGGGGCGCCTTCGCCGGTCACGCGCTGCAAGCGGGCGTGCGCTTCACCGGCATCACCAACTCGGATGTCTCGCAGAGCTATCTCAGATCGAAGCTCGCCAATTTCGGCGACAGCTTCGACATCCTGCTCACCGATTTCTACGACTTCGAACCCGACGAGCCGTTCGACTCGATCGTCATCATGGGCGTGATCGAGCACCTGCCCAATTACGAGCGCGTGCTGAAGAAGTTCTATCGCTTGCTCAAGCCGGGCGGCCGGGTGTTCCTCGACGGTAGCGCCGCCAAGAAGAAATACGAGTTGTCGACCTTCATGGTGCGGCACATCTATCCGGGCAATCACTCATTCCTCGTGCTCGACGATTTCCTGAACAAGCTCGCCAAGACCGATCTCGAGGTGATGGACGTTCAGAACGACCGCTGGAGCTACTTCCTCACCTTCCGCCAATGGGCGAGGAATCTAGAATCGAACAAGGACTATGTGCGTTCCTCCTTCGGAGACTTCGAGTATCGTAAGTTCAGGCTATATCTCTGGGGCGCGGCCTACGAGTTTCTCGCGCGGAATCTCGACTGTTACCGCCTCATTCTTTACAAACCCAAAGACGCCGCCTAGTAACGCCGCAATTTCGCCCCGCCCAGGTCTTGCGGCCGCTCGCTAAGCTCGCCATTTAAGGCTTGACTAACCCCATCCGTGCGAGGGTGGAACCCTTTGAGGGATAGCTCATTTTAGGCAACATCCAGCCTTCTTGCGCGAGGGAGCGGGGAAACACGCGAGGGAGCGGGGAAACACATGACAAGCGCGGCGTCTCGAGACAGCGCTACGCCACAATCGGTCATCTCCCGCGCCCTGCAGCACGCCCTTCAATTGAGCGACGGCCTCCTTGAGTGGCTTCCCATCGGCGTCTGCGTCTGTGATGCCGAAGGTTATCTCGTCCAATACAACAATCGCGCCGCCGAGATCTGGGGCCAGTCCCCGGTTATCGCCAATCGAGAACATCGTTTCACGGGGGCATTCAAAGCCTATCGGCCCAACGGAGAACCGCTTCGGCTCGACGAAACTCCTATGGCCGAGCTGCTCGAGACTGGCCGCCCGATCCGCAACCGCGAGCTCGTGATCGAGCGCCCAGACGGAAGCCGTCTCACCATTCTCGCCAATCTCGACCCGCTGCGCGATGAAGCCGGCAGACTCGTCGGCGGGGTGAATTGCTTCCAGGACATCACCGCGCGCAAGGCTGCCGAGCGACGGTTGCAGCAGCGCGAGCAATGGTATCGCGATCTGCTCGGGGCTCTTCCCGCAGCCCTCTACACGACCGACGCCGACGGCCGCATCACCTTCTTCAACGAGGCCGCCGCCGAGCTCTGCGGCAGGCGGCCTTTCCTCGGCGACGATGCTTGGTCGATTGGCAGCAAGCTTTATTGGCCCGACGGGAAGCCCATCGCGCAGGAGGAATGTCCCACGGCACTCGCCCTCAAGACTGACAAGCCGGTGCGCGGAACCGAGGAGATTGTCGAGCGTCCCGATGGCACGCGCATTCCCGTCATCCCGTTTCCCACTCCGTTGCACGATGAAGAAGGCAAGTTGATCGGCGCCGTGAACATGCTGGTCGACATCAGCGAGCGGAAGGCGGCAGAGGAGGAGAAGG
>Ga0157372_10002429_pt1 | contig 20175 bp, 19 predicted proteins | sample C55metaG_FD_115307 | JGI IMG/M metagenome (GOLD analysis project Ga0157372, IMG submission 115307) | Corn rhizosphere microbial communities from Kellogg Biological Station, Michigan, USA - C5-5 metaG | ecosystem: Host-associated > Plants > Roots > Rhizosphere > Soil | place: USA: Michigan... | reverse complement strand
CTGCTCCTGCAAGTCTGCTTCCTCTTCTTCCTGCGCTTCAGCTACTTCCAGTTGGTTCAATAGCCGGTGCAGGTAGCAACGGCTGATTCCAAGCTCTTTGGCAGCCTTCAGCTTATTGCCGTTATGGGTCGCCAGTGCCGAGCGGACCAAATCCCGTTTGAAGCTTTTCAGCGCTTCGTGGAAGGAGCCGCGGGGCAATTCGTCAGAAATGCTCAATCCTTGCAGTTCGGGAGGCAGGTCCTCGATCCCCAGACGTTCATGCCCATTCCCCAGCACCACGCTGCGCTCAATCACGTTCTGCAGCTCGCGCACATTACCCGGCCACGTATGGCGCGATAGCGCGCTCATAAAACCCGGAGTCATGCTGCGGCATTGCTTCTTGTGGAGCTTGGCGAAGGTGCGCAGAAAATATTCAGCCAGCAGGGGCACGTCTTCAGTCCGGTCGCGTAAAGATGGCATCGCGATCTTGACCACCGAAATCCGGAAATAAAGATCTTCGCGGAAGGTGCCTTCACGGACCATCTGCTCCAGGTTGCGGTTGGTGGCGCAGATCACGCGAACGTCGATGGGATGAGAAACGTTTGATCCCAGGCGCGAAACCGTGCGCTCCTGCAGCGCTCGCAATAGCTTGGCTTGAAGAGGAAGAGCCAGATCGCCGATTTCATCGATGAAGATGGTGCCGCCATTGGCTTCTTCGAAGCGGCCCCGGCGGCCTTGGCTCGCCCCAGTAAACGCGCCGCGCTCGTGCCCGAAAAGCTCATCGTCGATGAGCGACTCGGGAAATGAGCACACCGAAAATGCGACGAACGGCTTATTGGCCCGCTGGCTAAGCTGGTGAATGGCCTTTGCGACCAATCCCTTACCAGTTCCGCTTTCGCCGGTCACCAGGACCGTCGTAAAGACGCCGGCGACTTTGTGCACCACGTCGCTTACACGATCCATGGCTGCGCTGTTCCCCAACAGGCCGTCAATTCGGCGGCCACAGAGCATCTGTTGCGCCGCAGCGAGTTCACGCGTCATTGAGGTCCGGCGGCACGCCCGATTGATAGCAAACCGCAACTCCTGCACATCCAAAGGCTGTTCGAGAAAATCAACCGCGCCATCGCGGAAAAGTTGCAGCGCGGAAGCGACGTGCTTGCCCCATCCGAAAGTGATAATGGGTGGTGCGAAAGGAAGTTCGGAGGCCGACCGCAAAAGATATCGTTGCGACTGCTCTTCAGAGGCGAGGTTTAGCAGAATCGCATCGGTATCGCTGGTGGCGATTTCAGCGATCGCCTGTTGCGGTGCAAAAACCTGCCGGATGCTGTAACCTGATTCACCCAGAACCTCTTGCAAAACGTTGCCAAAGGCTTCGTCGGGATCGACCAGCAGAACGCGCTTTATTCTTTCTCCTAAACTCGGGCTCGCCAAACTGCAACCCCTTTCCACATTACCGGCTCACCACACCCATGGAATACAGAATGGAGGAGGATGCACGGCTTGCTCTTCGATTTACGTTGAGAGCTGGAAACCTGGCTTTCGTACTTGGCGGACCAAGTACTCTCAAAGCTGTGGGGGGAGAATAATACAGAAGAAACTGTATAGCAATAGTAAGGCCAAAAAAAATATAGGAAACCAGTTGGAAAACATAGACAAAACCTATTCACTAGTTCCTGTCGGAGTGTAAACCTTTGCATACACTAATTTTGGAAGTGTAAAAGGAATCCAAAGCTAGAGAATGGACGTTTATAACTATAACCGTGTAGTACTTTCGGCCCTGTGATGTTTGGGAGATTCGTGGAAACACGATTGCACTCACTCCTTTGCTCCACATGCACCCAGTGACCGTGCTGACTCATCCAGAACCGAGCCTGTCGCCGCCCCCTCTTGGCGAATCACGGGACGGGGATTTCGCGAGCTTCTCCAATGGCCCTCGGGGCTGGCTTTCTGCGGGGACTTCGTTCCTCGCGGTGCTCACCTTGGCACTGATCGGCATGCAATTCGCGTTTACCCTGGCCCAGCCGGATTTAAATGATCCGGACATCTGGTGGCACCTGCGGAATGCACAGTATCTGGTGCAGCATCATCACTTTTTGCGCCAGGATCTCTATTCGTTCAGTGCCGCCGGAAAGGCCTGGGTGAATACCGAGTGGCTGAGCGAAATCCCCTTTTACCTCGCCTACCAAGGGTTTGGACTTTCGGGTCTCAAATTCCTGACTTTTGCACTGCCTTCGACCATCATCCTTCTCCTTCTCTATCTTTGCTACAAAGAGAGTTGTAATTTCAAGGCTTCGATCGTTGCCTGTGCCTTTGCCAGTCTTCTGGCAAAAGTCTCTTATGGGCCGCGAACCATTCTGTTCGGCTATGTTTTTCTGGTTGTTCTGCTAATCATCCTCCAGCGCTTCCGAAAACGAGGGAGCGGCCCGCTTTGGCTTTTACCTGTGTTGTTCTGCGTTTGGGCGAATACTCATGGGTCATGGGCAATCGGCTTGATTTTGTTCTTTTTAGTCGGGGTCTCAGGACTGGTTGGCGGTTCGTGGAGACGCATCGAATCCACCCGCTGGACGGCCTCTCAGATCCGACAACTCGCCCTGACCGGCGCCGCATCGGTCGCCGCATTGTTTATCAATCCCTACGGATGGCGGTTGGTTTACTACCCGTTCGACCTGGCATTCAAGCAGAAGTTGAACGTGGCCCACGTGGCAGAGTGGGTCTCGGTGAACTTCCAGGACGCGCGCGGGAAATTTGTATTCGTTTTAATTGCGGGCTTGCTTCTGGCCGCACTTCTCCGCCAGCGCCGGTGGAACCTGGGCGAGACATTAATGTTGATATTTGCACTGCACACAGCGCTGACCCATGTTCGCTTTCTGGTTCTCCTGGGAATAGTGGCCGCGCCGCTAGCAGCAAAGTTGCTCGATTTCTTCCCGCCATACAAACGCGAACTGGATACTCCGCGGTTGAATGCAGCCGTGATTCTGATTGTAATCGGCCTGATGATTTATTTTCGACCCCATGAGGCACAAATCCAAAAGGCGGTCGCAGAAACTTATCCTGCCGGCGCCATTTCTTATTTGAAAGCGCACCCTGCGCAAGGCAACGTGCTGAACTTTTATCTTTGGGGCGGATATATCGAATGGAACGATCCCGCAACCAAAGTCTTCGTCGATAGCCGGGTGGATATTTTCGAATACGCCGGGGTGGTGCAGGACTACCTGGATTTGCTGGGATCCGACTCTCTGGTGCGCCGGCTCGATCCCATCCTGCAGAAGTACCACGCCCGCTATGTCTTATTTCCTCCCGGAAACAGCGCCAATCCGAATTTAGCGGGAAGCGGGTTGATTTACCTTTTGCAGCACGAGGCAAACTGGAAGGTCGCTTACCAGGATAAGGTTTCCGTCTTGATGGAACACCAAACGCCGGCGCCACAATGAGGACTAGAGCAATCTCGACAGGTCAGTGCGAACACAATCAGTTCGCGTCGTGTGAGGTTGCACCGAAGAATTCATGTTTTTAGCCCTAGAACTCTGCCTGGCTGCGATCGCTGTAGCGATTGCCTATACCCATCCTCAACTCGGGGACAGATGGTTTGCCGGCATCGAACGGAGTTTGGTCGGACTGGCAAACCGGCGATTAGTCGCTGTGGTCGCCATTGGACTACTGGCAATAGGCCTGCGCTTGGCGTTATTGCCGATTCTTCCGATACCGGTTCCTGAAGTTCATGACGAATACAGTCACCTTCTTTTAGCCGACACCCTCGCCCATGGTCGGCTCGCCAATCCAACCCACCCGATGTGGATCCACTTTGAGACTTTCCACGTGAACTGGCACCCGACCTACGCGTCCATGTACTACCCCGGCCACGCGCTTTTTCTCGCATTCGGGCAGGTGGTGCTAGGAAATCCGTTTTGGGGAGTGTTGCTGAGCTCCGGCCTGATGTGTGCCGCAATCTGCTGGGCGTTGCAAGGATGGATGCCTCCCGGATGGGCGCTGCTGGGAGCATTTTTAGCGGTGATTCGACTGGGAACATTCAGTTATTGGGCTGACAGTTATTGGGGAGGAACGGTTTCCGCGTTAGGCGGGGCGCTGGTCCTGGGTGCGCTACCACGAATCAAAAATCATCAACGACCGCGCGACGGCGTCTTTCTCGGATTGGGAATGGTGATCCTTGCAATCACCCGTCCGTATGAGGGAATTTTCTTCTGTTTGCCGATCAGCATTGTGCTGCTCGTCTGGGCCGGTCGACAAAAAACAATTCCGCTAAGGACTCTAATTGCGCGAATCGGAGTCCCCGCAGTCCTCACGCTCGCCGTCGGGTTGGGATGGTTAGCTTTTTACTTCTGGCGGGTGACCGGAAGTCCCTTCACAACGCCGTACCAGGTGAACATGCGCAGTTACGGGTTGGTGTATTTTCCTTGGGACAAGATTGAGTTCGTCCAATTTCATCACCCCGAAATGCAAAAGTTTTACCGGGGCGCAGCAGTGGTGGGTTTTTACGATCTTGCTCGGCACCACAACCTGACACTTCAGAGTTTAAAAGCCTTCGTCATTTGGATTTTCTATTTTGGTCCTATCTTGAGCCTGCCCTGGATCATCTGGCCGTTAACGCACATACGTGCAAAATTCGGACGCTCGATCGATCCAGCCCTACCATTTTTGCTTTTCCTTTGCGCTGCAACGTACTTTTCAAACATGTTGACGATTCATATCGGCCAACCGCATTACCTCGCCGCGGCGAGCGGGGCATTTTATGCAGCCACCGTGCTAATGGTGCGCGATCTCAGCGGCAGTTCACCTGGCCGGTTCCTCACCCGTTCTGTTCCGCTGGTAGTAGTCATTTTGTTTTTTGTGCGCGCTGCCGCACCGCTGGGTAACTTTAACCCTCCACCAAGTTGGATTCGTACCTGGTGCTCGACAGATGAGCAGAAGCTCGAGCGTGCCCGGATAGTCGATCAGCTTCAACACACCCCCGGAGAGCACGTTGTTATCGTACGAGACCAACCCGGCCATGATTCAATACTGGACGAATGGGTGTTTAATGGAGCCGATATCGATGGTTCAAAGGTCATTTGGGCGCGGGACATGGGTCCCCGGAATGGCGAACTACTGCAATATTTCAGGAAACGAACAGCGTGGCTGGTTGAGCCGGATGAGCGTCCGGTGAAGTTGACACCATATGTCCACTAACGTCGCTTTAAACAATTCGCAGGTCAGATCGCGACCTGTGAATGCGGACCGCCGCGACCAGAGCCCAGGCCAGCAATCAAGACCCGATTATCTCGAAGGCGCGATAGGCGCGTGCATTTTTATTATTTCCCTTCTGTATCTCTTTTTGTTTCGACGCCATTCGGGGATCGATCCAGACGAAGGCATCGTTTTACAAGGTGCTGACAGGATATTGCGCGGCGAGGTGCCCTATCGTGACTTTTTCTCCTTCTACACGCCGGGATCGTTTTATCTGGTGGCGACATTATTCAAAATCTTTGGAAATTCCTTTCTAGTAGCGCGAACGAGCATTGCAGTGGTGGGCGCCGGATGCTCTGTAATTACTTACCTGCTGGCGCGGCGCGTCTGCTCTCGGGAAATAGCTCTTCTGGCGGCGGTTTTCACGATGACAAATAGTGTCGCGTACCGTTTTTTGGTTCTGCACAATTGGTACAGCACCTTCTTCGCCTGCCTCACCATTTTTGCGGCCGTCCGATTATTGGAATCGAAAAGAATTCCATGGTACTTCGCGACCGGATCGTTCGCTGCCCTCACCATCTTGATTGAACAGTCGAAAGGCGTAGGACTGTGCCTGGGCATGTTGGTTGGATTTCTGATCTTGGTCGCCTTGGGCAAGAGGCGTTATATGCACGCCCGCGATCTTATGGTTTTTGCGGCTGGATTCTTCTGGCCGTGGATTATGACATTTTCGTATTTCGCTTCGCAGCACGCGGTGAAGGTCATGCTGCAGGACTGGTTCTGGCCTCTTCTCCATTACACGAAGTCGAACCATGTCGTGTACGGATATCAGAACTGGACGCCCGACGCGCGCAAGGCCATCCTTCACAGCGGCCCGATGTGGGTCAGAATATGTAAGTACATTGCTGTGTCCCCCGGTTTTATGGTTCCGCTTCTGCCTTTGGCTGCACTTGTCTGCCTTGCATATTGGAGTGTGAGAGTCCGGAAAAGCAAGAAAGATAGATGGGCTGCTGCCAAATATTACGTGCTCGTCAGCGCTGCGCTCTCCGGATTGCTGCTATCGGTAATCATCGTCCGCGCCGACATCGCACACCTCATGGATGTGGCTCCGCTGTGGTACGTAGTTCTGGCCTGGATTTTAGGATCTCCGGATTTTCAATCGAATTTACTTAAAAAAGTACGACCGTCTTTGATTTTCTATTTCTGCCTTTCGTTTGGGTTGATGAGCCTTGCCCTGATGTTGAACATCAATGGAACCAAAAATCGTATTCAAACCAGGCGCGGTGTAGTCATGACGGCCGGGGGAGATACGGTTATCGACTACGTGCAAGCACATACCACGGCCGGGAGTGAACTTCTGGTCTATCCTTATCTTCCGCTTTACAATTATTTGACCGAGACTGAAAGTCCGACACGGTTGGATTTTTCCCAAGCCGGCATGAACACTCCAGAACAAGCACGGGAGACAATCTCTGATCTGGAGTCAAAAAAAATCCACTCGGTGCTGTTCGAACCCGACTTTGCCGGCAAGTTCGCCACTTCCTGGCCCGAAACGCCGCTTCGCGATATAGCGAACGATCCCGTCGGCGATTTTATAATCCGGAATTATCGCGTTTGCGCCTCCTTAACAACGCCCCAAGGCTGGCGCTTTCAATTTATGGCGCGGAAACAGGAGAATTGCACATGACGGTAACGACTGGTTCTTGCGCTTTGGCGTCGAAAGAATTTGTGGGTACCGGTGAATCCCGGTCCGTCAACCCCTCGCCCGAATAGTTAAGGAGTATTGCGACCGCTGCCACAGCTGCGCCGCCCACAAGATCGATGACGTAGTGCCACTCAAGCAGCAGGATCGACGGAATGAGAAGAACGTCGTATGCGATCAAGCAGAACACAATGCGTTTCCAGCGTCGCATGAACCACAACACAATTAAGGGTTGAGCAAGATGAAGACATGGAAAGGCAATGAAGTAGTCCGTGTCGATCTTGATTGGACCTCCATTCGAAGCAACTAGTTTGGCCTTCAACAACTCCGCGGTCTGAGCACTGTAGGTGGTCAACCATTGGGGAAAATGCATGAAGTGGTTGGGACAGGTATAGTAGGGGCCCATACTGGGCCAGAGATAAAACAGAAGAAGCGCCAAATAATACGCAGTGAGTAGGGTTCCAGCTAACCGTAAGCCCTGCTTAATGCCTTGCCAAAGCGAAATGATGAGTATTGCGGCTCCAATCTGATCAAACATGCCGTAATAGAGGGCTTCCGAGAAACGCAACACTCCAGAGGGAAGCCTTGATGAAGCGGCGTGGGCAATGCTTGAGATCGTGTTGCCGCTAAGGATGTAAGAATCGATTTTAAGAAAAAGCCAGTCGTATCCGCCCGGATCCTTTGTCAAACTTATTACATCGTTGTAGGCAAAAACCAAGACTAGCCCGGCGAAAAAGTAAGCCGCGGGAATGATTACTGAACCAAGCCACTTTCCGATTGTCTGCAGATTTCTTTGTGACCGATCCACTAATTCGGTAACAAGGACCGCAATCAGTATGACAATTAAACCGGCACGTAGGCCAAAGTCCCATAACGCCCAAGCGGTGAATGCGCCGAAGAACCAGAGGCGCTGCTTATGGACCAAAAATCTCGACCAAAGAGGTTTTAGCGTGCTTCTTATCGGCAATCCAATCAATCCCAATACCAGGGCAGCTAAAATCGCACGCAAGGCTAAACCGACCCAATACAAAAGCAAAAGACGTTGCCAATTGACGGAAAAAGGCAGGCGCACAACTTTGAAAAGAGGGGGGATGGCAAGTGCCATCGCGCCGCTCAAGAAATAATGCATATTATTCAGACGAATTCCGCTCATAGAGGCTGTCAGTATCCGCTTTGCAGTTTTAAGGCAGCTTCTTTACGCACATGCAAAGGCGAGCCTCTGCAATCTATCGGCCGTCAGCCAAGATCGCTTTTGCAGATTCCCTGGGGGAAACTGTAAACAAACGTACTCAGTTTCCTACCAAAGGCCTATAAAAAAGTTTTCACTATCAAAACCCGTCGCCGGTCTTTGCCTGGCCCAGAGGTCAGAATTGCTACCGAAAGACCCAGTTCACGTCGGGGTAAATCATTTATTTTCATGATCGAACCAAAAATAGAAGTGTGCTCAACTGGTTCTCAGACTTTGGTAATCTAGATGCCTACAATATCCTAGCGTCGGATTCCTTCGCCCCCCAATAGAAGCAATCGCCGACCAATCTGAGGAGACAATTGAATGATCACGCTCGCTCTGAACGCACTTGCCCGTCTGCATAGGGACGAAAGTGGACAGGGGTTGGTGGAATACTTGCTGATCTTGGCTCTGGTTGCTTTTGCTGCTACTGCGGGGATGGCTACCCTTGCCACCAGCCTGAACAGTGCGTTTAGCCAGATTGGCACCGTGCTGGGTGGTTACATCACGTAAAAACATAATGTCAAGTACCAACACCACTGTCGTAAATTGAACTGCAACTTCTATAAAAGTCTTGAGGAGAAGCTTATGACCGACTTTCTGCTACGCCAACTCATTCGCCTGCACAATAACGAATCCGGACAAGGTTTGGTCGAATACCTTTTGGTTTTGGCCCTAGTTGCCTTTGCAGCCACCGCGGGAATGCACAGCGTGGCAGACACGATCAATAGCTCGTTTAGTCAAATTGGGGTTATTTTGGGTCAGTACATCACCTAGCCTTAAGCATAGGCGGCAGTCCGCTCTTGAACTGGCGCGGGGTGACGCTTAACACAAGCTGAATCCCCGCAGCCGATTAGTGTCGCCTTCGCATGATTCTCAATCTGTTTGTTGAAGTCACATGAGGCTCACAATCATAAATAAAGACTTTTGTTGGAGGTGAGTTACGGGTCTGCAACGATTGATAACGGCGTTTGTGATTGCGGCAGCCCTGGCTGGCGGTATTACATTTCTTTTTTACCGGCGGCTGAATCGTACCCCGCAGGCCCATGGGTCAACTGTCCAGGTTGTGGTTGCGGCGACCGATTTGCCAGTGGGCGTAATACTTTCCGCGAAAGATTTGACCACACTCGATTGGTTCGGAGACACGCTGCCCACTGGCGCTTTCACCAAACCCGAGAACGTCGTCGGACGTCCTGTGCTTTATCCGCTGTCCGCCAAACAACCTGTTCTGGAGCGGGACTTAGGCGTCCAAGGCGCAGGAGTCGGACTCGCTGGCAAAATTCCCGCGGGGATGCGGGCCACAGCTGTGAGGTCCAATGAGATTTCAGGCGTGGCAGGATTTTTGTATCCCGGCTCGCACGTGGATGTGCTGGTGACTTTCACTCCTCCTGGCGGCAATATGCCCATGACCAAGACGGTGCTTCAGAACGTCCAGGTTTTGACCGCGGGCCAGACGATAGAGCCGGACCCTCAGGGCAGGCCGCACTCGGTGAATGTGGTGACCGTGCTGGTGAATCCGGAAGATTCGCAAAGGCTTCAACTGGCTAGTTCGCAGGGCAATATCCAGTTTGTGCTGCGTAGCGGGGCAGACCAGAAGCAGGCAGAGATCATGCCGACCCGCCTGGATCAACTTTTTCCGAGCGACAAACCGGTAGTAGTGGCGAAGGCCGTAAAGCACACCCCCCACCAGGCGCCACCGATGTACATGTTGGAAGTCATCCAGGGAACCAAGCGCTCCGAACAAAAATTTAAGGAATGAGGATCTCTACCTCCAGCATGAAAATGTCCAGCCGGAATCCAACGAGGGTCCTATTTTTTATTCTGGGATTGAGTCTGCTGCTACCGCTTCCAGCTGCCGCCCAGTCCGAGGGCCAAGCCTTGCATGTATTCGTTGGCAAATCGGTAGTGATCAACATGCAGTCTCAGGTCTCGAGGATTCTTTCGAGCAACCCTGAAGTTATCGATACCCTTGCGACCTCGCCGACTCAAGTCGTGGTTGAGGGAAAAGCACCCGGGGTAAGCAGCCTGATTTTGTGGGACTCCACTGGACACTCCCAGATCCTCGATGTCACTGTAGATGTCAATATCTCGCGGTTGCGCACAGCGATTGAACAAACCTACCCCGGCCAGCAGGTCAATATCCAAGCCGATGGCGCGCACTTGCTTCTTACCGGGATTGTGTCGGATGCCAAGACTTCCGAAGACATTGGCAAAATGGCATCTGCCTACTCCACCGGAGTAGTGAATTCCCTTTCTGTCGCGCCTGTGCACGAACAGCAGATCCTGTTACAGGTGAAGTTCGCAGAAGTTGACCGAACGAAGTTGCAGCAGTTTGCGATCAACATTCTTAGCACCGGCGCAGCCAATACCGTAGGAACAGTGACTACGCAGCAGTTTACCCCGCCTACTCAGACCGGACAGCTAACGAGCGTTATCGGAGCGAAAAATGCCGGGTTCACGAGTTCTTTTCAACTCAGTAATTTGCTGAATATTTTTCTGTTTCGTCCCGACCTGAATTTGGGCGCCACGATTCAAGACCTGGAAAGCAACAACGTTCTTCAGATTTTGGCGGAGCCCAACCTGCTGGCGTTAAACGGACAGAAGGCGAACTTCCTGGCTGGCGGTGAGTTCCCGTTCCCAGTTGTACAAGGCGGAGCAAACGTAGGCGCAGTCACGATCCAATTCCGACCGTTCGGAGTAAAGCTCGACTTTACCGCGTTCGTCGGCCCAGATCGCGTGATTCGCATGCATATCGCTCCTGAAGTGAGCACTTTGGATTTCACGCAAGCAGTTACAATTTCCGGATTCACCGTGCCCGCGATATCCACTCGGCGCACCGAAACTGAAATTGAATTGAAAGATGGACAGTCATTCGGCATCGCTGGCCTGATGGACAATCGAGCGACTGTGCAACTGAGCAAGATTCCGGGTATTGGCGACATACCGATTCTCGGGAATCTCTTCCGCTCACGGTCGATCAATCGCAGTGACAGTGAATTGATGGTGATGGTGACTCCTCGAATCGTAGATCCCGTGCAGTTGAATGCGCCGGCGCAACTCCCCCCGGCGAATCCGGTCAAGTTCCTGGACAATCCCCGATTCGATAAGGGTCTACCAGCAAGTCTGGCAGCGCCAGAAAAAACACAAACTCAGGCACCGAGTGCGAAATGAATCCGATGTCAATCAAAGACGCGCCCAATAGTTCGCGCGAAAGCTTCGCCAGTAACGAACCCCTGTCCGTAGTGGGCATTTGTCTGGATGACGAGACTTTGGCGGTATTGCAGTCCTTCGCAGAATCGGCGCCATTGATCCGATTGCGCTCGCATCTGTCCGAATACCGGTTGCAGGAAACCGACCCCGGAAGTGAATGGATGGGCGGGCCGGCGCCTGAGATCTGCATTCTGGATTTTGATCGTGACCGCCGTAAGGCCGCAGCCGCCGCTGAACATATTCATAGCGCTTCTCCGTCGACCGCGATTTTTGCGGTGTCTGCTGATTCACAGTCTGACTTGATTATTCAAGCCATGCGCAGCGGGTGCAGCGAATATTTGCTTAAGCCGATGGGACGTGAACAACTTCTGAATGCAGTGGCGCGAGTTGGCGGGCGAAGGAAAGAACGCTCCCAGCCTTTCCGCGCCCATGTGCTCGCGTTCATGGGAGCCAAAGGCGGGTGCGGCGTTACCAGCCTGGTCACGCAACTCGGCGCGCTACTAGCCAGGTCGTTTTCAAAGCGGACGTTGATTATTGATCTGCACCAGAATTTTGGCGATGCCGCTTTATATCTCGGGGTCACTCGCCACCGCTACCACTTCTTCGAGCTGGTTGAGAACACCGATCGCCTGGACGCCGAACTGCTGCAGAGCTTTCTTGCGCATCATCCCAGTGGGGTGGAATTAGTGCCTGCGCCTGAGGGCAATGATGGGCCGCGCAGAATCCTGCCCGGCGCAATCGTCCAGACGCTTGACTTTCTGCGCATGCGCTATGACTACATTCTGGTAGACATGCCTCCGGGGTTGAGCGATGAAAACCTCGAAATGATTCGGCACTGCGACCAGTTTCATATGGTGGCCGTCGCCGAGGTGTCTGCTCTGCGCAACATCGCCCGGCAGTTTAACTATTTGACCCACAAAGAAATTCCTCCCGAGCGGTTCCGCGTCGTGCTCAACCGCCACCAAAAGCGCTCATTGATCACCGACAGCGAAATCGAGAAGACACTGGGACAAAAAATCTTTTGGAAGATCCCGAACCAATATGCGCACGTGGTCAAGGCTATAAATGGTGGGGAACCGATTGCACAGCTTTCGACTTCAGAGGTTGCTAAAAGCCTTACCGAGCTTGCCATTCAACTCGGAGCGAAGCCGCCGGCCACTGATAAAAAGAACGACAAGAAAAAAGAGAATCCGGGTTTTCTGGGGTTGTTAGGCCGATAGTTTGAGGGGACATATGGGCGAATTTAATTCACTTGCGTCACAACTCGGAGGAACGAATGGCTTACCTGCAGCTGAGATTAAGCGCACCGGTCTCAGCTTCAAGGAATATCAGGACCTGAAGTCCAGCGTTCACCGCGACCTGATCAGTAGAGTCGACCTGGAACGCGTCGCTAACCAGCGCGACGATCACACCCGCGGGCAAGTGCTGGCGGTGATTCAGGACCTGGTTGCGAATCTGAAAACTCCGCTCAGTGGCCGTGAGCGAGAACGGCTGGCATTGGAAGTGCTGGATGAAGTTTTTGGATTAGGCCCATTGGAACCGGTACTGCAGGACCCGACTGTAAGCGACATTTTAGTAAATGGTCCGCGGCAGGTTTATGTGGAGCGTGGTGGAATCCTTGAAGAAAGCAACCTCATGTTCAAGGACAATGCGCATTTGATGAACATCATTGACAAGATCGTCTCCGCGGTTGGAAGACGCGTCGACGAGTCTTCGCCGATGGTTGATGCGCGCCTCGCCGATGGATCCCGCGTCAACGTCATTATTCCTCCGCTGGCAATTGACGGACCGCATATTTCGATTCGCCGCTTTGGTCATATTCCAATCACCGAAGATGACTTACTCAAGAATCAAACCTTGACGAAACCGATGCTGGAATTATTGCGGGCCGCGGTAAAAGCCCGCATCAATATTGTGATTTCTGGCGGCACGGGCGCCGGCAAAACAACACTTCTGAATGTTCTTTCGGGATACATTTCCGAGAAAGAACGAATCGTTACCATCGAAGACTCCGCCGAACTGCAACTGAAGCAACGTCACTGCGTGCGACTGGAAACGCGTCCCGCCAACATCGAAGGCACAGGTTCGATTATGCAGCGCCAGTTAGTGATCAACAGCTTGCGTATGCGTCCCGACCGCATAGTGGTGGGCGAAGTCCGTGGCGAGGAAGCGCTCGACATGTTGCAGGCGATGAACACCGGTCACGATGGCTCTATGACTACGGTCCACGCCAACAGCCCGCGCGATGCGATCGCCCGTATCGAGACTATGGCACTGATGGCTAACTTAAACCTGCCGGAGAAAGCGGTCCGTCGGCAGATCGCGTCAGCGGTTCAACTGATTGTCCAGATTTCGCGTTTTACCGATGGCTCACGCCGGGTGACCCATGTCACCGAAATCAGCGGAATGGAAGACGATGTAGTCAGCCTGCAAGACGTGTTCGTGTTCGACAAACAGGGCATATCGCCGGATGGGCGGGTGCTCGGCGCCTTTACTGCAACCGGCGTGCGACCCAATTTCTCTGAGCGCTTGAACGCTTCCGGAATTAGCGTTCTCGCATCATGGTTTGAGCATTCGCATAGCGTCAATTAGAGGAAAGACTGTAAATGCCTCCATTGTTAATGTTCATCTTGCTGTTGACCGTATGCTTCGCGGTCATCTTCTACCTCGTCCGTCCTACCAAGACCGAGGTGGCGGTGCAACGGCACCTAGAGAACATCCAAGTCGCTCAGTCCGATCAAGGGGACGAGGGGATAACGATTCTCAAGGAAGAGGGTTACAGCCCAAATCCGGCAATAAGCGGGATCGTGCGGCAGATTCCTGGCGCCAAAGAAACATTGGATCTGATCGGACAAGCAGGCAGGACATGGCCGGTGAGCGGCGTGATCGGCATCGTGGGTATTTCGATGCTGTTAACCGCAGCCATAACCTCTTTTTTCCTTCCCGACGTTCTTCCTCTGCTGGCCGCAGTCGGGGCGGGTGCTATTCCGTTTATCTACCTGCTGATTTTGCGGGAGAGGCGATTAAGGTTATGCGACAAGTTGCTGCCTGAGGCAATCGACTTGATGGCTCGAGGCCTACGCGCTGGTCACGCACTACCTGCTGTGCTTGAAATGGTCGGCGAAGAAATTTCCGAACCTCTCGGAGCCGAGTTCCGCATTTTGCACGAGGAACAAACGTTCGGCCTTCCGTTGAGAGACGCAGTTATGAATATGGTTAGCCGAGTCCCCCGCGACGACATGCGCTTTCTGGCCACGGCGATCCTTTTGCAAAAAGAAACTGGTGGCAATCTTGCGGTGATCCTCGATAAGACCGCGGTAGTGGCGCGTGAGCGAGAGAGGTTGCGAGGGCAGTTGAGAATATACACCGCTCAGGGCCGTATCACGGGCTGGATTCTCTGTATTATGCCGTTCCTCATGTTCGGACTGTTGAGCATGTTGAATTGGAACACAGAAAAAGTTTTGTTCATCGACCACCTGGGGAAAATTGCGGTCTACACAGGTTTGGGGTTCATGGCTTGCGGGATCCTTGTGATCCGGCACATCGTGAACGTAAAGGTCTAGCGAATGGTACTCATTATTCTCGGCATTTGTTTGTTCGTTGGTTTCTTGTTCCTGTTCCTGTTGCTGATGCCGCGTCCGTCAGCTGCTGGAGCTTTGCTGGAACAGGCCACCAGAACGACCCGCTCTGCGGAAGCCGATCCCGTCTGGCGTTCTGCCCTGAATGTCGATTATTTTGCCAAGCCGTTCACGCTACTGCGCGGACTTTTTTCTCCCGAGCCTGATCCCGACCTTGTGCGTCGGCTTAGCCTGGCAGGGTACCGCAAACCTGCGCACGCCGATGTTTTTTTGGGAGTTCGGCTCGCGGTACCGGCCCTTCTGGGAGTGCTGGTTGCATTGTTCGTACCAACGGCCACGATTTTGTTTTTCCTGATGGCTGTCGTGCTCGGTTTTTTTCTTCCGGACTTCTGGCTGTCCAGCGCGATCACGCGCCGCCGGCAAAAGATCAAGCTCAGCCTTCCTGATGGTTTGGATTTTTTGGCCATCTGCCTGGAAGCTGGGTTGGGACTCGACCAGGGAATCATTCGGATGGGCCAAGAGTTGCGGGTAAGTCATCCCGAGCTGAGTGAAGAGTTTGTTCAAATTAATTTCGAGCAGCGGGCTGGAGTCGCGCGGGTACAGGCGTGGAGATCCTTCGCCGATCGCGTGGATCTCGAAAGCGTGCGCTCATTTGTGGCCATGCTGGTTCAAACCGAACGGTTTGGGACCCCAATTTCGAAGTCCCTGGGGATGTTTTCCGACGCGCTCAGGACCGCGCGCCGGCAAAGGGCTGAGGAGTTGGCCGCAAAGACGACCATCAAATTGGTTTTTCCGTTGGTATTTTTTATTTTCCCGACGATGGGAATCGTGGTCATGCTTCCGCCCTTCATCTCGATTGTGCGGAACTTGGAAAATTTCTTGAAGTAAGGGTGGCAGTCTGAGTTGTTGGAAGCTAACTTCAACGAGAGGTGAGGCAATGGACAACGTAACTCTGATTCGCGTGGTATCAGGCGTACTGGCGGTAGTGGTGTTTTTTACGCTGGTTTACAGAATGAAGAAAAAAGCGCCTCGTTAACTGCAAACATTTTGACCCCTAGAAAGGGCCGCGTATGTTCAGTAAGCAAAGGCACGTCTTTGTGTACAACAAAACCAGGGAGACCTTTCTGGCTTTTCGAGTTGCCGTCGCCGACTCGATCCTAGGCCGGTTAATTGGCCTGCTCGGAAGAAAGTCCCTGGCTCCGGATAGCGGAGTCTGGATCGTTCCCTCGAATGCGGTGCACACCATCGGCATGCTGTTTTCGTTTGACTTGGTTTTGATCGACAAAGATTTCAAGGTAGTAGGTCTGCGCGAGCTGGTTCGGCCATTTACGGTCACCTGGCCCAATCATCGTGCCGAGAGTGTGATCGAGCTTCCGGCGCATTCAATCTTTCGCAGCCGAACCCAAATTGGAGATCAACTGCTGATTGAACGCTACGAAGCGAAAAAGCCTCCGCGCTCCGGTGTGACGTCGGCGGACCCGTCTGACCAGGAACGCTCCAGCGTGAATGCAGCCGTGGCGGCGCCGCGTCCGCAAGCAGTCGCTCAGCAAAGTTCTGCCATGGATCTCTCTCGATCGAACTACGTCGACACCGAAACCTGGTGAATTCAGGCCTACATATTCTTTCGGCTTGAGGAAGAAAGTAGTCGCCTGCTGATTCTTCTTTTTCTAACTCATATCTTAATTTCCTTCTCCGGGTGTTTTCTCTCATACCAGCAAGGCGCATAGCCTGCATGAGGAAATAAGGAATTCACACACGTATCCGGCGGCGGCGGTTGGTAATCGTACTCCGTCTTGCCGTTTTTCTCCTCAATGTCGTAATAAAATTGCACCGCCACGGTGCCATATGTGGCCGTGCCCGGTGGCAAGTTTGTACCGCCAAAGCAGGTAATCGACCACATAGACGAGCAAGCACACGGCAATCATTGCTGTTAGGCTGAGGGCCGCGATCTTCTTCATCGGCGAATGCTCTTGATTACACGAATCTTCTTTGTTGGCGATTGGGCCGCTTCAATTTACAGTTAAATAACAATTGCCGCGACTGAGTTGCTTACGATTGATTAGGGAGCCTGCATGTTCGTGCGTCCGAATCGAAATGTAAATGCCGCACTATCAAGCTGGTGGCTGATTGCTAATTTGCTTGCGCTCTTATCTTGTCTCGGGGCCAAGGCCCAATCTCAGGAGCTGCGATTCCAGTTTGATCCGGCGAAAACCACGATCGCGTTCACTCTAGGCGACATTCTGCACACTGTCCATGGCACTTTCCAATTGAAAAGTGGGACCGTGGAATACAAAATCGCCGGCAAGTCGGTGAGCGGCAATCTTATCGTTGACGCGACCTCTGGACAAAGCGGCAATCACAGCCGCGATCACAAAATGCATAAGGAAATACTGGAGAGCGATCGGTATCCAGTTATCAGCTTTCGTCCCGACCGCGTAGAAGGAAATGTAGCCACGTTAGGCACTTCAAACATTCAGGTGCACGGAATGTTTTCCATTCACGGCGCAGACCATGAATTGACAATGCCGGTAAAAGTAGAAGTATTTCCCGATCACTGGACTGCCGACACTCACTTCACCATTCCGTACGTCAAATGGGGGATCAAAAATCCCAGCACGTTTGTGTTGCGAGTCAGTGAATCGGTTGAGATTGACGTTCATGCCTCGGGTGCAAATCCTCCTTCTGGCGTTGCGCGTTAAGGTTTCGCGCCCGGCAAATCTTCAAACTGAGTGCGAACTTTTCCATCCGGGCTGATCGTGTGCACCGCAAAGCCCAGTTCCCCTCCCCACGGCAGCCAGGCCGTAGACGGCGCTACGTGCCAGGTTATTCCTTCGCGGTCAAAAACCCGGCCGTTGTGCCAATGTCCAAGCAGCATATCTTTAATACCCAGCTGATGCAGAGCCTTCATCTCTTTTGAACGGTAAGGTTCGCTGATTACCCAGTATGGCTTGGGGTCGGGGAATTTTCCGTCGTGGAAAACCGGAATGTGCTGTACCCCAATCACGACCTGCTTAGAATCTTTATCGTCTCGATGCAATCCATTCAGCCATGACAACATTCGTTCAGACTCATCTTCGGTTTCCGGCGGAAGCGGAGCCGGCGACTTGGCGCCATACACGTCGTAGTTTCCCAGGAGCTGCGAATCAATGGCTACGAACCGCACAAATCTGACTGGAAAATCGTAATAGTCCTTGCCGAATACACCTCGATAGCGGTCAACGTCCTTGCTGTGAACGTCGTGATTGCCGGGGACGTAGTGAAGCGGGGCCCGCAGTTTTTCCAGAATTGACCGGGCTTCATCCCAATCCTTCGGATTCTCTCCAATATCGCCAGAAAGAATCACTGCATCAGGGTGCAGATCGTTGATCATTTTCACCGCCAGCTTAAGATTCTCAGCCGCATGAGGAGCGTGGTGGTCCCCAAGGTGGGTATCGCTGATCTGGACGATTGAGACCTGATCATCGCGATCATCTTTCGTACGGGAGGCGGCTTGAGCCATAACCGGCGCAACTGCAAGAAGGCAGAGAGCAACGCACAGTGCTGGAGCGAAAAGAAATTTTGTCTTCATAACGTCCTAGAAGCAGAAGACAGAGACGGGGTTGTGCGCTTCTAGCAGAATTGGGTACTACTAGTCTTTTTGCATTATTGAACAAATTAATCGCTTGCAACTACATTCCTGAATTCTGGAGCCAGGGTCTGCGGTTAAACTGACAAATCATGAGTAGTGTCTCGACCATCACATCAATTCCCACGAACAACCGGCGTTGGAAAAAAATCACGGCCGGCATTCTCGCTGGAGTCTTGGTCCTCTGGCTGGCCTTTGTTGCATTCATGTGGCGTGCCATGCATAAGCCACCGGAAGACTTTGCGAGGGTAATGTCGCACATGCCATGGGAAGTGTTCCTGGTCGTACCGTTTGAAACGTTATGGACCAGGGCGCGCGCCGGCAGTTTGAATATGGGCGATTCCGCGCCTGACTTTTCATTGGTTAAGCTCGACAAGACCGACACAGTGCATCTTTCTGAACTCAACAAAACTCAGCCGGTGGTAATGATCTTCGGCAGCTACACTTGACCGCCATTCCGGCGGGAGGTTCCTGCCCTCAACAAACTTTACGATCAATACGCGAACCAAGTTGCATTTTTGGTGGTGTATATCACCGAAGCCCATCCGTCTGACGTGTGGCAGATGGAGAGCAACATCAAAGACAAAGTGATTTTTACAACTCCCAAAGACGAGCAAGAACGCGCGTTGATCGCCGGGGCTTGCGTCCGAAAGTTGGGAATCAAATTTCCTGCGGTCCTTGATGAATTCGGGAACTCGACCGAGCAGGCTTATACCGGCTGGCCGGATCGAATTTACCTAATCGATCAGAACGGTCGGGTCGCGTACAAGAGCAAGCCGGGTCCATTCGGATTCAAAGCTGCCGAATTGAGCGCAGCTCTTGCCAAGTTGCCGAAGGCGCGCAGCGTCGAAGTTCGGCGGTAGAAAGAATAACTGCTTACGCTTCGGGCTTGGAACGTTTCTTTCCAATGGTGAATTTTTCCGAAGAGAGTAGGCCTAGATTCAGAGCATATTGCACAATCTGGGCGCGGGATTTCAGGCCCAGTTTTTCTGCGAACCGTGAACGATAGGTTTCCACGGTTTTGGTGCTTACAAAAATTTGCTCGGCCACTTCACGGCTGCTGAAACCTTCCGCAACTAATTTCAAGACCTGCAACTCGCGATCACTGAGCAGGCTCCGCGCTGCCGAGCCGGCGCGGTCCGATGCATCCGGGCTGATCGCGTCACGAACTAACACTTCGGCGAGTTCAGAGTCGACATAAGTGCGTCCTTTATGGACAGCCCGGATTGCAGTCAGCAAATCGGCATCAACGCTCTTTTTCAGCACATAGCCAGACGCGCCTGCAGACAAAGCAGTTCGCAAATACGCCGGCTCTTCGTGCATAGTGAGCAGCAGAATACGAGTGGATCGGCTCTTGGTCACAATTTCGTGGATTGCATCGAGCCCGCCTGACTTCGGCATGGTGACGTCAAGAATTGCAATGTCAGGTGTGGTGCGCTGAACTGCTTCGACCGCCTCAATGCCGTCTTGCGCCTCCCCGACCACCGTCATGTCCGCCTGTGCGTTGATCAACATGCGCAAACCTGCGCGCAAGATGGCATGATCATCAGCCACAACCACACGAATTTTTTGCGTCTTCGCCATGAATCAGAAAGAACCGGAAGCAGTTTACTGGGAACGAGACACTGGCAGGCGGACCTCAATCAACGTGCCTTTATTAGGCTCGGACTTG
>Ga0157372_10002428_pt1 | contig 20176 bp, 16 predicted proteins | sample C55metaG_FD_115307 | JGI IMG/M metagenome (GOLD analysis project Ga0157372, IMG submission 115307) | Corn rhizosphere microbial communities from Kellogg Biological Station, Michigan, USA - C5-5 metaG | ecosystem: Host-associated > Plants > Roots > Rhizosphere > Soil | place: USA: Michigan... | reverse complement strand
TGCATGACGGCATCACGGGCAGCGAGGCCGAGATCGGCGGCAGGACGCTGATCAACTTCGCGAACTACAACTACGTCGGCCTGTCCGGCGACCCGGACGTCACGCAGGCAGCGCAGGAGGCGGTGGAGCGCTACGGCACCTCGGTGTCCGCCAGCCGGGTGGTCTCGGGGGAGCGACCGGTGCACCGCGAGCTCGAGCGCGAGATCGCTCGATTCCTCGGCACGGAAGACGTCATCGTGTACATCGGGGGCGTGACGGCGAACGTCTCCACCATCTCGCACCTGCTCGGGCTGGAGGACGTGATCCTCTGTGACCAGCTCGTGCACAACAGCGCGATGCAGGGCGCGGAGTTCTCGGGCGCGCGGCGGCTCGTCTTTCCGCACAACGACTGGGCGGCACTCGACGCGATGCTCGGCCGCGTCCGGGCGCAGCATCGTCGCGCGCTCATCGTGATCGAAGGGATCTACAGTGCCGACGGCGACATCCCCGACCTGGCGCGTTTCGTGGAGGTCAAGGAGCGACACCACGCGCTGCTGATGGTGGACGAGGCACACTCGCTGGGCGTGCTGGGCCGAACGGGCCGCGGGATCACCGAGCACGCCGGCGTCGAAGCCAGCCGCGTCGACATTCTGATGGGCACGCTGAGCAAGTCGCTCGCGAGCTGCGGTGGCTACATCGCGGGAACCGCGGCGCTGGTGGAGTATCTCAAGTACACATCGCCCGGTTTCGTCTTCAGTGTGGGGATGACGCCGGGCAATGCTGCAGCCGCCCTGGCCGCGTTGCACAAGCTCGAGGCCGAACCGGAGCGCGTGGCGCGACTGCACGAGCGAGCGGCGCTGTTCCTCACGCTGTGCAAACGCGCCGGGTTCGACACCGGCGCCAGCGCGGGAACGCCGGTGGTGCCAGTCATCGTCGGGGACTCGTTGCGCGCGGCGCGGCTGTCGGCGAAGCTGTTCGACGCCGGCATCAACGTCCAGCCGATGGTGGCTCCCTCGGTGGCGGATGATCAGGCGCGGCTCCGCTTCTTCGTGGCCTCCACGCACAGCGACGAGCAGCTCCGCGCCGCGGTCGATGCGACGAAGAACGCCCTCGAGGAGATGGAGCGCGAAGCGGAGACGGTGCACGCCGGGAGCGAGAGCGCATGAGGCACTCGCTCCGTGCTCGCGTCATGCGTTGGCCCTCGGCTGACGCGGCACGCATCGGCGATGTGGACGTGAAGGTCTACACGGCGAGCCTTCTTGCCGACGCCACCTTGCTCGACCGCGCCGTTGGCATGCTCTCCCGCGCCGAGCGGGAGCGCTTTTCGGCATATACGAACGACGTGGTGGCGCGGCGGTTCGCCGTTGGCCGCGCGGTCGTGCGCGAGATACTCGGCGCGCTCCAGTCGCTGCTGCCATCAGCCGTGCGGTTCGTCAACGGACAGTACGGCAAGCCGGCACTCGCGAGCGGTTCATCGAAGTCGCCGCTCTGGTTCAGTGTGGCGCACTGCGACGACCTGCTGCTCGTCGCAGTCAGTCGCGAGGGAGAAGTCGGGGTGGACGTCGAGCGCACCCGTGAAATCGATTGCTGGGAGCGCGTGGCCGATCGGACGCTTGCGCCGACCGAACGGGCGCAGCTCCTCCGGTCGGTGGAGCACGGTGAGCATGCCGATCGCGTGTTCCTCCGTCACTGGTGTCGTGTCGAGGCGGAGCTCAAGGCAATCGGCTGTGGCATCCACGGCATCGAGGCGCATCGGGCGGGGCAGCGCCCGGCGGGTCTCCGGATCGCTGATCTGCCGAATCTGCCGCTTCCGACAGCGCTCGCTGGCGGAGCGGCGAAGTATCAGGCGGCGGTCGCCCTCTGCGCTCCCAGCGAGCGCGCTCGCCAGACGAATCGCGCCACGAGCCAGGAGAGCAGCCCAAGCGCTGCGCCGGCCAAGGCGTCCACGCCGTAGTGGAATCCGCCGTATACCGTACCGAGTGCCAGCCCGACCGTGAGCACCGTAACCACGATGCCGAGACGACGCTGAAAGCTGAGCGCGCAGAGCGTCGCCACCACCGACGCCGCAACGTGCGACGACGGGAACGCCGTGCCGCGCGAGGAGCCAGCCTCCAGCAGGTGGAGCACGAAGGCGCGCACCGGACCGGCGGGTGCATGCGCAGGCCCGACGAGGTACCGCGGCCCGTCGACGGGAAAGAGCAGGTAGGTGGTGAAGCAGGCGCCGTAGACGATGGTGAGGGCAAGGAGCGTCGCCGCGAACGCGTCGCGCCTCCCGCGCGCGTAGAGCACGATCGGTGGTACCAGCACGAGCGCGTAGTACGACGCGTACGCGAGATGGAGGAGTTCACTCAGGGCTGGCCACGGCATCGCCAGCGCCCACGTGGCGGACGGATTGCCACGGAACAGGGCGTGCTCCCAATGCATGACGAGGGCGTCGAAATGTGGACGCCCCGTGCCGGGGATCAGCCAGCGCAGCTCCACGTAGAGGAACGGACCGAGGACCAGCGGCAGCAGGTCGCGCAGCCGTCGAAGCTCCACCCGCGGCGATACGACGACCGTCGCCGCGAGCGCCAACGCAACGAGATGGGCGGCGAGCGGTGCCGAGCGCCCCGCGTTCCGGGTGAATGTCACCATCGGCCACACCGTCGCGGCGAGATAGGCCGCAATCACGGCGTTCGACAGACGCGCGGCGCGATCGGCCGGCGTCTCGATAGCAGGAAGGGAGAGAGGGACTACGCTCATCGCAGCGCAGTATTACACTCTGCGCAGCCGGTTGTCATCACCACCTGACCCCATCGTGCCACTCGAGATTCGCACTGTCAGCTCACGCGCGGACCTGAAGCGCTTCGTGGCCTTTCCGTACGCCCTCTACGAAAAGCGCCGCTATCCCCAGTGGGTGGCGCCGCTGCGCGTGGCAGTCTACGACGCCCTCGATCGGGAGAAGAACCCGTTCTACCGCAAGGCCGATCGCCAGCTCTTTCTGGCGCTGCGCGACGGAAAGGTGGTCGGGCGCATCGCAGCGATCGAAAACCGCGCGCACAACGAGTTCCACGGTGACCGCATCGGCTTTTTCGGTTTCTTCGAGAGCATCGACGATCAGGCGGTGGCCGACACTCTGTTCCGCGTCGCGGGCGACTGGCTCGCCTCGCGCGGCCTCACGAGCATGCAGGGGCCGATGAATCCGAGCACCAATTACGAGTGCGGCCTCCTCGTGGATGGGTTCGAGAACCGGCCCACGTTCATGACGGCGTGGAATCCGCCGTACTACGACGCACTGCTGGAGCGCGCCGGTTTTGCCAAGGCGAAGGATCTCCTTGCCTTCTGGTTCCCGGCGGCGGAGCCGGGCTACGAGCTCCCTGAATTCGTGGTACGCCAGGCAGCGCGCGCACTGGAGAGCGGACGAATGGAGTTCCGCGATCTCGACCCGGGGAAATTCGATCGCGAGGTCGCGGCCTGCTGGGAGATCTACAACGACGCGTGGGAACGGAATTGGGGCTTCGTGCCCATGTCGCGCGCGGAGTTCGAGCACATGGCCAAGGACATGAAGCACCTCCTGTGGCCGCAGCTCGCGTTCATGGCGTCCGTGGCGGGAGAGCCGGCGGGATTCATGCTGGCGGTGCCGGACTACAACGTGGCACTGGCGAACAATCGCAGCGGACGCCTGTTTCCCTTCGGGCTGCTTCGGCTCCTGCGTGGCAAGAAGACGATTCGCACAGCGCGCGTGATGGCGCTCGGCGTCAAGAAGGCATACCGGTCGCGCAGCATTCTCGCCCTGTTCACGACCGAGGTGATGCGGCGTGGCCTGGCGATGGGGAAGATCGGCGCGGAGGCGAGCTGGCTGCTGGAAGACAACCAGTTGATCGTCAAGCCGATGCGGGCGATGGGGGCACGGGAGCGCATGCGGTGGCGGGTGTACGAGCGGGCGACGTGACACCCCGTTGCGGCGTATATTCCCCGGCTATGTGCTCCCGCTCCCTCCCCCACCATGTCCGCTGATCGCCTGCTCGTCACGGGCGGCGCCGGCTTCATCGGATCGGCCCTCGTCCGTCGCGCGGTGCGGGCAGGGAGCCACGTGCTCAACCTCGACAAGCTCACCTACGCCGGGAGTTTGTCCACCGTCGAGGAAGTGGCGGACGAGCCGAACTACGAGTTCGTGCGTGGCGACATCGCCGATCGCGATCTCGTGCGAGCCGTATTCGAGCGCTTCCGGCCGAGCGCCGTGGTGCACCTCGCCGCAGAGTCGCACGTCGACCGGTCGATCGATGGACCGGCGCCGTTCATCGAGACCAACGTCGTGGGCACGTTCGTGATGCTGAACGAGGCACTGTCGTACCTTCGGGGCCTCGATGACGACGCGAGAGAGCGGTTTCGCTTCCTGCACGTCTCCACCGACGAAGTCTTCGGGTCGCTTGGCACGTCGGGGACGTTCGATGAGACGTCGCCGCACCGACCGAACTCGCCGTATTCGGCGTCGAAGGCGGCCGCGGATCACCTGGTGCGTGCCTGGTTCCACACCTACGGGCTGCCTGTCGTCACCACGAACTGCACGAACAACTACGGGCCGTACCAGTTTCCGGAAAAGCTGATCCCGCTCACCATCCTTCGTGCCCTCGACGAGCGTCCACTTCCGGTCTACGGTCGCGGCGAGAACGTGCGTGACTGGCTCTACGTCGAAGACCATGTCGATGCGCTGCTGCTCGCGCTTCGCGTCGGCCAGCCTGGCGAGACGTACGCGCTCGGCGGTGGCGAGGAGCGCCACAACCTCGAGGTGGTGCGCGAGATCTGCCGAGTGCTGGACGTGCTCGCACCCAGCACGAGCATCCCTGACCGGACGACGCTCATCGAGTTCGTTCCCGATCGGCCTGGCCACGACTATCGCTACGCCATGAGCATCGCGAGGGCCGAACGCGAGCTGGGCTGGTCGCCGAAGGAAAGTTTCGAGTCCGGCCTGACCCACACCGTGCGCTGGTATCTGGCAAATCGCGGCTGGTGTGACCGGGTGCAGCAGGAAAGCCGATACACGGGTGATCGGCTCGGCGTGGTGGTGCGTTCGTGAAGGGCATCGTCCTCGCGGGAGGCACCGGGACGCGCCTCCATCCCGTCACGATGGTGACGAGCAAGCAGCTGCTTCCCGTCTACGACAAGCCGCTCATCTATTATCCCCTTTCGACGCTGCTCCTCGCGGGCATTCGCGACATTCTGATCATCACCACGCCGCGCGACGCGAACGCCTTCCGCGCCCTGCTCGGCGACGGTTCAGCGTGGGGTGTTTCGCTCACCTATGCCGCGCAGCCCGAGCCCGCGGGGCTCGCGCAGGCATTCGTCATCGGCCGCGATTTCATCGGTGACGACTCCGTCGCGCTGATCCTCGGGGACAACATCTTCTACGGACTCGGACTGGGGGGCGACCTTCGCCATATCGCGCGCGGCAACGACGGCGCGACGATTCTCGGTTACTACGTCACCAATCCCGAGCGCTACGGCGTGGTGGAAGTGGATGCTGAACACCGCGTGCTCGGCATCGAGGAGAAGCCGCGCCACCCGCGCTCGAACTACGCCGTGACCGGGCTGTACTTCTACGACAATGACGTCGTAGCGATTGCGTCGCAGTTGAAGCCCTCGGCCCGCGGCGAGCTGGAGATCACCGACGTGAACCTCGAATACCTGCGCCGTGGCCGTCTCCGGCTGGAGATGCTCGGTCGAGGCGCAGCGTGGCTCGACACCGGCACGTTCGACTCGCTGCACGAGGCGTCGTCGTTCGTGCAGACCATCGAGCGACGACAGGGGCTGCGAATCGCCTGTCCCGAAGAAATCGCCTGGCGAATGGGCTATATCGATCGCCGGCAACTGGCGGCGCTCGCCAGCGGCCTGCTGAAGAGCGGTTACGGCGAATATCTGCTCGGTCTTCTCGACCGCGAACCGCTGCACAAGTGAACGTCGAGCGGACATCGATTCCGGGCGTGTTGGTCATCACGCCGGAAGTGCACCACGACGTTCGTGGATCCTTCCGGGAGAGCTGGCAGCGCGACCGCTATGCGGATCTCGGGCTCCCGGACGGGTGGGTGCAGGACAACGTCTCGATCTCGCACCGGGGCGTCCTTCGCGGCCTGCACTTCCAGCATCCGCGACCGCAGGGAAAGCTCGTGATGGTCCTGCGCGGCGAAGTCATGGATGTCGCGGTGGACGTCCGCGTCGGCTCGCCTACTTTCGGATGCTTCGACGTGGTGACGCTGTCGAGCGAGAATGGACGACAGCTGTGGATCCCCGAAGGATTCGCCCATGGGTTCCTCGTGCTTTCGGACGAGGCAATCGTGCTCTACAAGGTGAGCCAGCCGTATGATCCGGCAGGCGATCGGACGGTCGCGTGGAACGACGCGGACATCGGAATCGACTGGCCCGTGACGACGCCCGTCCTCTCGGCAAAGGATCGAGAAGGCCGTCGCCTCGCTGACTTTCCACCTGGTGAGCTGCCGCAGTACATCACACCGGCATGAGCGCGCGCGACAGGTCGACGCGTCCCATTCTCCTGCTCGGCACCGACGGACAGGTCGGCAGAGCGCTCGCGCCACGCCTCGAGGCGCTGGGCAGCGTGGTCGCGCTCGGTCGCGCGGGCGCCGATCTGTCGGATCCCGAAGGCCTGCGCCCCATCGTGCGCGAGCTCGAACCGTGGCTCGTCGTCAATGCAGCGGCGTACACGGCCGTCGACGCAGCGGAGACCGACGAGGGCACTTGTCTTCGCGTGAACGTCGACGCGCCCGCGGTGCTCGCCGAGGAAAGTGCGCAGCTCGGCGCGCCCATCGTGCAGTATTCCACGAACTATGTCTTCGACGGCCTGCTCGACCGCCCGTATCGCGAGGAGGATGTCGCTGCCCCGCTGAGCGTCTACGGGCAGAGCAAGCTGCTCGGCGAAGCCGCCGTCACGGGAAATCCATCCCACCTGATCCTTCGGCTCGCTGCGGTGTACGCCTCGAGCGGCCGGAATTTCATGCGTCGCATCCTTGATTTGAGCCGCGAGCGTGAGGAACTTCGAGTAGTCGAGGATCAGCTCGTCGCCCCGACGCCGGCCTCGGCCGTGGCGGACGCGACGGTGGGGATCGTCGGCGGGCTACTCGATGGCACGCGCGAGTTCCGAGCTGGGGTGTACCACCTGACCTGTGCGGGATCCACCTCGTGGTACGGCTTCGCCGAGCGTATCCTGGCGCTCGATCCGCATCGCGGGGAGCAGAGGGCGCAACGCGTGGTACCGGTGACGTCGAAGGAGTTCATCACGCCGGCGAGCCGGCCACTGAATGGCTTGCTCGACTGCGGCCGCGCGACACGGGAGCTCGGCGTCACGCTTCCGGACTGGGAGACCGAGCTCGAGCGCGTGCTGGCCGATCGCGCGACCTGATTCTGAGAGATCGATGACTGCTGGAATGGGACATGTTTTCGCGCGCGCCGTGGCGCTCGCGGTGCTGACGATGCCACTTGCCGTGGCGCGCGGGCAGGATTCTGCCGCGCCCGCACGGCGTGCCGCCGAGGCGCACGTGGAGCCCGGCGACCGGGTCGCGGTCAAGGTCTACCTGGAACCCACCCTGAGCGACGAAGTCCTCGTCAACAGCAGGGGGGAGATCACCCTCGCGCGCATCGGGACGGTGCACGCGGCATCGATCGCCGTCGGGGCGCTCGAGGACACCCTGCGCGCGCGCTACGCCACGTTCCTTCGCAACCCGGACGTCAACGTCACGGTGCTCCGCCGCGTCGTGGTGAATGGCGATGTCGGACGGCCGAATGTGTATTACGTGGACGTCTCGTCCACACTGCGCGACGTGATTGCGCAGGCGGGCGGCGTCACGGAGAACGGGAACCCTGATCAGGTGGCGATCATCCGCGATGGGCAGCGAATCCCGGTTCCCAACTGGCGTGACGACGTCTCGCGTGCATCGGACCTCCGCTCGGGCGACCAGATCTTCGTACCTAAGCGGTCCTGGCTCTACAGGAACATGTTCTCCATCGCCAGTACGGGAGTGCTGATCAGCTCCTTTCTCTACTCGGTACTGCACAAGTGAGCACGGCCAGCCCTGACACGATCGATCTCGCCGACGTCGCTCGATCCGTACGGCGAGGGTGGCGCGTGGTGCTGAGCAGCGTCGGCGCGTGCCTCGTGCTTGCGCTGCTCGTGATCATGTTCGGTCCACGGCGGTTCGAGGGGAAGGCGAGCGCCATCGTGCGCTCGGCGGATCCGAGCAGCTCGCTGCTCGCTCGGATCGGCGGTGATGCGCTGGGTGGCATGGCGGGCGCGGCCGGATCGTTGTTCGGTAGCGGCGGGTCGGAGCTCGAAACGGAGATCCAGATCCTCCAGAGCAATTCGGTGGCGGGAGCGGTGGTGGATTCGCTGATGCTCCAGGTGCAGCCGCGCGAGCCGACCAATACGCCAGCGCTGCGCTACGCGCGCGGAACGAACCTTGTTGGCTCGTTTGCCCCGCTCGACCTCGAGTTCAAGCGGGACGCGAGCGGCCAGTACTCCGTGAGCGGGCGGGGAGTGAGCACCACAGTACGCGCCGGCGGCGTTGTCGCCACTCCGGTCGGTACGATCGCGTTACGCGATTCCATTCCTGCGTCGTTCGCACTTCGTCTGCTCGATCGGGAAGACGCCGTCACCCGGGTGCGCAAGCATCTCGACGTGAAAAAGGCTGGCGGCGAGGTAGTCGCCGTGACCTACAGCGCCCCCGATTCGATCACCGCCGCGGCGGTGCCGAACGTGGCGCTCAGTACGTATCTCGCACGCAAGAAGACTTCGGACCGCGGCGTGAATGCGCACCGCGTGGAATTCCTGGCCGCACAGCTCGATAGCACCGGGGTGCAGCTTGCCGCGGCCGAGCAGTCACTCAGGCAATTCCAGGAGCGCACCGGCCTGCTCGATCCCGAAGTCATGGGGAAGCTCGAGCTCGAGCAGGCGTCCGACCTCCGCAAGAGCCTCGGTGAGGTGGCGGTAGAGCAGGGCGCGCTCGATCAGATGCTCACGCAGGTCGCCGCCGGGCACATGACGAAGCGCCAGCTGGCTGCCTTCCCGTCATTCCTGAAGAGTCCCGGCATCAACGACCTGCTCAGCCGGATCTCGGAGCTCGAGACGCAGCGGACCAGGCTGCTCGAGACGCGACTGGAGACCGACCAGGACGTCGTGGCGCTCACCCAGAGCATTGCCAACCTCGAATCGCAGCTCGTGCCGCTCGGCAAGGCGTACTCGGGTGCGCTGCAGAAGCAGCGCTCGGAGATCGAGGGCCAGCTCGCCACGATGGGCGCGCAGCTCGATCAGTTCCCGGGCGAAGCGCAGACGAGTGGTCGGCTGGTTCGCGAAGTGAAGCGGCTCGGGCTGACGTACGCCGCGCTGCAGACGCAGCTCGTGGAAGCGCGCCTCAGCGCCATCGCCGAGGGCGGTGACATCCGCGCGCTCGACGTGGCGACGGTGCCCAAGCGCGTCGCGTTTCCGAATCCGGTGATCACCACGGGCGCCGGTCTCGGTGCCGGTCTGGTCATCGGACTTCTGCTCGCGCTCGTCGCCGGCTCGCATGGCCGCTATCTGGAGGGACCGGCGGCCATCGAGCGAGTGGCGGGCGTACCGGCACTTCGCTTCGATCCGAGAACGCCGCTGCTCATGTCGGGGCGTGCTGCCGTGCGCACCGTGCTGCTGATCCCGGTGGAGCAGGGAGTCGCCACGCTGCCCGTAGCCGAACGCCTGGCGAACACCGCGCTCGCGCGTGGCCAGAGCGCGACCATTCTCGATCTCACGGCGCCGAGCGCGGCCGCTCCACTGGGCGCGAGCGTCGGAGGTCTCATCGCGCGTCTCGAGCAGGAGCATTCACTGGTCATCGTGCGACTGCCGGGTATGGCGGCCGATTCGACCGCGGCGGCGCTGGCGGACGACCGCCCGGTGCTGCTCGTCGCACCGGCGCGCCGCGTCAGTCGCCGCGATCTGACGGGAGCGATGGAGACCCTGCGCCGCCTCGACGTGCCTTGCGCCGGTGTAGTGCTGAGTGAGTCGGAGTCGCGTGAGCTCGCCGCGGGGTGATGCGCTTCGCCTGACGGGCGCCTCGTCGGTCCGGTTGGTCGGTGCCGGCGCCAGCGACTCGCGAGCCTGGCCCGTGCGGCCGGTGGCGATGCTGCGGGCCGTCATCCTGCTGCTGATCGTAGGGCAGCTCGGCCGGATTCCGGTGCTCTCCACGGGCACGAGCGAGGCGCCGCTGCTCGTCAATGACATCTGCGTGATGGCGCTGATCGCGGTCACCTTCGTGAGCGCGCTCGCGGCGCGGTCGTTCCGGGTGGATTCGGTCGGCGGGGTGATGCTCGCCTTCGCGGCCATCGGCTTCATCTCGGCACTGTTCGCCGTACCGCGTTTCGGCCTCTCGCCGCTCGCGCTGCTGGTCAGCCTGGCGTATCTCGCGCGCTGGTTTGTCTACTTCCTCGTCTACCTCGTCGTCATCAACATCGTGCGTGCCGACGACGTGATGGACGTGTGGCGATCGCTCGAGACCATGATGCTGGCCTTCGCCGTCTTCGGCATCATCCAGGCGATCTTCCTTCCGCACTTCGCGCAGATCGTGTATCCCGACTCGCGCGTCTATGTCGACTGGGACGAGCAGGGGCATCGTCTCGTGTCGACGATGCTCGAACCGAATATTGCCGGCTCGATGCTGATGCTCATGCTCCTCGTCAACGTGGCCCAGCTGGCTGCCGGCGAGCCGGTCGAGTTCTGGAAGCCACTGGTCTTTCTCGGCGCGCTCGTCGCGACCCTGTCGCGCAGCTCGTTTCTCGGGCTCGTCGCCGGCTTGATGGTCGTTCTCGCCGTCCGTGGCATCTCGCGTCGGCTGCTGCGGCTCGGCATGGTCGTTGGCGTGCTGCTCATTGCCGCTCTCCCGAAGCTCATCGTCTACGCGGCCAGGTTCAACAAGCTCACGTTGAGCGACCCTTCTGCCATGAGCCGCGTGATGGCGTGGCTGCGTGCACTGCGCATCTGGGCCGATCATCCAGTGTTCGGCATCGGGTTCAATACGTACGGGTACGTCGTGGAGACGTATGGGGGCATCCGGCGTGGCGCGGCATCGTTCTCGAGCGACGGCGGCCTCCTGTTCATCGCCGTGATGACGGGGCTCGTTGGGCTCGCTCTCTACCTTTCCATGCTGGCGCTCGTCGTGAAGCGGTGCCGCGGTATCTGGCGCAGCCCGGTCGCGCGTCCGGAATGGCGCGCGCTGTCCGTCGGCATTGCCGCCGGCACAGTGGCCATCTGCGTCCACGCGACGTTCGTCAACAGTCTCCTCACGCCTTTCGTCATGGAGATGCTCTGGGTGCTCTGGGGCCTCGCCTTCGTGATGCGCCGAGGCGCCGGTCGGGCCGACGCTCGAAGCGGTGGCGTCCGGGTGGCGGCCGTCGGTCCATCTGAGCGGTGAGATCGGCAAGCAAGGCGCGCGTCGTCATCGACGCTCGCATGCTCGACACCGCAGGCATCGGCACGTATCTCACCGAGACATTGCCTCGCGTAATCGCGCGCCTGTCGCCGACGCCCGTGACTGTCCTCGGCGATGCGAACCGACTGGACGCACTACTCCGACACGGATTGACAGTCGATATCGCGGAGTGGTCGGCTCCGATCTACACGTTGCGGGAGCAGCTCGAAGCACGGCGGAAGATTCCGCCCGATACGGTGCTGTACTGGGCGCCGCACTTCAATATCCCTCTTTCGTGGCAGGGAGCCCTGGCCGTCACCGTCCACGACGTGGCGCATCTTGCACTGCGTCAGTCCTCCGTCGCGCGGAGCGGCTACGCGCGATTGATGTTCGCTGCCGTGCGACGGCGCGCGTCCGTAGTGCTCTGCGATTCGCACTTCACCGAGCGCGAGCTGCACACCCGTGTCGGTCTGCCGCAGCGCACCGTAGTCTGTCATCTGGGGGTAGCTGAGCGCTGGTTTCAGCTCGCGCGACCGGCGAAGACGGGGATCCCGTATTTCCTCTATGTCGGGAACGTCAAGCCGCACAAGAATCTGGCGCGGCTCCTCGAGGCGTTCGCCTGCGCGGCACCGCGCATTCCGCACCATCTCGTCATTGCCGGGCGCCGCGAGGGGATGCGCACGGTCGACAGCAGCAGCGCCGTTGCCGCCGAGTCGCTGGGCGATCGCGTTGCGTTCACCGGGTATCTCACACCCGCGCAGCTCGAGGAACGGGTTCGGGCCTGCGATGCACTCGTTCTGCCGTCACTGTATGAGGGCTTCGGGCTCCCGCCGCTCGAGGCGCTCGCCTGTGGCCGAGCAATCGCCGTCTCCGACGCTGGCTCGCTCCCCGAGGTCTGCGGCGACGAGGCGGAATACTTCGATGCGTGCAATGTCGCCGATATGGCGCGCGCGCTGGAGCGGATCGCGACGCGCCCCCCCGATACCGCGGCCGTCGTGGAGCGTCGCCGTGCGTGGGCCAGACGATTCGACTGGGAGACATGCGCCGACGTCGTCGCCGCGGAGCTCGGCCGCCTGCTGCGGCAGGCCTCGTGACCGGTGGCTGAGGCACCGTCAGTCCGGCCAGCCCGCGTGCTGTTCGTGGATCACACTCCCGTGATCGGGGGCGCAGAGCTGGTGCTGGCGACCCATATCGAATCGCTCGACCGCTCACGCTTCGAGCCGCTCGTCGCATGCACCGATACGGTGCCGATGCTGATCGAGCGGTACCGCCACGCGGGCGCCGACGTGCATGTTCTGCCAATGCCGCGGCTCCGCCGCGTTTCCCTTTCGATGCCGTTTGAGTTGCTGCGCGCAGCGCGGCGGCTGCGCCAGCTCGCTCGTGCGCAACGCATCGACCTCGTCGTGGCGAACACGTCGCGCGCTGCATATCTCGCCTCCATCGCGCTGTTCGGCACTCGACTCCCGCTGCTCTGGTGGGTTCGCGATTTCCTGTTCGGGCGGGCTGTGTTCCGGGCGCTGTCCTGGCGCGCGAAACGCGTGATCTGTGTGTCTCATTCGATCCGCGCCTACTACGACGCTCGCTCGTCTAGGCGCTTCGACGTCGTGTACGTCGGGAGCTCGCTCGACGAGCAGCTCGCCTCCGTCACGACGCCGCTCGTTCGCGCCGAGCGCGAGAGATGGGGGTTCGGCCAAGATGACATCGTGGTCGGCTTCATGGGCCGGCTCGTCGACGACAAGGGCCCGGAGGATGTGCTGGACGCGGTCGTCGAGGCCCATGCCCTGGATCCTCGCATCAAGCTCCTCATCGTGGGGAGTGGCCGCGGGCAGACGGGTGATGTGGAGGACCGCCTGCACCAGCAGGTCCGTGGACGGAATCTCGACTTCGTGGTCCTCGCCGGATTTCAGCGGAACGAAGCGCTCTATTATCGGCTGTTCGATGTGTTCGTGCTCGCAACACGAACTCCTGAACCGTACGCGACGTCGGTCGTGCAGGCGATGCTCGCCGAGTGTCCCGTGGTAGCGACGGCCACGGGCGGCACACCCGAGCTGGTCCGTGATGGCGTGACCGGCCTGCTCGTGCCGACCCGAGCACCGGGCGCCCTCGCGGCCGCAATCCTGCGCGTCGCGCGCGACTCGTCGCTTCGGCGGCAGCTGGTCTCCCGAGGCCGCGCGGAGGTGGCGGCCAATAATCGGGAGGAGGTGGTCACCGCACAGGTAGAGGCGATCTACGACCAGGTGCTCGCCGCCAGTCAGCGTTAGCCGGTGACGGGTGGCCTTCCGCGCAGCACGCGTTGCAAGCGCGCGCGAGCCGAGAAAGCGCTGCGAACGAGATTCCGCCGCAGGATTGACGACAGCACTCCGACGGCGGACAACGCCCTGTCCCCCGGGTTCGGCGCCGCGCCAAGCGCCCGGAGGAAGGCAGCGCGCGCCGCGCGGAACTCACCCGTCTCGAGCGCGACTTCGCCTTCGGCGAGCCGGGCGCGGGACTCTGCGCTCCTCCGCGCGCGCTCGTCCCATTGCACGCGGGCGAGCGCGGAGGTGTCGAGCTCGGATACGACCGCCTGCACGATGGCGAAGTGCTCGCGCGTCATCTGTGCGCGCCGACGCTGGCTCGTCTGCGCACCATGGACGCGGTAACGGCCGAGCGGGTGGTTGAGGAACGCCACGTGACCGTCCTGTGTCGCCGTCGCCCAGAGCCACGTCGGAAGATCCACAAGCAGCGAGCTGCCCGACTGGCGAAAGCCACCGCTGCGTTCCAGCGCGGTTCGGCGCACCATCACCGTGACGGTAGGCGTCAGGAAGTTCGAACGTGTGAGCCGACGGAAAGCCACATCGGCCGGGATGCGCGTGCACATCGACCCTGTCGCCAGCCGCGCGGCCTCACCGACCAGCGCGCCGCGCTCGTCGATCAGCTCGGCGCGACCCCAGCTCAGGAAAGTGCTGGCATCCTCGAACGACGGGACCTGAACTGCCAGTTTATCCGCGGCCCAGCAGTCGTCGCCCTCCAGAATCGCGATGAGCGACCCCCGTGCGACGGCCAGCGCGGCGTTGTAGGTCCGGTCCAGCGCGCCCACCCCCGCGTGCGGCAGCACCACGACCCGTATGCGCGGATCCCGGAACCTGGCGAGGACATCCCGGGTGCCATCGCTCGATCCGTCGTCGACGAAGATCTGTTCCCACTCCGTGTACGTCTGAGCCAGCGCACTCTCGGCGCAGGCCGCTACGAAGCGCTCCTGGTTGTAGGTCGGCGAGATGATGGTGACGAGAGGGCGCGCCATTCGATTGGATCGGGCTGGTAGGAATCCTGCCGGAATCTACTTCGCCGCAGCCCCATCCTCACGCTTGGGGTCGGGCGCGGACTTCGGTTAGCTTGTTGTCCATCCCTTCCACCCATTCAGTGCTCGCTCTACGAATTCCTGCGCTCGCGCTCGGCCTCACGCTCGGGCTCGCCGCATGCGACCCGTGCTCGGGCATCATCGGCTGCGCCAGCGGGCACTACCTGGCCGTCACCGGGCAGATGGTCGACGCCGTCACCGGGCGCGGCATTGACGGTGTGCGTATCGACGTGATTCGCACCGGCGGGATCGAGGCGGCGGCCGACTCCGTCAGTACGATCACGTCCGGGGGCGGCTACTGGCGCGCCGAACTCGCGCCCAACTCGTCCGGAACCCTGGTTGCCGACGTACAGGTCTCGGCGCCCGGCCGTGAGCCTTACCGCCTGCACGGTGTGAATCTCGTGACTCACGACCACGCTGGCGACGCGAATCTCAACGAGCGCTGGGTGCCGTTTCTCTACTTTGATTTCGTGGGCGAGTTCTTCCTCAATGGCACCGCGGATGCCCGTCCCGACGGCCTCCCGGTCGAGTTCCGCCGTACCGGTGGCGTGCCGTTGACTGGGCCGGGGCAGGTCAGCGGCGTATATCGCGCGCCTACAAATCCCGCGGGCCGGATCCATCTCTTTCCGACGACCGCGGACTCCGCAGTATTCGCACTCGAGGATGGCAATCTCGTCGGGGACATCGTCGTGCACGTCACGCCGACGGACAGCACCGTGTTGCGAGGCGTCGTTCTGTGGCCCGATCACACCTTTCGCGATCGGCGCGAGTTCCCGCCCGTGATTCGCGCGCCCGTCGGCCCGTGATGGTGCGCCGTTCTCGAACGCTGGGGCGGGCATGGTAACCAGCTCGCGCCTCCTCGCGCGCAACACGCTCCTCAATCTCCTCGGCCAGGTCGTGCCGATGATCGCCGCGATCATTGCGATTCCGGTTCTCATCACGCACCTGGGCGCGGCGCGCTTCGGAGTCATCACGCTCGCATGGGCCGCGATCGGTTACTTCGGTCTATTCGATCTCGGCCTCGGACGTGCTCTCACCCAGGCGGTCGCCACCCGACTCGGCGTGGAGGGAAATGCCGACGACCTCCCCGAGGTGACGTGGACGGCGCTGTGGCTCATGCTCGCACTCGGTGCCGTTGGCGCGCTCGTAGTCGGCGCCTTCACACCGTGGATCGTCACGCGCGGACTCCACGTCCCTCCGTCGCTGCAGGGCGAGAGCCGGACGGCGTTCTACCTGCTCGCGTTCTCGCTTCCCTTCGTCGTAACGTCGTCGGGACTGCGCGGCCTGCTCGAGGCACACCAGCACTTCGGACTTGGCACGGCGCTGAGGATCCCGATGGCGCTCGTCACTTTCTTCGGGCCCCTGGCAGTACTGCCGTTCTCCACCGCGCTGGGGCCCGTCGTCGGCGCGCTCGTCGCCGGTCGGGTGCTCAGCTGGCTCACTTACCTGATCGCGTGTATCTGGCGCTACGACTTCATGCGCGAGCGGCTGCGCGTGCGGCGCGGTGTCGTCCTGCCGCTCATCCGCTACGGCGGCTGGATGACCGTGAGCAACATCGTCAGCCCCCTCATGGTGTATCTCGACCGATTCGTCATCGGAGCCATCCTGCCGCTGGCCGCCGTCGCGCACTACGTGACGCCGTACGAGCTCGTCTCCAAGGCGCTGATACTGCCGCTGGCCATGCTTGCGGTGCTGTTTCCCGCCTTTGCCGCGAGCTTCGCTACCGATCGGGTGAGGACCGCGCAGCTGTTCGAGCGCTCATTGCGCGTAATCGTGCTGATCATGTTTCCGATCCTGCTCACGATCGTGCTGTTCGCGCGCGAGGGGCTCACGCTCTGGGTCGGGGCCGACTTCGCGCGGGCCAGTACGCCCGTCCTGCAGTGGCTCGGCATCGGGCTGTTCGTGAACTCCGTGGCGCAGGCGCCATTCGCGGTGGTGCAGGGAGTCGGGCGGCCGGACATCACGGCCAAGCTGCACCTCGCCGAGCTTCCGCTCTACGTCGGCGGCATGTGGTGGCTCGCTCATCACTTCGGCATCTCCGGTGTGGCGGCAGCATGGACCATCCGCGCGTCCCTGGACGCCGTCGCGCTGCTGATCGCCGCACATTGGCTGGTGCCCGACGCAACGGGACGTATGGAGAAGACGCTGGTGGGTGCCGCAGGCGCGGTGGGCGCGCTCGGCGCCGCCACCCTCGTGCATGGCGAAATGTCCAAAGCAGCCTACCTGGCCGCCGCCTTCATCGGCTTCGCGGTGCTGTGCTGGACCCGCGCCATTCAGCCATCCGAACGCGCAGCGATCTTCGAGTGGACGGGGCTGGCGCGCCGACGGAGCGTACCGCGCGCGTAGCTCAGCGCGGCGAAAGCGTGACGCTGAGCGTGACGTTCTGAATGTCGTCCGCATTCACCGGGATGCCGAACACTCCCTCGTTCTGAAACAGGTAGTCCAACCGGCGCCCCACCGTCAGCTCGCTCGAGACGTCTGTCCACGGTAACCGGACACCGCCCCGCACGCCCGAGTAAATAGTGACGTCGTGCTGCACGGGTGTTGGACTGAGCAGGCGGTACAGTGCGTCGTTCTCCGTCCGTGTCCGACCGACGAAGGCGCCCGCCTGCCATGACCTCGCCATCCAGTCCATGCCGATGAACTGCGTGGAGGCCCCCGGTCCGATCGCCGCGCCGAGAATCTGGCCGCGCTGGGTGAATCCCTGCGGCACCGCGCGGCCGGTGTAGTAGTCCGGTGGCGGCCGGTTCGGCAGCACCTGCGTCTGCTCGAGGTAGGTCACCTCGCCCTGCAGGCGGAAGTAGCTCTCGCGCCGGTGCGGCTGCGCGTACTGGAGGCCGATCGTGTAACCCTGGGTGCTTTGGGGTACCTCGAGGTATTCACGGATCGATCGGGGGAACTCCATGCGCGACCACTCCACGTACGTCTCGAATCCGCTCGTCGGAAACACCCATCGCGCGAAAAGTGAGAACAGCTGGTCGGTGCGCTGACGACTGTGACCGCTTTCCGTCGTATCGCCGACTGGCTGAATGGGTTCGTAGTGGAGTACCACATCGAGTGCGTGCTGGATGACGCCGAACTTCGACGAGGCTCGCGCCATCACCAGTCGCGAGAGGCCGATTGTCAGTCCGCTGTCGATCGCCGGGCGGAACGTCACGAGCAGTCCGCTCAGCGATCGGATGTCGTTGCCCTTGTCCTGGTCGAAGAAGGGCGACTCCGTGAGCGCGCCGATGAAGGCTCGTCCCTCGAAGTCACCGGCGCGGGTCCGGATCGGCCGGCTGGTGCGCGCGAAGAGACGCGGTACGCCCATCGCGTTGTTGCTCAGCAGCAGCGTGTTCCGCTGCGCAGGACCCCACCACGCGTTCGCCGCCGAGGCGCCGAACGCGACGCGATTGCCGGTGAACGTCACCGAGCTCTGCCCGAGGCCGAGGGCCCGCACGGGAAGATCGCCGAACCGCAGTGGCAGATCCGCGGAGGACTGACCTGTATGCCACGGCGAGCTGAAGACCGAGCGGCCGGGCTGCCGACCAGGGAAGACGGTGAAGGGAAGGTTCTGGCTGTAGTCCAGTTCCGGCGCCACCACGACGGCGAGCACGCCGTCCTTGTGGACGCGGCGAAACTCGGCGCCTGCAGTAACGCTGAGGTTGGCTCCGCGGCCTGCCCACAGCGCGCCGTCATTGCCGCCGTAGGGGAGATCCGAATTCCATGAGTAGCGAACCGTCGGGCCAATCGCGTGCAGCGCCGGCAGCAACTGCACGCGGTGCGTGGTGTCGGCCGGGGCGCCTGTGATCTGCCGCACACGAGCGCGGTCGGCGGCCATGGTCCCGATCTCGGCGCCTGTGCCGGGAACAACCTGACAGGCGGCGACGGGCACGACTCCAGTCACTCCTCCGAGCGCGACGACGAGCACTCTGACGATCACCGACCGGCTCCCCGAGCTGGCACGGTGTCGGGCGGCGGCTCGGGGGCTGGCGAAGGACTTGCGCATTGCGGCGGTCGGAGAGGTACGAAGTCGTGTGCAGTCAAGTATACTTGGCGTGGCCACGACGTGTCACCCGACACCAGGACATGAGCACAACGCAGCGCTTGGAACCATACACGAGCGAAGCACTCGAATACGAGGACGTCGCGCAGGCGCAGGAGCGCGAGATCTCGATCTTCGTGCAGCCCGACGTGGCGCTGCACCAGTCAAAGGCGGCGACGGCGCGACGACTCTTCGCGCGGCGCGCGTTGCGCACGGCCACCTTCCTGCTTGGCGACGCACTCGCCGCGGCGGCGGCGGCCGTCGCCGTGCGAGTGGGAGTGCAGACCGTCGGGACGACGAGCATCCCCTACTCGAGTGCCGGCGAGGTGGCGGCCGCCGTCGTGCTCGCGCTCGCGCTCACCGGCAGCTATCGGCGTTCGGCCCCCACGTATCCGACGACGAACCTCCTGCTCGGGAGCGCTCTCGGCGCGCTCGTGGTGTACTGGGCGCGCATGTGGCCCGAGCCGACGCTCAGCGCAACGGCCGCCGTCGGGTTGCTGACTCTGTTCACGACGACAGCGCTGTTCGTGACGCGCGGCATCCTTGCCACGCTCATCGCCACGCTGCTCCCCGATGCACGCCGGCTCGTGCCCGCCATCGTCGTCGCCGACAGCGAGGACCCGTCGGTCGAACTCGATCCCGAGTTCGGCTTCCGTACCGAAGGCCGGCTGATCGTGGACACGCGCCTCAGCGACGCCCGGATTCAGGAACTCGCCCGTACCATCCGTCGTGTGCGCGCCGAGTCGGTGGTGGTGCTCGGAGACTTGCGGAGCACCCAGTTCGCGCGCGTGCTCGAGGTCGGCCTGCGTGCCGGCTGCGAAGTGCTGACGCGCGCGCCCGGCTTCGGCATGCCCGGCGTGCGACCGACCATCGCGCGGCGCGGGTCGTATGGCTTGATCCAGGTCGGCTCGCCATCGCTGCAGACGCCGCAGTTCGTCGTGAAGCGCCTCGTCGACATCGTGGGCGCAGTGACGGCGCTGGCGGTCACATCGCCGTTGTGGGCCCTGATTGCCGTCGTGATCCGCCTCGACTCGCCGGGCCCCGTGTTCTTCCGTCAGGAGCGCGTCGGCATCGGGGGACGCCGGTTCAGGATGATCAAGTTCCGCACGATGCACTGTGGCGCCGATGACGAGAAGGAGAGCGTCGCACATCTCAACGCGAGCGGCGACTCGCGCCTGTTCAAGATCCCGAACGACCCGCGCATCTCGCGCGTCGGGCACTTTCTCCGGCCCTGTAGCCTGGCCGAGTTCCCGCAGTTCCTGAACGTGAGCGGCGGCTCGATGTCGCTGGTGGGGCCGCGGCCGTTCTTCGAGCGCGACTTTGCCGCGTACGAGACGCATCACTTCCGCCGACTGGGCGCGAAGCCCGGCATCACGGGGATGTGGCAGGTGTACGGGCGCAGCTCGGTGCTGGACT
>Ga0157372_10002426_pt1 | contig 20185 bp, 17 predicted proteins | sample C55metaG_FD_115307 | JGI IMG/M metagenome (GOLD analysis project Ga0157372, IMG submission 115307) | Corn rhizosphere microbial communities from Kellogg Biological Station, Michigan, USA - C5-5 metaG | ecosystem: Host-associated > Plants > Roots > Rhizosphere > Soil | place: USA: Michigan... | reverse complement strand
TCGCCATCGCCATCGTCGCCCGCGATGGTGGCTACAGGACGCGGAAGCACGGTAACCGGATGCGAGACCGTGCTCGTACATCCCGCGCCGTTCGTGATCGTAAGCGTAGCATTGTAAGTGCCGCCGGCTGCGTATACGTGCGTGGGGCTTATCGCCGTGGAAGTGCCGCCATCGCCGAAGTTCCAGGCGTATGTCGTGAATGCTCCCGTGCCTGTTGAAGCATTGGTGAAGGAAACGGTTGTGCCCGCACACTGGTTATTCGGCGCAAACGACCAGGCCGCAGCCGGCAGCGGACGAATGATCACCTGCACAGTGGCTGAATCGCGGCAGTTAAGTGCTGTATCGTAAGCTACGAGCAGGTAGTTGTAGGTTCCTACAGCAGAGATCGTGGAGGTTCCGGGGGCAGCCAGGCCGGTGGTGGTTGAAAAAAAGACCCCGTTCAGGTACCAGTTGTATCCAGCACCGGCAGCACCTGCGCCGGTGCTGGTATTCGTAAAGGAAATGGTGGTTGCACCCGGACCGCAGACCAATGTCTGGGAAGGCGTAAAAGCAGAATTGATATTACCACAATTGGCGGAAAGCCTTTGTCCCTGTACGATAAAGAACAGCAATGTAACAAAAGAAACACGCAGGCAATTTCTCAAAAGGTTATGTAAAAGAGTAGAGATCATTTTATCCTATAAAATGATGCTTTTTAAATGGTTTAAGTTGCACCATGCCTCAGCTTGGTAACAGCAGCCTGTACAAGGTCTGCTTAAAACCGCTGAATTGTATTCAAAAATAGGATAATTATTGGTTTTGAGGGTTAAGCGGGGGTGATTTTATTGCATTGGGGAAGTTATGTTTTTGCAGCTCCGGAAATTATCTCCGACACCGTCAGCCCGAATTGGTAATACCAGGACAGCTCCTTTTGATCTACGATCAGCTCCGGAATATACAGTGTAAGAATTGAACGTCCGGTGATTTCTTCTGTCTGAATGGAAAAATCCTTATGGCGGTTATTTCCATAAAAATCGGAAAGAGCTGCTTCCAGCTCAAAAACCAATGCCTCACTATTGCAAATAATTACATACGATTTATCAAGCTTATCAACACCCGTTTTCTTTTTGTTCCTTTTAAAAAGTGTGAACAGAATAGATGTTAGATCACGCGGATATATTTTCAGCTCTGTGTCTGCAGAATTCAGCAGGTATTTAAACCGTGTTTCAAGAGTGACATGACTCCCGTGTTGCGGCTGTGTTCCCCAGGTTAGCTCGACTACACTGTTGCCGATATTAATTCTGAAAGTATTGTCATGACTGGAATAGTTCGCTTCCGTTGTGTCAACACTGCCGTCAACCGCATTTGCAAAATTAGTCCATTCCTTTACTATCGCCTGGTGATCCATCTGATTTTTCGGAGCTTGTCCGGTTAGTTTATTTTCCACTGAGTACTGTCGGCCTGCATTTCGAGCACATGCTCCAGCGAATCGGGCAACGCAGGAAAGAAATCAATTCCGGTAAGTCGCTCCACCGAATCGATGCTCACCGCATAGTTAAAAACGGAAGCGCCGCTTTTCTCGTTCGGCAATACAAACGCAATGGCTTTGTAACCGGGCGCGCTCACATCGAGGATCACTTTGTAGTAATACCGCGGGATCGCAACCTTATCCACACCGATGGTCGGCAAGCCCTTCTCAAGCACACCTGCAGTTACGACGTAAATATCCTTGTTGATCTTCGCCCATTCCCTCACGTCGCTTTCAAGGTTTTTCCAGATGCCGCGGTTAAATGCAGGAAGCTGCGGGCTCATGTTGCTCATCAGGAAAGATTCGCTCATGGCTGTATCGTTCCAGCCCATGTCGCCGGCCGGACAAAGATGTCCGCGATCATATCCCGATTTCTTATAATCCCCGGGTGTTGCTGAACCTGTTGAAATAGCCTTATCCGGCCGGAAATCATCGGTTCGCTCCTTCCCTTTGTTACTGCACATTTCGGCCGTAAGATGGTACGCCACCCACTTCGCCTGTTCACAGTCTTCATTGTAACAAAGCGCAAAAGCCTTGTGCTGCGTGATGATATCAGATGCTGAACACGCTGGCATATAGTTTTTATGGATCAGCTCCAGGCTGTCATGAGATGCAGCGCTGCGCTGATCCTGTTCAAACGACACCGGCTGCATTATTCCAAGCCCCGGAATAAGCAAAAAGGGGAAAATGATTCTCAATAACATTACATTTACGGATTAAGTTCTGTATTCGTGATTAAATATACAAAATAAGATGAAAACACTTTACATTGTGCGTCATGCCAAATCCGACAAGGACCAGGAAAAGCTGGAAGATATAGACAGGCCCCTGAATTCACGCGGCTATTCCGATGCGCATGCAATGGGCTCGAAGCTGAACGACACGCGCAGGAAACCGGAGCTGATCGTTTCCAGCCCCGCCATACGTGCGCTCACTACCGCCCTGATCTTTGCACGCAAATTCAATTACGACCCGAAGAAGATCGTGCTGGAGCACGCATTGTACGAAAGCAGCATGAAGGACTATCTGAAAGTGATCGCTGAGCTCGACAATTCCTTTTCATCGGTGATGATCTTCGGGCATAACTCCACCATCACGGGGCTTGTGAACAGCCTTACGGCGCCTTTTACCGAGAACGTTCCTACCTGCGGCGTAACGGCCATTTCGTTCACGGTGAACAACTGGAAAGAGATAGCGAAAGACTCTGGGAAGCTTGTCCTTTACGATTTCCCGAAAAATCCGCAGCGTTAACAAAACGTTAAGATTTGGAAATGCGTTTTTCTGCTTCGTTTTTTTTACCATTTTTAATTTATAAAAAACAAAACATATCATGGACAAAAAAGCACTTCGTAAAGAGCTTGAGCTTGACCTTGTCAAGTCGATTGAAGAAACCCTAAACAAGCGCAACGCTATTGCGGGAAAACAAATTAAAAAGAAAGTTACCGAAGCATCGAAAGCGGTCGCAAAAAAGTTCTACAAGGCTATTAAAGAGCTCAGCAACGTAAAAGCCGCTGCGGCTAAACCCGCCGCCGGAAAAACTCCGAAAGCCAAAGCTGTACCTGCACGCAAGCCTGCTGCAAAACAGCCGGCCAAAAAGAAAAAATAATTTCCGTATCTTAGTTTTGTTATTTACCGTGCTGTATGACTAAGAAGAACATTATCCTGATCAACCGCGAATTAAGCTGGCTGGCCTTTAACGAAAGGGTTCTCCAGGAAGCGGAAGACGAAACGGTACCTCTCATCGAACGGATAAAATTTCTTGGTATCTATTCCAACAACCGTGATGAATTTTTCAGGGTGCGCGTAGCTACGCTGAAGCGTGTGGTGAAGCATCAGAAAAAAGCGGAAGGACTCATGGGCGAGCATCCCAAGCGCCTGCTCGATAAGATCCAGAAGGTGGTGATCGAACAGCAGAACAAATTCGAGCACACTTACCTCACGATCCTTGCCGAGCTCGAAAAACACAATGTTTTCATCATCAACGAAAAGCAGCTCGACACGAAGCAGGAGCATTTCGTGAAGGATTATTTCCGCGAAAAGGTAATGCCTTCGCTTTTTCCCATTATGCTCGACCACCGCACGAATTTCCCTTACCTGAAGGATAAATCGGGCTACCTCATCATCAAGCTCGGACGCAACAAGAAGACCCAGAAAAGCAAATACGCGCTCATCGAGGTGCCGACGGACACGCTTTCGCGCTTTGTTGTGCTGCCGAAGACGGATGAAAAGAGCTACATCATCCTTCTCGACGATGTGATCCGCGTTTGCCTGGAAGAGATCTTCCCGAACTTCGAGCACGATTACGTGGAGGCGTATAACATAAAGCTGACAAGGGATGCGGAGATCGACATCGATAACGACCTTTCCAAAAGCCTTGTAGAAAAACTTTCAAAAGGATTGAAAGACCGGAAGAAGGGACAGCCCGTACGCTTTGTGTACGACGGAAAAATTGCGCCCGACATTCTTGCCTTCATCAAGAAAAAGATCAAGCTCCGCAAGGAGGATAATCCGATCCCCGGCGGCCGTTACCACAATTTCAAGGATTTTATCTCCTTCCCGAACATCGGCTCTGCCGGACTGAGCTATAAAAAAGTGCCTGCACTGCGGCATCCCGACCTGGAAAACCAGGCGAACCTTTTCAAGGTGATCCGCAGGAAGGACGTGCTGCTTACCTATCCCTATCAATCGTTCGAGCATATTATCGACCTGCTGCGCGAAGCCTCCATCGACCCGAAAGTGCTGAGCATAAAGATCACATTGTACCGCGTGGCGAAGAACTCCAACGTGGTGAAAGCGCTGATCAACGCGGTGAAGAACGGCAAGCAGGTGACTGCCGTGGTGGAGCTGCAGGCGCGCTTCGACGAGGAAGCCAATATGTACTGGGCCGGCAAGCTGCAGGAAGAAGGCGCCAAAGTGATCTACGGCGTACCGGGATTAAAGGTGCATTCAAAAATGTTCCTCATCACACGCCGGGAAAGCAGTAAGATCCATCATTACGCGCACATCGGCACCGGGAACTTTAACGGTGACACGGCCAGGATCTATACGGACCACAGCCTGCTCACCGCCAATAAGCACATCACGGAAGAAGTGGAAAAAGTGTTCACGTTCTATGCAGACAATACCAAGCCGGGAACATACAAGCACCTGATGGTATCGCCGTTCTTTATGCGCAAGCGGATCGTGCAACTTATCAACAGGGAGATCAGGAATGCGAAAAGCGGCAAGCCTGCATTCATCATCCTGAAGCTGAACAATCTTGTTGACCCGGCAATGATCAAAAAATTGTACGAGGCCAGCTCCCATGGCGTGCAGGTGAAGCTGATCGTACGCGGCATCTGCTCGCTGATAGCGGGCGTGAAAGGACTGAGCGATAACATTGAAGCCATCAGCATCATCGATAAATTCCTGGAGCACAGCAGGCTGTTCATATTTTGCAACAACGGAGATGAGAAATACTTTCTATCTTCGGCCGACTGGATGACACGCAATCTCGATCACCGGTCGGAAGTGGCAGTGCCGGTGTATGATAAGAAAATACAGCAGCAGATCAGGACGATCATCGATACACTGTGGAGCGATAATACGAAGGCACGTATTTTGGGTAGCAAACAGGATAATGAGTACCGGAAAAATGATTCTGTGATCAGGGTACGCGCACAGGAAGATGTATATAATTTGTTGAACCCTAAAAAAATATAACATTCGTTGAAATTCGCGGCAATAGATATCGGCTCAAATGCAGTAAGGCTGCTCTTTTGCAATGTGCATACGCACAACGGCAAAACCTCCATTAAAAAGGCGGAGCTGATCCGCGTGCCGATCCGCCTTGGCGAAGATTCATTCACACATAAGCATATCACCGCAAAAAAAGCCGATAAGCTGGTAACGGCCATGAAAGCCTTCAGGCACCTGATGGATGTTTACGATGCCGTGGATTACCGTGCATGCGCCACTTCCGCGATGCGCGATGCCGACAACCGCTATGAAGTGGTGGACCGTGTAAGAAGGGAAGCTGGAATTAAGATCGAGATCATCGACGGAAAAACGGAAGCGGATATTATCTATTCCAATCACATCGAGCAGCACCTCGACAAGGACAATAATTACCTTTACATCGACATTGGCGGCGGAAGCACGGAGATCACGCTGTTCTCAAAGAACAAGCCCGTGGTTTCACAATCCTTTAACGTAGGCACCATCCGCATGCTTCACGACCAGATCGACAAGGAATACTGGAGCTATTTCAAAAACTGGGTAAAGGAGATCACCGCCGGCTACAAGCCGCTGATCGCCATCGGTTCGGGAGGCAACATCAACAAGCTTTCAAAGATGACCCGCAAAAAAACGGGCAAGCCGCTTGCCGTAACGAAATTAAAATCGCTGTGCGAGCTTATTGAATCATATACCTACGAAGAGCGCATTCAAACACTGGGACTGAATCCCGACAGGGCCGATGTGATCATCCCCGCTTCAAAGATCCTGCTCACCGTGCTGAAAAAGGCGGAGATCGAGAAGATCATTGTGCCTGAGATCGGACTTTCCGACGGCATTGTGCACCAGCTGTACGAAAAGCACCAGGAGAAGATCCTCGCAGAAAAGGTATAAGCTGTTTTATTTTTCCAGGTATTTTTTCCATTCCGCCGACTCGCAGGCCTCCTTTAGAAGCCGGTTGCGCTCCATGATGAATTTTCGGAGGTAACGCGTTAACACAAGGCTGCAAAAGGCTTTCCCAAGAATGCCGAATGGCGCTTCAAATTCAAACTCATCCTTCATCACCGTGCCGTCATTCTTCCTTTCAAAAAAGTGCTGATGCCTGATGCTTTTGAATGCACCTCTGAGCATCCTGTCCTCAAAGAAAAAAGGCGCATCCATCTCCGGGATCACAGAGGTGAGCTCCTGGCAGATCCCGAAATGCCTTGCCCGCCAGGTCACCTGCTGGCCCTTGCCGATCAGTCCCGTCGTAACTCCGGCGATGGCCTTCTCATCCGTTTCCTTTGTTGTTTCCTGGTGAAAGTCGATGCTTCTTGCAAGGTCGAAAACCCTTTCAACGGGTGCATCGATGTGTGTGATCAGCTTTATTACAGGCATGGTTTATCGTTTTAGCAAATAGGAATACTCCAATAATTCGAGCGCCAGCTGCTTGTCCTGCTCGCTCCTGATGTGCAGGCTCACCCAGCCTGAGCGCTTAAAGATGTGATGATCTTCCACCCTTCCCTCCTTTAGGAGCTGCTCCTTGATCTCTTTCTTCAGCAGCACATCCACGAGCCCGTTGCTGTGAATGTGGCCGATCTCGCGGTTATTCACGTTGAACTGCAACCCGCCGTACTGGTGCATTCCCGCCGAGGTTTTCTCCCAGGTTAATACGGTGCGCTCGATCACGTCGATGTGCTCCAGCACTTTTTTATTGAACAGCAAGGTCTGCAGCCTGATGAGGGCGTCGAAAATATGAGGCAGCAGGGGAATATGCTTTAAGAAGCTGAAGTATTTAATGATGAAGTCAAACATTTTTTTCGCTTAATTTTTTAATGTGTTCCATCACGCGCAAATGCACATTGCGTGTTACGGAGGATGCCCAGGCATCGAAGTACCAGGAAGGCATCACGTACAGCCTGTACCATGAATTGCCGGTAAGCGTGGTGGTGCCGTCGCCGTTATCCTTTAAGATGAACTGTCCGCGCAGGATGTCGATATGACCCATAATTTCGGGATCGCGCGGCTGATTCACAATGTCGAAGGTAAGGTCCTGAGCAGGCTTGAATACGGTCATCTTCTCGTCGAAAGTATAACCGTTTGAAAAAATACATTTCCTTCCCGCACCTTCACGATAAGCTTCGGCTGTGCTTTGCACGGGACTCGGCATACCGGCGCGGAACAGCCAGTAATTTTCTTTTTCTCTGATCGGCTCGTACGCAACCACGTAAGGCCATACCTTTTCAGGCGGGGCATTGATGATCATGGTATCGGAAACTTCATTCTCGTACGGCGCTGCCGTTAGTGAATCCGCGATGGTGATCAGCAGCAACAGCGAGAAGATGCTTACATTCATCCTGTTCCCGTTGTTCCTGAACATGGCCTTTCCCAGAAAAGCCCCCGCGATCACAAAGCCCATCAGCAAAGGGGAAACGATGATGAGGCAGATGTAACCTTCATCGAGGAAAAAGTAAGCGCAGGCAACGGCGATCAATGCATTCCAGACCGAATACTTCGCATACTCGCGGCCGGTGAGACCGAAATCGCGCCAGTAATAGGCTGTGATCATCCCCATGAGCACAGGGACGATCACAAAATCCGAGAACACGAAGACGCCGGCAGCATCGCGGCTGTAGAGGCTGATCCATTTGGTGATCCCAATGATTATCAATGCGAATACATTTGCGATGATCAGTGCTGGTGCTATTTTTTGTGCTTTCATATGAGTGGTTTTTAAGTAAACAGTTTTACAATGCAGGCCTTGCCACCGGCTGCTGGATCACCCTCGGAGCGCGTGGCTTCGAACCGCTTCTCAGCATGAGCAGCAGGAAGAAATTCACGAACAGCATCAGGCCGAGGATCAGGATGAAAGATCCGAGCTTGTAGCTGAGCACTTCGATCATGCTTTGCACGCTGTTGATCTCCTGCAGTATGTTGGCGCGCGTCACCTCATCAAACTGCCAGCCCGGGCGGATCTCGAGGCGGATGATCGCGCAGCCGATGCTTATGAGGTAAAACCCGACCTGTAATAATTTGTTGACGGAAACGGCAAGCTCATTCTCTCCGTGGAAGATCTCCACTAAAAGCACTTTGCTGTTGGTGTGAAGGGTGCGTGCCACCCAGATGGTCAGCGCTACTGCAATTGCAAGATAGAGGCTGTAAGCGGATACGATGTAGTTCATGGTTGTTGGTTTTTATTGGTGAGTATTAAATATCCTTTTTTGCGGCCGATAGCGGCGAGCACGGCCACATTGAACATGTGAATAATGCCCAGGCCGAGAATGATGGCGCCTGCCTTGCTGCCGAGAACATCCAGCATTTCCTGCAGGGATACCACCTGCTTCCACACTTTCAGCACGATCACCGCATAGCCGATGTTAATAAGATAATAGCCGGCAAGCAGTATCCTGTTGATGGCATCGGCAAGCTGAACGTTGCCGCCGAAGGTGTTGAGAAGGAAAGGACAGCCATTGCGGAAAAGCATATTGCCTACGTACACTATCACAAACAAAGTGATCAGCAGGTACAGGCAATAAGCGAGGACGTTGTAATTCATTTTTTCAGAACTTTCAATAATTATTGAAACATTGCGACAAATTTTTTTACTTCATCAGCTTCATGAACGAGCTCATCAGCCAGTTCTCATCGGCCTTGATCAGCGTTTCCAGGGTACGGTCCGCTTTGCGCGTAAACCGCTCGATCTGCTCGATGGTATCCACAAATGCCTTGATGTTCTTATCACGCTTATCGCCTTCCACCGCTTTCACATCCTCCAGCACCTTAAAGATCGGCTCCAGCTCTCGCTTCCTTCTTTCTTTCGCGATCTGCTTGAACACTTTATAAATATCCTTTTCCGCCACAAAATACTCCTTGCGCTCACCCGGCCTCAATTCTTTCTGCACCAGGCCCCAGTCGATCAGCGTCCGCACGTTCATGTTTGTATTCCCCCTCGAAATATTCAACTCCTCCATGATCTCTTCGGCTGTTAATGCATCAGCGGAAACCAGCAGCAGAGCATGCACCTGCGCCATGGTACGGTTGATCCCCCAGCTGGTGCCAAGGGTTCCCCATGCGCTTATAAACTTTTCCCTGCTCTCTCTCAGTTTCATTTTATGTGATGATTAACGCAACAAATGTAACTCTATTTTTGAACTTTCAAAACTTTCTGAAAGTTTATTTTTAACTGTTTTTTTTCCGGGTTTTATTTCGGTGGTGGTGTGATTAACAGGCCGCTCCTACGGAGCTTGAATACAGGGGTTGTTATGGTGTTACAAACAGAACGCCCCGCTGGGGCTGCAACTGGCTAATGCTGTGTGTCATAATTCGCTCCTCCGGAGCTCCCTAGGTATAGGTTATGGCTTGTGCTATTAATAATATGCTCCTCCGGAGCTTCCCTATGTATGTCCGCTCCGGAGGCGCAGACTGTTTATAGCACGATATGTACAGGAACGTTTTCAAGCGCCGTAGGAGCGACCTGTTACCAGCAACCACAGTACGTGGCTCCGGAGGAGCACATTATTAATAACAAAACGAACCCAACACAACACCGAGCTCCGGAGGAGCGAATTATTAATTAATCTATCATCGTTATGCTTCGTATTGTTACAAGGCCACGACTATCGAAGGGCGTTCAAACCGCTCCGTAGGAGCAGACTGTTTATAGCACGATATTACAACAACGTTTTCAAGCTCCGGAGGAGCGGCCTGTTAACAGCAGCCACAGTAAGTGGCTCCGGAGGAGTACATTATTAATAACAAAACGAACCCAACCCAAACACCGAGCTCCGGAGGAGCGAATTATTACTAACCAAGAGTCAGCCTACACCACCATAAAAAAAGCCCCTGCTTTTCGGCAGAGGCTCTTCTCTAATTCTAAAATAAATTACCTGTTTCCAAGGAGCTGGAAATAATGCCCCTGGTCAAATGTTTTACCGCTGATCGTTTCTGCTTTTATGATCGCGTAATACGTTCCGTCAGGAGAATTGCCGCCGTTCCATCCTTTTGCGATATCATCAGACTGGAACACTTTAATTCCCCAGCGGTTATAGATCGTCATCGAGAATGATTTGATACCGCTACCGGATACCAGGAACTCATCGTTCACGCCGTCACCGTTAGGTGTAAAGATGTTTGGAATGATCAGCTGGCAATCCAGCAGCACATCAATGATCACCGTATCGCTTGTAACATATCCGCACTGATCGGTAACCATCAGCTGGTATACCGTTACTCCCGATACCGTAGGAACGAGCGATGTGCTGATCAGCGTCGGGTTCGGAATAGAATCGGTAATTGATCCGGAAACAACCGACCAGCTGTACATATTATTGCCATAACCTCCGGAAGTTGCACCACTCAGCGATACCGGCTCTCCTACACAGATCACCTGGTTGGATCCTGCATCGGATGCCAGCGGGCCTGAGAACGGAAGTATGCTCACCGTTACACTGTCGGTCACCGGGTTTGCACACGGCCCTGAACCTGTTACCGTGTAGGTTGTCATTGTCATAGGGCTTGCCATCGGATTTGCGATGAACGCATTGCTGAGCGTAGCCGCCGGGCTCCAGCTGTAGTTGGAGGCTCCTGTGGCATTGAGCTGCGTTGGAACGCCCGGACAAATCACCACATCGTTACCCGCATTTACATTCAGTATGACTGAATTGACAGCATTCACCGTGATCACATCGGAGGCGGATCCGGCAGCACACTGGCTTGTTCCGGTCACTGTGTACGTAGTAGGAACCGTTGGGCTCGCTACCGGGTTGGAGATCGTAGTGCTTGAAAGTCCGGTTGCTGGCGACCAAGTATACTGCGATGCGCCGGTTGCATTGAGCTGTGTTGGTGTGCCCGGACAAATAGTTGTATCGGGGCCCGCATTCACCACCAGGGTGGTTACGCTTGCATTTACGTTTATGAAGGCTGTATCGAGGCAACCGCTTACCGTATCCGTTACCACCACCATGTACTGTGTTGTGCCCGCCGGAGGAACCGCGCCGGTCACCTGCGATGATGGATTGAACACGCCTCCGCCAGGGAACCATGCATACGTATAGCGTGAAGAATCGGGCGCTGCACCGCAGTAATGGAACCTGATCTGCGGATGCTCGTTTGCCGTTTGCAGGAACGAAGGAGGCCCGGAACACTGATCAGCACCATCGCTCAGCGAGTAGAGCGTTGATGCGTATGCCGTAGGCGTGCTTGCAGTGCTGCTGTTGGTTGTGTAATTGGCACCCGGGTTCAGCTCGTTGAAGCACACCTCTACTATGACGTTTGAAATTCCGTCCCATTCGAATGCGCCGGTAAACGGATGAGCATTCCAGCCGGTGCTGATGTTATAAGTGCTTGAAGGGAACACATTGAACAACCCGGTTTCAAATGCCGATGGCGTAAGCGGGAAGGTTGTAAGGTTGGTGCAGCCCATGCTGATCGTATAGAAGTGGTAGGTGGTGATACCGCTGATCGCAGTCACGTTGAAATCGAGCTGGTCGATCTTACCTCCGGTGATGCCTGCAGCATTCAGCTCTGCAGCCGTATACAGGAACTGTTGTTTAACAGTGGTGTACCAGTTTCCGTAAGGAGCCGGGTACGATGTGGTGGTGTTGGAGCTTGATCCGGAACCTACAGTTCCCATCATCGCCGCGCTGCAGCCAACCGGGTTAAATCCGCAGGAAGCCGGCACGCTGCTTCCGAACAGCGTGGTGAGGGTTACGGTATCCCCGAGGCATACGGAGGTGTCAGAAGCCGTAAGAATAGGATTCGGAGGGTAATTTGCCGCGATGGTGATGTCAACCGTGTCTTTCTTAACACAACCCAGCGGACTGGTCAGCGTAAGCACATAGGAGTATGATCCCGGTGTTGTGATGGTAGCTACCGGATTCGGAACAGAGGTGCCGCTCAGGTAGGTTCCCGGCGACCATGAATACGTGTATGATCCCGATGGTGTTGCCGTGGTGTTCAGCAATACCGGCTGCGTTAAGCAGGAGCTGGTTGTGCTCTGCGTTACATTGAATGTATAGTCGGGAACAACCGTAACAGTTACCGTATCCTTGTTCACACAGGTTCCGCTCAGGTCGCTCGTTACTTCATACACAGTGGTTGCGCTTGGCGAAGCAACAGGGTTCGCACAGGGGTTGCAGGAGAAATTTGTTCCCACAACCATCGGTGGCCCGCTGATCACAGCCCAGTTGAACGTATTACCGCCTGTTCCGTTAAGGGTGGCTGTCTGCGATCCGCAGATGGTCTTATCACCGCCGCCCAATGTGCGCGGCTGTACTTGTATGTCGTACACAAAGGTTTGCTGTCCCGGTACCGGGCATGCGCCATCGTTCACGGTGATGCTGAATGTTGTGTTGGTATTGGCGCTTCCGGCAGGAGCTACCCAGCTGATGGTTGCAACTGCGGGATTTCCACCCGAAACGCTGATGGTTGCTCCCGGCAACACGGTTGAAAGGTTGGTGAAAAGCGTGAGGCTGTCGCCGGCATTCGCATCGTTGTATGTCGCATTGAAGGTAAAGTTGGATCCTTCACACAGCTCTATTGAGAAAGGCCCTGTTTGCACAGCGGAACCGGTCATTCCCGTGATGGCTCCTGCCGCGGGATCGGGAACCACGTTGGAGCAGGTCTGCACAATGAACTGGATATCCCTCATTACTGTTCCGATGAGGTTTCCGTTACTGTCGTACTCCTGCACGCGCACCACCACCACAAAGTTTCCGAGCGTGGTTGGCGTAAAGGTGAGCATCCCGGTTGTAGGGTTCAGAACGATCCCCGGAATAGGTGATGTTGCCGAGTAGCCCGGTGAATAGGTAAGAGGTGTAGCACCTGCGTCCATTGCGCCGATGAGTGAATAATAAAGGGAGTCGCCGTCTGTTTCAACAACACCGTAGCTGTAATTCACAAGCTGTCCCTGGCACACATAAGGGATCGGCTGTGCGGTAAATGCCGGTGAGTTGTTGCAGGCTGCAGTAGCGCTGTTGAGCGTAGCTTCGATATAGCTGCCGAATGAAGAGGGTGAAACAAGATTAAGGATCGCCGCGTTTCGGCAGCAGGTTGTCCAGCTCATCGTCCATGTATCGCAGGGAGGCGCCAGGGTTACGGTGCCTGTAAAGCTGAATACCCACATTCCCGGCAGCGTTCCGCCGTTACAGGTACTGTTATTGATCTGTGAAGGGCATAGCTGTGAGATCTCGGTACCACCCGGATTTGTAACGTTCACCGTAGCTGTAGCGCTTCCGCCGCAGGTGCTGGTAAAGTTGATCGTTTGGCTTGCACCGGGATCGAACCCAAGACAATCTACAAATAAATTCAGGTTGATCTGGTACTGGTTTCCTCCAAGGCACACATAGCTAAGGTCACCCCCGGCAATGTGAGAGGCTTTTGCCTGTCCGATGAAAAGAAAACAAAGTAAGGATAGTGCTGTAATTATTTTTTTCATTGTGTTTGTTTTGTCTGCCGTTATCTGAGATGCAGAATTTAATAATCTAAAAAAGATAATCCTTTGCTAAAATAGTCTTTTTATTTAAATCACAATGGCAGCGAAGATATATCCTGCTGCCATTGTGATCTTTTCAATTCGTTGCTTTAGTTTGCGAGTACCTGTACGTACCCTTTCTCTTCCATTTCCTTTCCGTCCGCGGATTTTATTTTCAGGATATAGTAGTAGGTTCCGTCCTGTGCCGCGTTGCCGTTGATGTTTCCGTCCCAGCCGCTGTTGGCATCCCCGTTCCATTCATAGATCTTTTTGCCCCACCTGTTAAAGATGGTTCCACTCAGATCGCTTACGCCTGTTGAGATGATCCTGAACACATCGTTGTGGCCATCACCGTTCGGTGTGAAGATGTTTGGTATTGCCACCACCGATTCTTCAAACACCTCGATGGTGAATGTTGCCGAATCGATGCAAGGAAAACCGCCGTCCGCGTAAAGCGTTACGGTGTATGTTCCGTTGTTTGAATAGATGGTTGAAGGGTTTGCAGCGAAGGATGTGGATCCGTTGCCGAAATCCCAGATGTAATTGGTAGCACCTGTTGATGTATTGTTAAATGTAACGGTAAGCGGTTTCGGGCCCGATGGAGGACTTGCCGTGAAGGATGCATCGATGTTGATGAGCTGTCCTACGGAAACCGTTTGTGTAGAGGTACATCCCAATGCATCCGTTACCAGCACATTGTATGTTCCCTGGCTGAGCGGTGCGAAAGTGGTGCTGCTTTGTCCGGCGCCGCCATTCAATGAATACGTGTAAGGGCCTGTTCCGCCGGTGATAGCGCCAACGGTGATGGATCCGTCATTGTTGGAGCAGGTTTCATCGGTAACGCTTGACGCTGCGATGGACATTGAATTGCTCACGGTCACTGTAACCGAATCCATATCGGTACATCCGGCAGCATTGGATGCTGTTACATAATAAGTAGTGGTTGTGGAAGGCGTTGCCACAGGGTTTGCAGAAGTGCTGCTGCTGAGGCTGCCTGCCGGTGTCCAGAAATAAGTTCCGCCGCCTGTTACGCTCAATGTTGTGGAAGCGCCGTTACAGATGCTAACATCCGCGCCGGCAGTAGCAACAGGAACCGGGTTAACGGTAATGGTCACCTGTGCTGTTGCAGAGCAGAAGCCTGCGCCCATTACTGTTACAGTATAAGTTGTGGTAGTTGTCGGCGTTGCAACCGGGTTCGCAATGGTTGTGCTGCTCAATCCGGTGGCAGGCGACCAGGAGTACGTTCCGCCTCCCGTAGCATTCAGCGTTGTGGAGCTGCCGATGCAAATGCTCGTGTTCGGGCCTGCATTGGCCGATGGGATCGGGTGTACAACCACTGTCACCGTATCGCTGCCCATACAACCGTTAAGGTCGGTACCGGTTACGGTATACAAGGTGGTGGTGGTCGGTGTTGCGATCGGGTTTGGAATGTTCGCGTTGTTCAGCGTTGCTGCAGGCGACCATACATAAGTATTTGCGCCGGATACGGAAAGGTTCGCGTTAGAGCCGCTGCAGATCGACAGTGAAGCGCCAGCGTTCACCACAGGCAATGCATTGATGCTTACCGTAACGAATGCCGTATCGGAGCAGCCTGTTCCGGCCGTCCCGATCACTGTATACGTTGTTGTTCCGGTTGGTGTGGCAACAGGATTTGAAATAGTATCGCTGCTTAAGGTAGCAGATGGCGACCATACATACGTAAGCGCACCGCTTGCACCCAGCGTGGTGCTTGCGCCCGCGCAGATGGTAGTGTTTGGGCTTACCGCGATCGTTAAGCCATTCAGGCTCACAGATACGGTATCGGTGTTTACACAGCCGTTCACATCCGTTCCCGTAACCACATAGGTGGTAGGAGAAGAAGGAGATGCCACAGGATTAGCAATGGTGGAATCGCTCAGGCTTGCTCCCGGCGACCAGCTGTAGGTGCTTGCGCCGGTAGCGTTCAGCGTACCGCCCGCGCCGAAGCAGATGCTCAGGTCGCTGCCTGCGCTTACCGTAGGCAGCGGGTTAACGGTTACAACAACAGAATCCGAAGAAACACAACCCGAGGCATCGGTTACTATAACCGTATATGTTGTAGTGGTGGTAGGGCTAGCAACAGGGTTGAAAATTGTGGAATCGCTGATGCTTGTCGTTGGAGTCCAAGCATAAACTGTTCCTCCCGATGCCCCTAAGGTTGTGTTATTTCCTGTACAAATACTTGTATTTGATCCGGCATCTGCGATCACTGCAGGTGTTACCGTAACGGTTACCGAATCGGTTGCCATACAGCCGGTAGCGCTGTTCGATACCACTACGGTATACGTGGTGGTGGAAGCCGGGTTTGCAACCGGGTTTGCGATAGCAGGATCGCTGAGGCCTGTCGCCGGCGACCACGCATAGGTGTCGCCACCGCTCGCATTCAGCGTTGTGCTGGTGCCCGGACAAATAGAAACGTTAGGGCCTGCATCGGCAGCAGGGTTAAGGATGATCACCGATACTGTATCAGATGCCGCGCATCCTACCGAATTTGTAATTGTTAATGTGTAGGTGGTTGTAACTGTTGGTGTTGCTGTTGGAGTAAGGATGGTTGAATCGTCGAGCGTAGCGCCCGGGCTCCAGGAATAGGTTCCTGCGGAGCCGTTACCGCCAAGCATGATATTGTCGCCGCTGCACAATCCGGAAGGAAAGCCGGCGTCCACTAATGGCGCGGGGTTCACTCCTACCGTAACGGTATCCGATCCCATACAGCCGAATGCGCCTGTAACGGTAACGGTGTAAGTGGTGGTGGTGCCCGGACTGGCTACCGGGTTGGCGATATTAGGATCACTGAGGCCTGTGGCCGGCGACCATGAATAGCTGAGGCCTCCGGCTGCAGCGTTGAGCGTGGTGGAAGAGCCAAGACAGATCGGTGTGTACGGGCCCGCATCAACAGGCATATTGATGGAATTCACAACTACGGTATCGGTGTTCGGTCCGCCGGGTCCGCAGCCGCTCGGGCCTGTCACCTCAGCATAATAATACTGCGGAGATGCCGGCGGTGTAACGGTAATAGAAGGGCCTGTGCCGATCAATGTATTCGATGGTAATATGTACCAGTTGATGCTGTAGGTTGCGGCGCCGTTCGGGGTGTATCTCCAGCCTTCGTTGCTGGCGGTCCACTGCGTACTGTTGCGCCCCGGAACCACGTATGCAACGGTACCTGCTGCATTGTGAAGTCCCTGCACGGCAGTACCTCCCGCCCATGATGTACAGTTCGGCTTGGTTACGAGGTAATTCTCGATCACGTTTGAAGTTTCATAAATAACGATCTGGAAAGTTCCGTGTGTGGTTGTACAGGAATACATCGGGATGTTGTTCCAGTTCACCACCAGCTTCCTGTTGGGTGCTGTTCCAAGCGTCTGGTAATTGATGTAAGGACCGCCTGCGATGCCCGGGTTCCAATCCTGCCATGGGCCCATGATGCAATTCTTCGGCACTGTTGCGGCAGTTGAAGGAATGGTGGCGGATGTGTAGGTTGTAGGCTGCGATGAGAATGCCAGCCAGCCGTTGGAGCCGATATAGAACTGTGTGTAGCTTGTTCCGAAAAAGCAGAAAGAGAATCCGATCGGCAAAGGACCCACCTGGGAGTCGTCTGTTGCGGAAGTGCTTGTTCCGCCGGTTAATGGCGCAGGTGCAAACGGAATGCTTGTGATAGCGTAGCTATTCGTTGGCAAGCTGCCCGGAGCTCCGCCGGAACCCGGCGCGGTGACCGTTGCCGTTAAATTAGCTGATCCGCCGGTACAGAGTGTTGTTACTTCCGGCGATGCATCTATCAATTGCGCGAACAGCTGACCCGATCCGAGAAATGCTATTGCGAGTATTGTGGCTAATCTTTTCATTCAATCTGATTTTTTTAAGTTAACGGGGATAAAAGTACGAAAAAGCAACCTATCTGACTAAGTTAATTTCTCCTTTTTGACTGAACTTTTTTCCGTCCAGTCCTTCCGCGGTGATTATATAGGTGTAGTTGCCGGCAGGGGCCGGATTTCCCGCGCTGTTGTGGCCGTCCCAGCGGAACTCGGGCTGTTCGGAGCTGATAACAAGCTCGCCTTTTGCATTGAGGATCCGGATGGACATTTGCGAGATGCTGCGGCTGTTAATGACGAACGCATCGTCCACCCCGTCGTTATTGGGTGAAAGCACAGTACGCCTCAGGGTTGTACCGGGTACAACGCCTGAAGCGTATTCTGAATTTTTTTGAGCTGAGATCGCCGAGGGGAGTAACAACGGGAACAGCAGAGGTATTATAAGTTTCATTGGCGTTGGCCGTATCACCTGGTGAGGTTAATTCTTCCTTTCTGATCGAACTTTTTGCCATCAAGTCCTACTGCGTTCACAATGTAAAAATAGGTTCCCTCCTTGGCGGGCTTGCCGCTGAGATCCTTGCCATCCCATTGTCCTTTGGTGCCCTGCCATTTATAAATGGTTTTACCGCTTTTATCAAAAATCACAACATCCATGTTGGAGATATCCTGGCTGTTGAATTTGAACACATCGATCTCGCCATCGCCGTTTGGCGAAAAGGTAGTAGGGATGGATGAAATGGAGGAGTTACCGGTCACTTCGATCTTTACGCTGTCGAGAGAGGGTTTGCCGTCGGCCCCGATGGAGGAGAGCACGATCGTGTAAACGCCCGGAACATCATATATGTGAACGGGATTAACACCTGTTTCTTTCTGGCCGTCGCCGAAATACCATTTATTGATCTTCCCGGTACCGGCGTTGGAAACGTTTACGATGAGCGGAACAGTACCGCCGATAGGAGTTGCGGAGATGGAAGCTACGGCAAGATTGGAATACTCGCTGATCACCTCGTTGATCTTCTCTTTTTTAATTGTGATGGTGCCTTTATTAGAAGCGTCATCGCTTTGCTTGTTCTCCTCTTTCACGGCAGGCTGAGGCTTTTCAGAAGCAGGCTTTCCGGTAGATAAGAATTCTTTTATCTCGTCAGGGGCCACAGGCTTCGGCTTTTCAACAACAGTTTTAGGCGCCGGGGCGCTTTCAGCCACAGGCTTGGTTTGAGGCTTGCCTCCCCAGTTCATGATCACCACGGTGCTGATCACAGCTGCCGCAGAAGAGATCACCGCCACAATGGTGTTGGTGCCGATCTTATTGAGCAATGCTTTTCCCAAAAGCCCGATGCCGACACCCTTTAAGGCTGTCTGTATATTCGACCATACTCCCGGACTTACTTCTGCTTCAAAATTCTCGAATGAGTCCTTGAACAGATCTTCAATATCGTTTTTCTTCATAATGTCACTCCCGGTCTATCGGGATAATTTTTTGTAAATGAGCTTTGGCCCTTGAGTATTGGGATTTGGAGGTTCCTTCCGAGATCCCGAGCATATCACCTATTTCCTTGTGAGAGTAGCCTTCAATGGCATACAGGTTAAATACTGTTCTGAACCCGGTGGGAAGCGTTTGTATGATCTTCAGCAGGTCCTTCGCAGCAAAGCTTTCGCTCATATAGTTGCTTGAAGGAAGCATGAATTCGACACTCTCCAGCTCTATGTTTTGTTTCAGTTTCTTATTTTTACGGATATTGGTCAGCGCAGTGTTGACCATTATCTTTCTTATCCAGCCCTCCAGCGATCCCGAGCCCCTGAATGTTTCGATGTTCTGAAACACGCTTACGAAGCCGTTCTGCACCACATCCTCCGCTTCCTCATGATTATCGCAGTAGCGGAGGCACACCCCCATCATCTTCCTCGAGAAACGTTCGTACAGGTGCCTTTGAGCAATGGCATCTTTTTTAATGCAACCTTGTACTATTTGCTCATCGGTCATAACGTTTGTCTAATAGTTCAGACACAAAGTTGCAACATTTGGTTGCACAGCGTATGAAATTTTTATTTTTTATCAACAAATGTTTATCTAACCAAAAACAATAGCACTTTTGAAGAATGGGAAAGAATTTTAAAAGTAAAAAGCAGGGAAAGAAAAAGAGTCATTTTTTCGAGGAAATTCTGAATGTCCTCAGCAAAAACCCCAGTAAAAGCTTTAACTACAAGCAAATAGCTTCCGAGCTCAATATCACCGACCATTCTCAGCGCATGCTCATCACAGCCATCCTGGAGGAGCTCGAAACCAACGATGCAGTATCGCAGGTGGAGCGCGGAAAATTCAGGCTGAAATCGACAGAACGCTTCATTACCGGCAAGGTGGATATGACCGCTTCCGGAACCGCCTATATCATTTCCGAGGAGTCGGAAGACGATGTGCTGGTGACCCAGCGCAAAACAAAAAATGCGCTGCATGGCGACATTGTGCGTGTATTGCTTTACCCAAAGAAAAAAGGCAAGCAGGAAGGCGAGATCGTAGAGATCGTGGAGCGTGCGAAGACCGAATTTGTAGGAACGGTGCAGCTTTCGCCGCGCTTTGCATTCCTGGTGCCGAGCAATAACAAAATGCACGTGGATATTTACATCCCGCTCGAGAAGCTGAACGGGGCAAAAGACGGGCAGAAAGCCATCGCTAAAATAACGGAATGGCCG
>Ga0157372_10002425_pt1 | contig 20189 bp, 16 predicted proteins | sample C55metaG_FD_115307 | JGI IMG/M metagenome (GOLD analysis project Ga0157372, IMG submission 115307) | Corn rhizosphere microbial communities from Kellogg Biological Station, Michigan, USA - C5-5 metaG | ecosystem: Host-associated > Plants > Roots > Rhizosphere > Soil | place: USA: Michigan... | reverse complement strand
GCTGGTATAAGTAAAAATGTGTCCCTGGTTACCACTGTTGCTGAAAAGCGAGCCGTTGTAATAGCCCTTCAGCCAAACAAACAGTAATTCGGCATTTATATTCACGTTCAGTTTTTTGGTGATGGGATAATTCACATTCAGATCAAAGCCCCAGTTTTTGTTCGAGCCCACATTAGCGTAAGTGGTAGTAGTAACTCCTGCGGTATCAACCGAGGCTAAATTTTGTACCGTGTTATTGGCAAATGAGTAATTGGTGCTCAGGTTGATGGAGCCTTTGGCAAAATTGCTATAACCCAGCTCAAAATTATTGGTTACCGCGGCCCTTAGGTTAGGATTACCAACGTTACGGTATTGCGGGTTGGATTGATCAGTATATGGGTTAAGCTGGTAAATACCGGGGCGTTGGATGCGTTGGGTAAAACCAAGCGTGAGACTGCTGCTTTTCAGGCTCCGTTGTACCGATACCGAGGGCACAAAATTATCATAGTTTTGGTTAACGGTTGGTTTCCCTACCGCGAAATCGGCGTTAACCGTGGTATGTTCCAACCGCATACCGCCTTTAAAAGCCCATTTGGTTAACTTAACGGAATAGGAGTTGTATACACCATAAATATTTTGTTTATAGGTAAAATTATTCACCTGCGCTGTATCGGCGTGATACTCATTATCAACGTCGCTTTTTACGTCGGTATTAAACTGGCTATAGTTATTGCGCAGCGTTGCTTTACCACCGGCCTCAACAGTAAGAATTTTGGAAGGTTGGATATAATCTAACTGAAAAGCATGCTGCTTTGAACCTGAGTTATTGTATTGCCTGTAATCTTTAGGGACACCTTCGCCGCTAAAGTCATTACCTTTTGTGGCTTCGCTGGTTTGAAGATTGTTATTATAATTGTATTTGTAGGATACGGTAAGCAGCTGCTCCTTGTTTTTTTTAAAGCCTAACTGGTAATTCAGCCCCACATCCGATCCTTTAAATTCGCCTGTGCCATTGTTAAACAAACGGTAAAATTGCGTAACAGCATCGGCGCTATCGCGTTGGGTAGTAACCTGATAATTATGCTGATTGCTTTTGCCATGATAAAAATCAAACATGCCGGTAATCAGGTTCAGGGTATCTACCTCATAACTTAACTCACCGCTGCCATACAGGTTTTTGCCAGTGTTGCCCCTTGTACCTGTTTGACTAAGTGTTGACTGCGGATCGGTTGACTGTGGCTTAAAAAAAGTGGTCATGTTCTCGAACGATGACGTACGCAAGGGCCTGTAGTTATAACCGGCATAGCCGCTAAAACCAAACTTCCCTTGCTTCAAGGTAAGGTTAACATTGCCCCGTTCACCATAAACACTATTGTACCCCGTATTGATACTTACGTTATACCCCTGGTCCGCATTTTTTTTGGTGATGATATTGATGATCCCCGCAAGGCCTTCGGCATCATATTTTGCGGGTGGCGTGGTGATTACTTCTATCTTTTCAATATTGGCAGCGGGCATGGATTTCAGCACATCCGATGGGTTCTTGGCCATCATGGCCGATTCCTTTCCATTGATCAGGATCTTGTAATTATCATTACCCCGTAGTTTGATAGCGTCGTTGCCATCAACAGAAAGTAAAGGGACTTTCCGGATCATATCCAGCGCGGTGATAGACTTACTTTCCGGGTCGGCGGTTACATCATAGCTCAGGCGGTCGACCTCCTGTTTCATTACCGGCCTTACGGCGGTAACGGTAACTTCTTTCAATTGTTTGCTCGATGCCGAAAGCAGGATCCGGCCTGCATTAAATATATTATTTGTAAGTTTTACCGGGATAGTTTTGGTGGCGTAACCAATAAAAACAGCAACTAACTGGTAAGTTTTACCTTCGGGTGCTTTTAGTTCAAAACTGCCATCGTCTTTAGCCAGCGTGCTTTTTACCGGGGCTTTGGTGGCGGCATCCTGGAGCGCAACAGTAACATATCCCATAGGTTTGTTATTAGCCGAATCAATGATAATACCTTTTACAGTAATATTAGGAACTGCCGGAGCGACGGGAGCTTTTGTTTGAGCAAATAAGAAGGTAGAAAAGCAACAGCAAAGTACCGTTAGCAGGATTTGTTTCATAAGGTTATTTAGGTTTACAAGACGTAAGTACATACCCGTGCGTTACAACACGAATTACGATTTGAACGGAATTTTAACTAAAATATTAGTTTGTAACGACGTTGTTACTTATTATAACGAGTCATGGTAAGTTCGGTTCCAATAGTTGCAAAACTCTTCACCATCTCTATCGAACGATCGATCAATGCAGGCAGTTCGGGCTGTTCGTCTTTATCAAACGGGCTCAGCACAAAATCAACCTGGCGGCCTTTGGGGTAATTATCACCAATGCCAAAGCGCAAACGGGCGTAGTTATTGTTGCCAAGCACCTCTTCAATATTTTTAAGGCCGTTATGCCCGGCGGCACTGCCTTTGGGTTTTAAGCGTAAGGTACCCAGCGGCAGGGCAAGGTCATCCACGATAACTAAAACATTCCCCACCGGAATTTTCAGGTCTTTCATCCAGTAGCTCAGGGCTTTTCCGCTCAGGTTCATATAGGTAGTAGGTTTAATGAGGCAAAGCGTACGGCTTTTGAACGATACCTCGGTATAATAAGCTAAGCGTGAGTTTTGAAACCTCGCTCCCTCTTGCCTGGCCAGTTCATCCAACACCATAAAACCTATATTATGCCGTGTATCTGCATACTCCGGACCAATATTTCCTAAACCTACAATTAAATATTTCATGCCCCCTGGCCCCCTAAAGGGGGAATTATGAAGCTATCCAAACCAACAATACAATCGTCATTGCGAGGTACCAAGCAATCGCAAACTGTACAGGGCGGACCTCCTAATCGGGGATTGCTTCGTACCTCGCAATGACGTGATGGTTATCTTTCAGAAATGCTCCGAGTAATTAATTAAATTTTTATGCGAAGATATTGTTTATTGCTCAAACAAAAACAGCGATAGAATTACTCTACCGCTGTTTTTAATTTCACCTCTTGTTCCCCCTTCAGGGGTTAAGGGGGTTATTTTTTACCTTGAGCTGCTTCCTGCTCTGCCTGACGTAATGCACGTGAGGTAGTTACAGAAACAATGGTATCTTCTTTAGCGTTGGTGATCACTAAGTTATCTAATTTAATATCAGATACTTTTACTGATTTACCAACTTCAAGAGATTCGATGCTTACTTCAATAGCATCAAGATGATCTTTAGGAAGCGCTTTGATACGCAGTTTCCTTAATTTTTGAACCAGCTTACCACCTACTTTAACACCTGGAGAAGTACCGGTTAATTTTACCGGGATCTCGATGGTGATAGGTTTTTTCTCATCTAACAATAAAAAGTCAATGTGAGTGATTTTTTCAGTTAGTGGGTGGAACTGGATGTCCTGGATGATAGCTTGTGATTTAACACCGGCAATTTCAAGATCGATGAAATGAACAACCGGAGTATAAACAACGGCCCTCAAATCAGCTGCGGACACAGAAAAGTGGGTCTGGGTAGCACCACCATAAAGAACTGCAGGCACCTGGCCATTGTAACGCAGCTCTTTCGCGTCTCTTTTCCCTACGTTCTCTCTTAGAGAACCGCTAATAGCAATTGATTTCATTTTTATTTATTTGTTTATTTATTTGTAGTCCATGGTCGATAGTCAATAGACCATAGATTTATTTTTATTCTAACTAATCAACCACAGCCATGGACTATCGACCACTGACTATGGACTTAAAACTAATCCACCTTAAACAAGGTACTAATCGAACCGTGTTCGTTTACGTTGCTTATCGCTTTTGCAAACAGTTCGGCGGTTGAAAGCACCCTTATTTTAGGGCTGCTTTGTTTAAGCGGGATTGTATCTGTAACTATCAGTTCAGTCAATGCCGAGTTTTCGATAGTTTCATAAGCCTTACCTGATAATACCGGGTGTGTACAAACCGCACGTACGCTGCGTGCACCACGCTCCATGATCAGTCCGGCTGCTTTCGCTAACGTACCTGCGGTATCGCAAATGTCATCAATCAGTACTATGTCCTGATCGGTAACATCACCTATCAGCGTCATGGCTTCAATTTCGTTGGCACGTTTACGGCGTTTATCGCAAATTACCACTTCGGCATTAAAGAACTTGGCAAAGCTGCGGGCCCTGTATGAACCGCCCATATCAGGCGATGCGATGGTAAGGTGACCTAAGCCAAGGCTTTTAATATAAGGTACAAAAATGATAGAAGCATCCAGGTGATCAACCGGAACATCAAAAAATCCCTGGATCTGCGCTGCGTGCAAATCCATGGTCATGATGCGGTTAATACCGGCTGCAACCAACAGGTTAGCTACCAGCTTTGCACCAATGGCAACACGGGGTTTATCTTTCCTGTCCTGACGGGCCAAACCAAAGTAAGGTATAACGGCGTTTACATAATGTGCTGAAGCGCGGCGGGCGGCATCAATCATCATGAGTAACTCCATTAAATTATCGGTAGGCTGGTGGGTAGACTGGATCAGGAAAACATCGCATCCCCTTACAGATTCATTAAAATGCGGCTGGTATTCGCCATCGCTAAAACGCGATATCACAACTTCGCCTAACTCACGACCATAAGCATCAGCTATAAGATGCGCAAGTTCCTGCGAACCTGATCCTGAAAATAATTTAACCGGGTTAAATTGTAAGGGCATTTTGATTTTGAATTTGGGATGTTCGATTTCGGATCTTACCTGTCCTTCACCGTTGATCTTTTACAAATACAACCGTTATAAAACACAATTCGGATTTCAAGTTTTCCAATCAGAATAAATCCGAAATTGAAAATCCGAAATCCGAATTTTATTGTTGCCCGACCAGGATTCGAACCTAGACAAACGGTACCAAAAACCGTCGTACTACCATTATACTATCAGGCAATCTCCTTTGGTTTGTTTTACTCCCCGAAAAGGAATGCAAATATAGCGCGAATATTTGATTCTCAAAATAGAATTTTAAAAAAGTTTATTATCAACTCAAACACAGTAAAATAAAATACAAATGCGCTTCAAAACGCCTCTTTTAATGGCAACATCCCAATAGTTTTATTATTTTCGGCTGCTTTAAACCTGTTTTTTAGATAGCATCCGAACATGAATTACAAAAAACTCAACAATATATTTGGCTGGGTGGCCTTTATCATTGCCACGGTAACTTACATTTTAACCCTTGAGCCATCATCAAGCTTTTGGGATTGCGGCGAATTTATAGCCTGTATCTATCGCTTACAGGTAGCCCACCAACCCGGCGCGCCCCTGTTTACCATCATTGGCAAGGTATTTACCCTGCTATCCATGGGCGATAATACCAAAGTTGCTTATTGGGCCAACATGGCATCGGCCCTGGCCAGCGGTGCTACCATCATGTTCCTGTTTTGGACCATTACCGCCCTTGCTAAAAAACTATTGGTTAAAACAGAAGAGCAACTTAATTCAACCAACCTGATCCTCATCATTGGTTCGGGCCTTGTTGGTGCTTTAGCCTATGCATGGTCGGATACTTTTTGGTTTTCGGCCGTTGAATCAGAGGTTTATGCGCAATCGTCCCTTTGCACCGCGGTAGTATTTTGGGCGATATTAAAATGGGATGCCCATGCCGATGAACCTCATGCCGACAGGTGGATAGTTTTTATCGCCTATGTAATGGGCCTTTCCATCGGTATTCACTTATTAAACTTACTGGTGATCCCGGCTATCGGTTTGGTGATCTATTTCCGCAGGGTAAAAAATGTTACTACAAAAGGCACACTGCTTACTTTTTTGGTAAGTGTTGTGGCACTGGCATTTGTACTTTGGGGCGTTATACAATACACCGTAAAAGGCGCGGCTTTTTCCGATCTGCTTTTTGTAAATACTCTGGGAATGGGCTTTGGCAGTGGTGCGGTGGTGTTTTTTGTACTGCTCATTATTACCATTGTTGCAGGCATTTACTATACTATAAATCCTGTTAAACCTGCCATTATTTTAGCGGCCGTATGCTTTGTATTGATATTAGGCATCAGCGGCGGTATTATTGGTTTAATAGTAAGCGCGGGTATTTTAGCGCTGCTGGAGTATGTAGTAAAAATCCGCGAAAAGCGTTTCGCGCTTAACAGCTTTTTAATTTGCCTGCTGTTTATCCTGTTTGGCTACAGTTCATTTGTGATGATCGTGGTACGTGCAAAGGCTAGCCCTAACCTGAATAACAGCGACCCGGAAAATGCTTTTGCCTTAAACAGCTATCTTAACCGCGACCAATACGGCGATACCCCGTTATTGTACGGACAGTTTTTTGATTCGGAAGCTACAGCACAAACCGAAGGCGCTAACATTTACCGCCGCGGGGCAACCAAATACGAAGTTGCCGGTAAAAAACTCAATACCGTTTATGACCGTAATACCATATTCCCAAGGATGTTCAGCGATAAGCCCGGCCACCCGGAATTTTACCGTGAGTGGACAGGCCTTGGCGAAAGCGAACACCCTACCTTTGGCTCAAACATCAGCTTTTTTGCCAAATGGCAGATCAATCAAATGTATACCCGCTATTTCCTGTGGAACTTTGCCGGCAGGTCTAATGATCTTGACGGTCAGAGTTTAAATTCAGGTGCCGACGGCGAATGGATCAGCGGATGGAACTTTAACAAACCCCTTCCGTATTCGGTTACCGAAAGCAAAAGTTATAACCGCCTGTTCTTTTTACCGCTTATCATTGGCTTGTTTGGTGCGGTATTTCATTTTGCGCGCAACCAACGCGAAGCCGGGGTTGTTGCTATCCTGTTTGTTTGTACCGGTTTAGCTATTGTGCTTTACCTTAACCAGGATCCACTGCAACCCCGTGAGCGTGATTATGCTTATGCAGGCTCCTTTTATGCCTTTGCCATATGGATAGGTTTGGGCGTGATAGGCATTGCCGATTTGTTAAGCAAAAAGCTGAATGCAAAGGTTAGCGCCATTATCTCTACAGTGGTTTGTTTACTGGCCGCTCCTTTATTAATGGCCAACCAGGAATGGGACGATCATGACCGCTCAACCAAGCTTACCCCCCATGATATGGCTTATAACTATCTTAATTCATGCGCACCAAATGCCATTTTGTTTACTTATGGCGATAATGATACCTACCCGCTTTGGTACATACAGGAGGTTGAAAATGTACGACCCGATGTGCGTATCGTAAACCTGAGCTTGCTGGGCACCGACTGGTACATCCGCGGTATGAAAAACAAGATGAACGAATCGGAACCATTGCCGATCAGTATGCCGAATGATAAATTTAAACCGGGCGTACGTGATGTGATCTACTTTAGCGATCAAAAAATTGCGGGGGCTACCGAGCTGAAAGATGTTTTCGATTTCATTACCTCTGATAAAAAAGAAGCTATGGTTGAGTATAACAATGGCGATGTTGCCAATTACCTGCCAACCAATAAATTCAAACTAACGGTTAACGCTGATGAGGTTATTAAAACAGGCTCTGTACCAGCAGCCAATAAAGATAAAATAGCCCCGGAAATGGACTGGACATTTAACGGTCGTTACGTTACCAAGGATGTACTGGCAATGATGGATATCCTGAGCCATAACAACTGGAAACGGCCTATTTATTTTTCGGTTACTGTACCTAACAGTAATATGATCGGCCTGGATAAATATATGTATAACGAAGGCTTCGCTTACCGTTTACTGCCATTAAAACCGGATACAGCCGTTGGGCCGCTTGAAGCCAGCAACATCGGTAAGATGTATGAAAACATGATGACCAAATACAAATGGGGCAACATGAAAAACGCCAGCTATCTTGATCACGAATCAATGACGATGTTTTACCCGCTTATCACCAGGCTTTATTCAACCCTGGCCGATGACCTGGCCAAAGCCGGCAAACCTGATTCGGCCCGTAAAGTACTTAAAAAATATGATGAGGTAATGCCAACCACTATTAACTCATTAGAGATAGCGGTACGTAAATATTATATGATTGAAAACGCTTACCGTTTAAACGATATTCAGCTTGGCAACAAACTGGCTAACCTGGTTGATGACTATGTAAGCAATCAGCTTGATTACAGCTACGCACTATTCCAAAAAGGCGAAACCAACCTCGAAAACCGTGACCTGCAATATTCCATGCAGATATTAGGTGGCTTGGTTGAGTTTAGCAAGCAATACAAGCAGCCGCAACTATTCAATAAATTCAGCACGCAGCTGAGCGGCTTTGAAAAGAAATTTGGGGTGACGGGTAAAAAGTAAGTCTCCTTTTCAATTTTTGAAAATGCCCACCGGTGAGGAGGGCATTTTTTTATCTACACGAGAGCTGGTCGAAGTTTAGCGTCAGCGTAACTTCGACCTAAAACAGCTCAAGCTTTCAGCTTGAATGTCCTTGCCTAAAAGAATTAAAGCGAGCATGTTAACCTGAGTCGCGGAAGCAGGATGCTTCCGCGATTTTAGGTCGAAGTTACGCTGACGCTAAACTTCGACCGGTGACAGGGCTTACAATTATTATTTCTTTAATTTACCGATATTCCTGTGGAGTTTAACCAAAACATCATGGTTATTTATTGTTTATACTAAGCGTAATATATATTTGCCACAATGAAGATCCTGCTCATAGAAGATGAACCCAAACTGGTATCCATTATTCAGCGCGACCTAACTGCCGAAGGCCACGAAGTAAGCGTTGCCCTTGATGGTACAACCGGGTTGGATATGGCTATGAAAATGGATTTTCAATTGATCATCCTTGATATCATGTTGCCGGGTATTAATGGCATTGAGGTTTGTCGCCGCTTACGGCAGGCCAATCAAAATGCTGCTATATTAATGCTTACGGCACTCGGTACTACCGAAAACGTAGTAGTAGGCCTCGACAGCGGTGCCGATGATTATATGGTTAAACCCTTCAGCCTGGCCGAGCTTAACGCCCGCATCCGGACGTTAGCCCGCCGCAATACCAATCTTGCACAGCCGCCAAACGTGATACAAATTGCCGACCTGGTAATTAACGGCGACGAAAAATCGGTTAAGCGCGGCGATAAAACCATCGACCTGACAGCTACGGAATATCGCCTGCTGGAGTTTCTGGCTAAAAATAAAAACCACATGCTTAGTCGCATTGAGATATTGGAGCATGTTTGGAACATTGATTTTAATATGGGAACCAACGTGGTTGATGTATATATTAACTACCTGCGCAAAAAGGTGGATAAAGATTTTGACAACAAATTGATCCACACGGTTATTGGCATGGGCTATATTTTAAAAAATAACGCAGCCTAAATGAGCATCCAGAAAAAAGTAGCGTTGTTGTTCCTGGTGCTAACAGTGTCGGTAATATTGATATTCAGCAGCGCCATTTTTTATTTTGTACACCAGTTTACCTTCGATGATTTTTATAAACGGCTTGAGACCCGTGTAAATATCTCCTCCCAGATCCATCATCTGAATGATCGCGACAGCCTCGGCATGTACCGTGAAATTCGCCAGCGCTATCTGGAACGCCTCATAGCCGAAAAGCAATACATCATTAAACCTGATATTTACACAAAAGGCAAAACGGTGACAGGTGTTCCGCGCCAATTAATAAATAACATCATCGCCAACGGTAAATCGAGGTTTAAAGCCGATAATGTATTTTACGCCGGCAATATCTTCCACTTTCCCGAGGGGGATGCTATCATTGTGGTTTCGGCAACCAATCCATCGGGCCTTAGTGAGCTGAATGATCTTGAGCAGGTGCTGATAATCAGTTTCCTGATTTCGATATTGATCGTGTATATTATTGGTCGCCGGTTTTCATACCATACCTTTAAACCGGTACGCAGCATCATAAAAAAGGTAAATACCATTACCGCCAGCAACCTGCATTTGCGTTTGGAGGATTACAACGGGAAAGACGAAATAGCCGAGCTTACCCAAACTTTCAACAACATGCTCGACAGGCTGGAGACCGCCTTTGAAACCCAGAACAACTTTATCAGCAATGCCTCGCATGAGCTGCGTACCCCCCTGGCCATCATTAAAGGCGAAGCCGAACTTTCCCTCAAAAATCTGGATCAACCAGGGGCAGATCTGCATAAAAACCTGCAGGAGATATTAACCGGCACCCAAAGTCTGCAAGATATTATTACCAGCTTATTGGGACTGGCACAGAGCGGTTTCGATGGCAAAAAGCAAAACTGGGAACAGATCCGTGCCGATGAAATGGCGTTTATGGTTAAAGAAGCCGTTGATCATATTAACCCAACAAATAATCTTAGTATTGATTTTTCATCACTGCCCGATGATGTGGATAGCTTAGTGACAGAGGGGAACATCAACCTCCTCAAACTGGCTATAAGTAACATATGCCTTAATGCCTGTAAATACTCGGAGAATAAACCGGTAGTACTTAAAGTATATGCCGAAAATAACAGTATTATTTTTAGCGTAAAGGACCAGGGCATTGGCATCCCCGAAAGCGATGTGCAGCATATTTTCGAACCATTCTTCCGCGCTTCAAATACCGGCAAATATGAGGGGCACGGCGTAGGTCTGCCTCTTGCACTAAATATCGTAAGGTTGCATAAGGGCAATATCGGTATCGTTTCTAAAGAGGGCGAAGGTACCGAGATCAGGGTGATGCTACCTGTTTATAAAATTAAATAATACTTTTTGCCACCAACGAACCCGTGAGGGTATTGTGTGTTTTATAGGCATTGCAAAACGAATTAAGCATGGCGCAAGAGATTTCTTTTTCCCGCCAGCTCTCAACCGTTTGTTTATCATTTTATTTCAACATTGTATTTTATTAACATTAATCCATCACTGGCACAGCTATTGTTTTAATCAATCTGCATCAAAACTAAACACCATGAAAGCATTTAAAATAAAACTGGCCGTCATGCTGCTGGGATTAACATTGGGCGCTACCGCGCCCTTGCTGGCGCAATCATCCAAAGATACTTCATCATCAACTACCAAGGCTAATGGAGCGGGTGCCGGAAACGGATCGAGCCAGGGAGCCCCCGGTTCAGCTACGGTATCAGGTACCGGAACCGGCACTTTACAGGACAGCGATAAAGCAAGTGTACCCAGTGGCGACGCCGGTGTAAAACAAAGTACCGATCAAAAAGCCGTAAACCCATCGCAGATAAGCGGGTATTGGATCCTTGGGGTATTCAGCTTTATCGGTCTTATAGCGCTCATCCTTCTACGGAGAACCAGAAAGACCAATCATAATTAATTAACTTCAATGATCTTAACGCCCCATGGCTCCAGTTTTAAATCGCTGTTTTTACTGACATTATCGCCTGATAACAACTCTTTGCCATTATTATACGGATAAGTCAGATTGGTTTCTTTTGCCGAATAATTAAAATAATAATGAACCGTTTTGCCGCCCTGGTTTACGCCCTGTTTGGTGATAACAGGCCAGGCTATCTGCTGATCGGCACCCCAAAGGCCAACTTTTTTTACGGCATCGGCCAATAATTTGTCGGTAACGGCGCTGGTGGTTAAGCTGCCTATATATGTTGCCACGCCCTTGCCGTAAGTGTTTTCGGTAATGGCGGCATACTTGCCCCAAACCGGGTGATCATAGTAAGCTAATACTTTAGCGGTAGTAGGGGTAATGAGCTCCATCCAGGTATTAAGCTTTTTATCTTCGGGTTTCAGGTTCCAGTCATCGGCTTTTAATGATACATTGCTGGGTTCGGTGAACTGGCTATAGTAAATTCCGCAGGCTTCTTCAATAATTCCCGGCTGATGGGTGATGCGTACTTTCACATTTTCGTCGGCGAAACCGCTTTTGAAGGTATAAATGATGTGCCCGCCGTTTTTAACATAAGTATTTAAGCGCTTTAACAAACTATCCGGTGCCGCGTATAGCAGGGGAACTATCAGCAGTTTATAATCTTCAATATTTTTACTTGTCGGGTCAACAAAATCACAGCCTACGTTCATATGGTACAAGCCGTCGTAAAACTGGCGCAATACATCATTATAGCCGGTACGTACGCCCCAGCCAAAGCCAAAAGCTTTAAAGCCGGTAAGGGCTTCGTTACTGAACAGGATGGCTACGTCGTTTTTCTTTTTCAGGTTGATGAGTTTGCTGCTTAGCCTGTCGAAATCTTTGCCGATGGTTTTAGCCTCGTCATAAACCGGGTTGGGTTCAAAATCATGGCTTAACAAACCTTTCCAGTAGGTTTCGGCCGAGTTATGGATAGAGTGCCATGGCCAGTAGCTCACCATATTTGCCCCCGATGCTAAATGACTAAAGGCCTGCAGCCTCAGCTGCCCCGGATACGGCACCCATTGCGGAAAGCCCTGTGCCTCTGTTTCGATGGTAAGGTAGTTTTTGCCGCCTTTCATGGAACGGGCCACATCGCCCCCAAAGGAGATCTCCACGCCGGTAAGTTTATCCTGGCTGGGGTGATAAATATCTATGCCCGCAATATCCAAAGCTTTTGCCGCTGCAAAATGGTCGACATCGGGCTGAATGCCGAACGAATAGCCGTGCCATTCCAGGTCGAAGTTTTGGGTGATGAATTGATCGGGACGTTTATATTCGCGCACTATGGCTGCCTGCCACGCTAAATAATCGGTAACCAATTGGCGCTGAAATTTGGCAAACTCTGATGAAAGGCTACCGTTGATCGTGTTAACCATCGACGGAAAATCGTCCCAGTTATTGATACGGTTACTCCAGTAATCGAGCCCGAAAATGTGATTGATATTATCGAGCGTTTTATACTTCGCCTTCATGTAATTGACGAACAGCGCTTGCACGTTTGGTCCGGCCGTACCGTATGATTTGGTTTCGTTATCCACCTGGTATCCTATTACCGCCTTATTATCCTTAACGTGTTCCATGATCTTGCGGATAACACGCTCGGCATAAAAACGATAGTCCTTGTTGCTAATGTCCATATTTTGCCTTGGTCCGTACTGGTTTTGACCCGATGGGGTGATAGCTAAGATCTCGGGATGTTTTTTTACCATCCAGGTAGGCACAGCATAGGTTGGCGTACCTATAATAACATGGATCCCTGCTTTTTGCATAGCATTTAAAACCCTGTCGATACGGGTAAAATCGAAAATGCCATCCTGTGGCTCTTCCGTGCTCCAGGTTGATTCGGCAATGCGCACCACGTTAATGCCGCAGGCTTTCATCATTTGCACGTCCTTATCCAGTCGTTCGTAAGGCATGTACTCATCATAATAAGCTACGCCGTAAAGCAGCTTATCCATTTTAGGATATTGCGCGAAAGCAGATGCAATAAAAAGTAATTGCATCATGAAGAGCAGCAGGGATTTCTTGTTCATAAAAGCGATATTTAGGATAATTGGCTTGTGCTGATGAAAGTACGAATTAATTGTGTTTTTAACACACAATGTTAAAATATTTTACGATGTGAAACAGATGTAGTAGTACACAAAACTTTTATTGCTATTTAAAAACTGATATTAGCCCCCTGTTGTAATACCATTATAACCTGTTAGTATTTCCTTATGAAAACAGTTACCCGTTATCTGCTCGTCTTGATATTTTGCTGCGCAATGAGCGCCCATGCTCAGCAAAAACGCCTTACCTACTGCAACCCGCTTAACCTCGATTATGGTTACACCCCTTTCGAAACATTTGCGAGCTGGGGCAAACACCGCGCCACTGCCGATCCGACCATGACTTTGTTTAAAGGTAAGTATTATTTGTTCTCTACCAATCAGTTTGGCTATTGGTGGAGCGACGACATGCTGAACTGGAATTTTGTGTACCGCAAATTTGTCCGTCCGTACAATGAAGTTAAAGGCGATGAACTTTGTGCTCCTGCCACGCTGGTTTTGGGCGATACCCTGCTGGTGATCGGATCTACCTATAATAAAGATTTTACCCTGTGGATGAGCGCTAATCCCACACATGACGATTGGAAAGCCGCCAAAGATTATTTTAAAGTAGGCGCATGGGACCCGGGTATGTTTGCCGACGATGACGGACGCGTTTATATTTACCATGGCTCCAGCAATACATTGCCACTTTACGGGCAGGAAATTGACAGGCATACCTTTGAGCCCATAGGCCCTAAAAAGGAAATGGTAAAGCTTAACCCCGAAGAACATGGCTGGGAACGCTTTGGCGAACATAACGATAATGTGTTCCTGCTGCCCTTTATTGAAGGTTCGTGGATGAACAAGTATAAAGGCAAATACTACCTGCAGTTCGGTGCTCCCGGTACCGAGCAAAGCGGCTACGGCGATGGCGTTTTTGTGGGCGATCACCCGCTTGGGCCGTTCACCTATCAAAAGCATAATCCTTTCTCATACAAGCCGGGTGGCTTTGCTAAAGGCGCGGGTCACGGCGCTACCTGGGCCGATAAATATGGTAATTACTGGCATATCAGCACCATGGGCATCTCGGTAAAAAATAACTTTGAGCGCCGTATTGGTTTCTGGCCGGCAGGTTTTGATCAGGATGGCGTATTGTATAGCAACACATCCTACGGCGATTACCCGCACTATTTATCCAGCGGTCCGGAAGATCACCTGAAAAGTAATTTTACCGGCTGGATGATCCTCAATTATAATAAACCTGTAGAGGTTTCATCAACACTGGGGGCTTATGTGGCTAACAACGCGGTAGATGAGGATATCAAAACCTACTGGAGCGCCAAAACAGCAAACAAAGGCGAGTGGCTCAAAACGGATCTGGGTGAAGTAAGCGCCGTAAACGCTATCCAGGTGAACTATGCCGACCAGGACGCCGGGTTTATGGGCAAATCGTTAGGCGTGTATCACCAGTATATCATTTACTCATCACTTAACGGCAACACGTGGCAGCCCCTTATCGACAAAAGCAAAAATCGTAAAGATGTACCACACGATTACATCGAACTAAAAACCCCAACAAAAGCCCGTTATATAAAAATGGTGAACCTGCATATGCCTACGGGTAAGTTTGCCCTATCGGGCTTAAGGGTATTTGGCAAAGGAGCGGGGGCAAAGCCTGATACTGTGCAAAACCTGATTGTACTGCGTGGCGACAGCGAACGCCGCAACGCCTGGCTTAAATGGAAACCGAATGATAATGCCACAGGCTACACCGTTTACTTTGGCATTGCGCCCGATAAGCTGTACAACAATATGATGGTTTACGGCAAAAACGAATACTATTTTAATGGGATGGATAAAAGCCTGCCATACTATTTTCAGATAGAAGCGTTTAATGAAAATGGAATTTCGGTGAGGACAAAAGTTGTGAAGGTGGAGTAGTGTTAATATTCCTTTCATTCAAAGCGTTTTATTTTACTGGAGAGTTAATTATGTGTCTCTACATAAAATATTTTTAAATTTGATAAATACAGTTTGCAGGTAGACAGTTGATTGCCATTGGTTTTAACCAACGGAATAATAGGTAGCACAAAAGTGGCTTCAGCCCAAATCAGCTTACATAGTTTGGCTAAAGCCAGGAACTTTTAGCTCTTTTACCGTTGGTTAAAACCAACGGCAATGAATATTTTATTTAAACATAAGATACTGAATCCCCTTATGCTAAAAACCATCCTCCCCCTCCTTATAACCTTAATGCTCAGCATTGCTGCCAAAGCCCAGCAAGCCGACAGTACGCTGAAAAAATCGCCCATAAAAACCCTGAGCGACAAAAAGTTTACCCAACTGATTACCGGTGAGTATTTATTTGACGATATTGAACAGGTTGCCCGGCTTAACCATTACCCCATGCCTGATGCAGTGCTGAAGTTTAAAAAAGAATTAAGCCTGAGCCCGGTTCAGCTGACCAAAATTACGGCCATTGCTGCCGAACTGCACCGCAAACGTGTAGAGATGGGCAATTTTATAGTTACCAACGAAACCACACTTGATAAACTGATGAGAAAAGGGACGGATAATGGCAGCATTATCTTTTACGCCAACCGCTCGGGTTTGTATTACGGAGAGCTCAGGAACGCCATTTTGCAGGCCTGTTTAAGCACCGGCAATGCGTTGGCCCCGCAGCAAATCACGAAGTTGGAAACACTCGCTGCTCATAATTGAAAATATCCCGTTTGATTTGCTTAATTTAGCGCCTCCAAATAAAGTGTATGAAGATTACGTTTGATTTTGAAAAACCACTGGCTGAGTTACAGCAGCAAATAGAGAAGGTAAAGCAGGTTGAGGAAAAAAACAAACTCGACATGTCGGCAACTGTTGCCGAGCTGGAAGGAAAGCTGGAAGAAGCCAAAAAAGATATATACAGCAACCTCACAGGCTGGCAAAAAGTACAAATTTCACGTCACCCCGAAAGGCCATACACCTTGCAGTACATTGAGCTGATGTGTGATGATTTCATTGAACTGCATGGCGACCGTACCGTAGGTGATGATAAAGCTATAATTGGCGGTTTTGGTACCTTGAATGGCCAAACAGTAATGTTTATCGGTCATCAAAAGGGCCGTAACACTAAAGAGCGCCAGTACCGTAACTTCGGTATGGCTAATCCGGAAGGCTACCGTAAAGCCTTAAGGCTGATGAAAATGGCCGAAAAATTCAACAAGCCCGTTGTTACTTTAATTGATACTCCGGGAGCTTATCCGGGTTTAGAGGCCGAAGAGCGCGGACAAGGTGAAGCCATTGCCCGTAACCTGCTCGAAATGGCAGTGCTGAAAGTGCCGGTGATCTGTGTTATTATTGGCGAAGGCGCATCGGGCGGCGCATTGGGTATTGGTATTGGCGATAGGGTGCTGATGCTGGATAACTCATGGTATTCGGTGATCTCTCCCGAAAACTGCTCAACCATTCTTTGGAAAACCTGGGAAAATAAAGAGCGTGCCGCTGAAGTACTTAAACTAACCTCGACAGAAATGTTTAAGAACAAACTGATTGACGGGGTAATCAAAGAACCACTTGGCGGTGCCCATCAAGATCCGGTTGCTATGGCCGGGATTCTGAAAAAACAATTGTTAAAAGACCTGAAAACCCTTAAAGAGCGCAATATCGATGAGCTTGTAACGGAGCGTATTGATAAATTCTGCTCAATGGGCGTGGTTAATGAATAGAAAGTATCGCGATGCAATCGCTAAACCATATTAAGCGTTCGTTATAAACGAGCGCAAGAAACAAGAAATAAAAGAGCTACCGTAGAGGTGGCTCTTTTTGTTTTGTTACTACACCATCTTGTGCTACTTCTTGTGCTCGTTTGCAACGAGCGCTTAATATGGGCTTACGTTTATAACGTAAGCAAACTAAAATTTTATAGACATAAAGCCTCTCTCCAACAATGTTACTTCTAACAAACCCTGCTCTCCTGCATAGTTCACTGCCGAACTATATATGTAATGTTCAGGATAGCTTACTATTTCTGCCCGTACAGGATTGTCGTGAATATAATCCAACTTCTGAAAAAGTATGTCTTCCCGGTCGCACTCAATTGAATGATAGCCATCCTGCCAAACTTTATAATTTTGTATTCGATCATCAAACCTTGCATTATATTGAAAGCGATATAACATCCAATCCCTCCGGCTTTCATTCTCTTCTTTTATTAGTTTAATGATTTGTTTGTTGGTATGTTTTTTAAAATCCCGAATAATATCGGGTAATCTTACAGGATGCTTTGCCGACACCAATAGATGGAGGTGGTTTGTCATCAGGCAGAAAGCGTATATCTCTAAACTTTTATTTTTTTGACAGTAAATAAGAGAATCGATAATAAATTGCTTGTAGGATGGCCTGATAAAAACATCAATCCAGTCCACAATAGTAAAAGTAACGAAATGTATTTCTTCTGGGTTTCTTACTCTGTATTGATCTGACATTGTGAATAATGGTTTAGACTAAATTAGTGATCGTGCGATACAATCGCAAAACCATATTAAGCGCTCGTTACAAACGAGCGCAAGGAGTGCGGCTATGCTTCCCTGCGATTGCCACACTGCACTCGCAATGATGCGTTTTCTTTACTTTGTAAGGTACAAACAAGCGCAAGGTGTAAAGAATAATACCCCCCCTCAATAATCGCAAATACCCCGCATACAAAACGGAATTTGATATTAAATTTGATCATAAATAAAACTGTTCATTATGAAGACAGAAGAATTAAATACCCCATTTGGCAAACTGGGCAATCCTGCACGGCGTGCATTGGCTAATGCCGGGATTACATCATTGCTTGAATTATCAAAACTTACCGAGAAAGAGTTTTTGCATTTGCACGGTGTCGGCAAAAGTTCGGTGCCGATAGTAAAGGAGAAAATGAAAGAAGAAGGTTTAGGCTTTAGGGAATAAAATAAGTGAACCCCTGTGCCTTCCCGCACAGGGGTGTAAAGCTTACAGTATATAATATACGTTTGCTTTAGCGGCGGCAGCTTGCACCGGCGCCTTTTCACTCTCATGTTTATCGTTAAGCATCTGCTTTAAGTCGCGTTCAATGGTTTGCGATATGGCAGTTGTTGGGGTGTCTGTCGGTTTATTCTCAAATGGGTCCTGCAGGTGGATGGCCATTTTCTCTACCAGTAAAAATGCTGCCGCTATAGCTATGATCAGCGGTACTTCAAACATGCCGAAGAATTCGATGAGGCCAAATGGCAGCAATATGATAAACAGGTACAGGCAAAAATGGATGTATAAGCTGTATGTAACCGGAAATACCGTGTTCTTGATCCGCTCGCATTTGCCCATAGCATCGCAAAGGCGGTTAAGCGTGCCATCTATCTGCACTTGCTGGTAATCATTAAGCCACCCATTTTTATAAGCCAGTTTTAGGTCAAGTCCGTGCAGTTTTAGCAAGCTGTTGGGCATGTTTGTAAAACGATGAGTGAATTTTACTTCTTCGTCAACCAGCAGGTGGGCGTTTTTAGCATATGGATCTTGCTTACGTAATGATTGACTTAAGCCATGGCACCATGCTATCTGCCTGTAAACAAATCGTTTTTTGAAACCTTCTATTTCTTCACATACAGCGTTATCGCCATCTAAAAACGTGATCAACTCGCGAACCAGCGATCTTGAATCGTTCACTATAGCTCCCCAAATGCTCCGGGCTTCCCACCAGCGGTCATAGGCCTGGTTTGAACGAAATGCCAGCAACAAGGATATGATGGTAGCCAATATGGCCGGCACAGCAATTGGGATTGAAATGCGGTACTCAGGCAAAAAACGATGGAATAAGGCTATAGCTACAGCATACACGGCAACCAGTAACAATTCATGCTTTATTTTGCCCACCACATATTTTACCGGGATATTTTCTTTTAGTAACATAGATAGTTGTTTTAAATGATTTTAGTAAATATTAAACCTCCAGCAGCTCATGCTCTGCTTCGACATTGACGATAGTTAAAGGCTGTTTAACTTTAGCTTTAAGGGTAATTATTTTATACCCGCTCCGTTGCATCAGTATGGTAGGGTCAAAACTGTTTGGTGTTAACCTTGCATAATTGTGATTTTCGGGCATGGCAATCAGGCCTGTCTCTTTTTCTTCGAGGTAATTTTTAAATACGGCCACCGTGTTGCCATAAAAAAAGTCGGGGGTGATGGTTTCTATCTGGTCTGCATAGTCATTCTTCAGCATAGTACAACCGGCATAAAATTCATCGCTAATGAGCTTGTATTCCCTGCTTCTGCGGGATAATAATAGCAGATCGGATATAGAGTCGGACAATTGCAGGAAATGAACGAGCGATATATTGAGCTTTTGATCCGGATAGCGCTCTGCTAAAACAGGTATAATGTTTAATGATGACAAGGTGAAATCAGACGGGATGATAATGTTTAATGTTTTCATGATGATACCTTTTTTGTGTTTACTACTGTTTGTTGATACAATAGTCGGTACCGGGCATTAAAACGGTTTAAGAAAGAAATTAGAATGTGATTAGAATTTTCAGGATGTCATCGATGGAGCACGGAATGATTTGTGCGTTGGGGTCACAGAGAAATCCTATACCCTGCCAAGGGCCATACAGGGCAGATAAGATCGTATGCATGAAACAGTTAAAGAAGAGTTCTTGAAAAAAAGGTTGTAGATTAAAGTAAACAACTAAGAACAAACACTTTAAATCAAGAATTCATGCAACAAGTTACACAATTAGATTTTAGCGGGCAAAAGATTTTTGCGGGGATAGATGTCCATAAGAAATCCTGGAAGGTAAGCATCCGTAGTGAACAAATGGAACTCAGGACGTTTTCGC